>Ga0209272_10000745_pt1 | contig 23818 bp, 21 predicted proteins | sample tdDd002_FD_187125 | JGI IMG/M metagenome (GOLD analysis project Ga0209272, IMG submission 187125) | Marine sediment microbial communities from the Atlantic coast under amendment with organic carbon and nitrate - tdDd00.2 (SPAdes)... | ecosystem: Environmental > Aquatic > Marine > Coastal >... | reverse complement strand
GGAGTTGCATGGAATAATGCATATATTCTCAGCCGCAATATCCGGTCTAGCGGCTGTTCCTCACTAACAACCGTGACCGTCACATCAAGAAACCTAGGCTCAAATTTCCTGATAGTTTCTTCAATAATACGACATAATATTTGTCGCCCATTCGTACTACTTAGCGGCATCGCCGAAAAGTCCGGCAATCCATAAGCAAATATCGAGCAGTCCAACTCTTTGCACCATTTCGGCCAGACAAGCCAACTCACTTTTGCATTCAACAAATTTTCCAAATCACGTCGGACGCTATGGCGCATGTCTTTCCACGTAAAAGGCTGAATAACATCCTTCCCCAGCTCCGGGGAGTCATCAATCAATCGATCGAGTAATGAGGGCAATAGCTGTTGACTTGATTTCATGGCTCCTTACTTCCTCAAATTTACACCAGAGCTACATCTGTAGTGTGCAGGTGATTTATCTGAGAAAGAGCCAACGCATCATCACCAAACAAAAACATTTTCTGACCGACACCAACACAAACATCGGTATCATTCACTGTCAGCCAATCCGTTTCTTTGCCCAGTTTTTGTGCATCAGTATTACTGGCTATATAAGTCATCGGAACAAAAGCTTCACCGCTCAATCCACCTTCGATATCAATTTCGACCTTGCGCCAAATTTGCTCAATCAAAGAGGTGACAGGCTTAAGCTCCAAGCTAATCAGTGCGTCAAACGGTACTAAATAATATTGACCATTAGTTCCAAAGACTTCGAGGTAACCAGCTAATGTATCGTCTAAGTCACGCAGCCTTTCGCGTTCTATCTCATTGATAACTATTGCAACATCATTGCGGGCTTCTTCTAATTGCCTCGCACTTTCAACTAACAATCGATCATCATTTTCATTCACCGCCAATCGCAATTTAACCAAAGCAGCAAACGATTCATCGGCCTCCTTTACCAGTGAGGCAGTTGCAGCACCATTTTTAAAGTCTAATCGCGCTTGAGCAGCCCTGATCAACTGCCTTACATTGTTTACGCCAACAAGATACTCAGGGTTCTGTTTTACGAGCACATTTAGCTGCTTATCAGCTTTCTCTAACTGCCCATGAATACACAACACTTCAACAAAGCGGCTACGTAAATCCACATCCTTTGGCCTTTCCTGCAATTGACTCGCGAGATATTCGATAGCTTCCACTAACTTTGCCTGTTGAAGCAAATCATTTAGATTTTTCATATATGTTTCACTCTTATTAACTTAATTTAGGAGAAAGCTCAGTTATCAAACGAATAGTTGAAACCATTTGGTCTAATTGAAAATGTGGCCGAAGATGAATAACCGAATAATAATGCCCTGGTTGCCCGGATTTTTCCTTTATTTGAATGCGTGCTTCATTCAATGGATAACGAGAGGACATTTCATCCGAGACACCATCAGAAGACATTGTGTAATTTAACAGCCATTGCTGAAATTCTCTTTCTAGGCTTTCTGCAGTTGAAAATCCTCCCAGCCTATCTCGTCCCATCACCTTGATATAATGTGCAAACCTTGACACACACATTACGTATTGCAACATTGATGATATTCGTGCATTAACTTGCACTCCCTCCAATTCATGGTTCTCTGGCTGATTCACCGATGAATTACTTAAAAAAACCAAGTTTTCAGTATGTGGAACTGGCGAAACCGGAATAAATCCGCAATCAGAAAGCTGTTTTTCCAGCCGATCTCCAACCTGTAAATCAACAGAGGGTTTGCTCTGCTGAATTCGCCTTGTAGAACTAAAGCCACAGGTCGGAATATTAAAAAGCAGTCCTCTTTTATACTGTCCTGGCTCTTGACCACGGATCTGGCTAAACCAACCGGACGCTGTAAATGCTTTTAAGGCCACAACGGCAAATCCATAAGCGGCATTCCCCCACAGATGATCTGACTGAGAATCAACAATTTTCTCTTCGAAATAAAATCCTTCTTTACGTGAACCATTTTTTTTGTAAGGTTCGCGCATCAAAATATGTGGAATCGTCAGCCCTAAAAAACGGGCATCTTCCATTTCTCTTAATCTTTGCCAACTTTGATAATCCATTTGCGAAAATTGTGATTGAATATCTGCTACATTTGCAAGTTCAGAATAATAATCAACACCAAACAATGATGGCTCTGCCGCTGTAATAAAAGGGGCAAAAGATGCAGCCGCTGTCTGGCAAATACCTCTTAACGTGTCAACACCATTAAATGGAAGGCCTGATGTTGGTTTATGCGATATTTTGTAGTCACCAATCAACAAACCAAAAGGCTCACCACCAGGCATGTTGAATTCATTATTATAAATCAACTTAAAAAATTCACTCTGATCAAATTCAATCGAACGGTTAATATCGCGATTCAATTCTTTCCATGTAAGATTCAATATCTTGATTTTACAACTCTGCTCACTATCGAATATAGCCAATTGTTCAGTTAAATAACATAACCCGCGCCAACTTGCCTCCAACTTTTGAAACACATCATGATGGATAATTGCATTGACTTGATCATTAATTCTGTCATCAAGTGCTTTAATGGAACGTAACAATACAAGGCGAACACTCTCGCGGACATATGAAGACTGACAAAAGTCGTTATTGTCTTTTTCAAGCCAAATTCGTAATGCCCAATAGTCATCACTATTACTCAGAAATTGCTCAATAAGATCTGTTTGGGCATACCATGCTGAATCAGCAGCATTAGTGTTAATGCCTGAATCTAACTGTTCGGTATCTATAAAACGAAGTATTGATTGCATCAATCCAAAATCCTAAAGAATAGAAAGTTAGCCTACCGCCAACTTTCTGAAATTTTCCTATCAACCAATTTCTGGAATTTTTGCAACCAAACGCAATGACGATGTCAGCTCTTCCATCTGCAACCAAGGGCGAAGCCATGCAATCGCATTATAGGCCCCAGGCTGGCCAGGAATCTCTTTAACATGAACTTTCGCAGCCGCTAATGGGTACTTGGCTCTGATTTCCTGCCCTCCTCCCTCTGACGAATTCACATACGACATGATCCAACGATTTAACCAAGCTTCAACATCATCAGCCTCCACAAAACTGCCTATTTTGTCACGAGCCATTACCTTAAGATAATGTGCAAAGCGTGAGGTGGCCATCATGTAAGGCAAGCGGGAGGAAATTGCCGCATTCGCAGTTGCATCTGGCTCATCATGGATTTTAGGTTTTTGACAAGTTTGCGCACCGAAGAACACTGCATAATTGGTATTTTTATAATGGCATAAGGGCAAGAAGCCCAATTTACCCAGTTCTGCTTCTCGACGATCAGTAATTCCGATTTCAGTTGGGCATTTTAAATCTGGATCACCATCATCACTGACAAAAACATGTGATGCTAAGTTATCTACACGACCACCACCTTCTGCACCACGAATCGCAGTACAGAAACCGTATTTGGAAAATGCATCGGTTAATCTTGAGCCAAGTACATACGAGGAGTTCATCCAGCAGTAATCTTCATGATCGACATTTATCGCAAGTCCAGATGCAGCGTCAACACTGAATTCCTCATAACGGAATGCTTCGGTCTGCAATGAGTTTTTACCGTAAGGCATACGAGCCAAAACTCGTGGCATAGTTAGAGTAACAAAACGAGAGTCCTCACTTTCTCTAAATGAACGCCACTTAGTGTACTCTATCGATTCAAAGACCTTCTCCAAATCACGAGGCTTACTTAACTCGGCCCAATCATCAAAGCCAAATAACGCCGGAGAGGCGGCTGATAAAAACGGCGAGAAACCTGCGGCTGCCACATTCGACATCAAGCTAAGGGTTTCGATATCTTCCGGATGGTTGGTAAACTCATAGTCACCGATGAGTGCACCATACGGCTCTCCGCCCGGTGTACCAAACTCGGCTTCATAGACTTTTTTAAATACTTGGCTTTGATCAAACTCGACCGCTTTACTCAGATCCTTATGCAAATCTTTTTTAGTCATATTGAGCATTCGGATCTTCAAAGTTTGACCGGTATCTGTATTCATCACAAGGTGATTAACTCCGCGCCAACTACCTTCTAATTTCTGGAATTGTTCATAGTGCATGATTTCCGCAAGTTGAATTGAAATAGCCTTATCCAAAGCCGCTATAGCTTCTCTAAAAGTCACCGTAAGGTTCTTATTCCAACTCACCGTTCCTTTTAGAGCCTCTTCGGTTAATGTACGTAACAACTCTTCGGCACGTGAGCTTTCAGTTTGCTTAGTAGCAAAAATAGCCTGCTCCAATAGTGAACCAGTATTTTCTTCGGTTGCTGCATCAAGGGTCTCAGAAGTTTGCATATTCATTATTTTTTCTCCTTTGTACCTTGATTTAATTCATCCGATAACTTATGTAAATCATTGGTATTGTTTAAAACCGTCTCTAGCAGATTCTCCAGATCTTCGGAGCGATCAACTTTCGTCATAAGATCCCGAAGCTTATTGCGTGTCTCCATCAACTTTCGTAATGGTTCTACTTGATTAACAATAGCGGCAGGTTCAAAATCCGCCATTGATGAAAACTTAAGAGACACATCCAGCTGGGTATTATCATCAACTAATTTATTATCAACTTTAAATTTCAGTTTCGGATTCATTCGATTTATAACATCATCAAAATTGTCCCTATCAATCTGAATAAACCGACGATTTTTAAGTGGCTTTAAACTGTCAACATTTTGTCCGGCGAAATCACCCATTACACCGATAACGAAGGCAAGCTCTTTTTTAACACTCGACCCTTCAGTTTCAACATCATAGGTAATATGCACCCTTGGTTTACGTACCTGTGATAATTTCCCGTGGATACTTCCCATACTATTCTCCATTTTATTAATTCAAACCAGGATAATTCATCCTCATTATAGGATGTTAATTGTTACTCTTTATTTTCCAACGATATTCCGACAAGCTGGAAATACCCATTTCTCGCTTCACCGTCCGATATAAGCTCTTCTAATAAATCGGGTAATGCCATATCACTCCAACGCACTACCTGGTCAATTGCGTATGCCATGGGAGAATGGGGCTCTGTTTTTTTAAAGAAGTCGGCTATTTCCATTAAGTTCTTAATCGCTTCTTTGCGCGAGCTTAACTGCTTAAAAAGTACTGACGCTTCCTTCTCATCCGCCATATTTCCGCTTGGTAATATTTTCACTTCTTCAAGCATTGGTTCTTGCAACTTATCATCCGCTAAGTAAGCAACAGCATCTAAGCAGGCCTGCAATCTTTTGGAAATTTGAGTCGTCGGTAAAAGAACACCACATGCGCTGTCCATTAAATCTACTAAGATATCATAGGCTTGAATACTCTGTTGAATCTCTTGATACAGCTTTTGATAAAATTCCGACTTAGAGGAATGAACCGCATCAAGTACTTTTTCTAGTTCAATTCCACCCGCATTAATACGCTGCTTTTTCTTGTCTTCATCCAAACGGTCTATTTCTAGGGCTTGTTCATACTCCCACAAAGAATAAGCTTTCTCACCATTATGTTCGGTTATTGGTATACAGGCTATCGGCATTAACAAGGTGCCTTCACCTTCAACCCCATTCAAACCCACAAGGGGTGCAATGCGCGTTTCCACCCCATCTTCATCTGGCATCGGATATAAATCCTTCCAGAATTCGTCGATCAATACTGCTGCGGTTCTAAAACCAGTCGTCAGGCCTCGAAAACCATAATTTCTCGCCAAAGCTTCAATTAACCAAGCAGTAAATTCTAGGTCCTTGCATTGTGAGATCAATAATTCTGGAACTTGTTCTAATATGTCACGCCATTGATAAGCATAATTAAGCAATGGTTCATTATCGACCAATGCATTTCTCTCTGCTGCTCGCGCTTTATTTCTCACATCTTTAAGTGAGAAATAAAGTGAATTAGGAGAAGTATCGGTGCGCGGATCTTCTCCCGTTGGTTGCAATTCTAATATTGGTGCTTTTAATGCATCAAAATCAATTAACTCATCGTCCATGATTAACCTGTGATTATGTATAAACAGTATTGGGATGTTTTTATTTATTGCCTAGCGTAGTTAAACAGAGGAACGGTATCATCACTCTCTGTTCCTTGCTGGTTATCCCCCCCTGTATTAGTGGCTCGAACTAATACACAAGTCACATTGTCTGAGGCTCCTCTCACGAGTGCGGAATGCATTAAAGCCAAGCCAGAATCTGAAATTATGTTCGATTGCATGCAGTGCGCCATATGAGCATCTGGTAACTCTTTAGTTAGCCCGTCAGTACAGAGCAGAAACTGATCTCCCCATACCAACTCCCCGGAAATTTGGTCAATCACGATATCAGGGCCAACACCAATAGCCCGAGTGATCACATTTGCCATAGGGTGATTTTCTGTTTCATACGCTCGAATTAAGCCCTGCTCGACCATATCCATAACCTGGCTATGATCTCTAGTTTTTTGCACTAACTGTTGATTTCGCTGCAAGTACAAACGACTATCTCCCACCCACAGGCAATGATATCGCCCATCTTGAACAAATAGCAGAACGGCTGTTGTCCCAATCGTTTCGCCCTGAAGATAACGTTGCGAATAGTCAAAGATTCTGCTGTTTGCTTCATCAAGTGCTTTTCGCATGTAATCAATACCTAGTGACTCCCGAGGTAACTCTTTGACGAACTGCTGCACAGTATCGACCAACATCCTGCTGGCAACATCACCAGCTTTATGCCCCCCCATACCGTCGGCAACAACCCAGACACCTTCAACTGTGCACTCCAAATAAGCATCTTCGTTATAAGGCCGTACCTTACCGGCATGGGTTTGTGCAAACGAAAAAAAACGCCAGTTTGATTCTTTTGATTTCATTACCATCCCCATTGCTCCCAGTTGCCATCTAACATGGCCGAAAACTGACTGACTAATGGCAAGCCTTTTGTCACCAGCGTACATTCAGGTATCTGCTCAGAGCCGGAGGTCCACCAGATACAATAACGATCAAATTTTTCCCGGAAAGCCTTATGCTGCAAGTGATCTGAATGAAAATCTTGTCCACCCAGCAATACCAACTGCTCACTATTACTCGTATCTATCATTATTACAGGGCGTTCAGGCTTCTCTTCAAGAAACCAGTCGGCCGTATTTAACGTTGAAATCCATTGCTTTAGATCGATCGGTTCATCCAATAGTTTCAAAACATGATCTTCTGTATTTTGGCTCCACTGCTGTCGAAGCCAATAACACACAGCAGGCCTATCCACTTCTGCCGCCACGGTAAAATAGAAATGCCGCCCGACCTGGTCAATGCTTGGCATGAACGTGCCAACCATCCCGCTATCACCGCACACCCCCGCCGACAAAGAGAAATGCCACACCGGACTCGTCAAATAATAATCAAGCCACTCTTCTCCGAGCTGCTCACGACTAACTGCAAGGGTTGCCTGGAGCCATTCATTCCAAGGTTTAACAAAATCAGGCGAGATTTGATCTTGTATGAAGTCTCCTCGCTCGGGAACCTTGCCAAAATACCCAAGTGAGGGCTTTACAGTTTCATCGGGCACGAAAACCTCTCAAGATCTTTTAACCAAAATGGATGGGCCACGCTACTCGGCAATAATTGAAGCTCAGCTCTATTTCCTTTGACTTCAACCTTCACGAGATGATCTTTACGGGTTTTGCTTCGGTGCCTTGCTGCCTCATCCAGCATTCTGAATAGCCCCCAGCTGCCAGCATAATTCTTAGTAATCGAATGGCCTGACTGTGGTGGCGTAAAGACCAAACGGACTTTTGAAGACTCTCCCTTCCATGGCCAAGTAAATTGCATAACCCGCGTAGGCCCGTGGCGGTACATCATTGATTGACCACCAAGTTCGAACTTGAAGTTACTGATATGCTGATCCAGATACACTGACTCGATACCAAACTCGACCCTTGGAAACTGACTTTCAGGTTCAAAAAATACATCCCGGATCCGCCTTGCTTGCTCAAAAGCACGCAACGAGGCCTTACTCACACCAATACTTTTTGTAAACCGCCAATTACGCTTCGATGTATCCACAAAGGGCTCAAGATAAGCCGTGAAAAATGTATCCATCGTACCGCCGTAGCCAAAGAATCGACCGAAATCTTTCAGGCGGACTTCCTTCCTCGCTCGACTACTAAACGGATATTTCCCTTTTATAGCCGCCTTATATTCACGAACAACAGTATCTTGCCAAATTGTATTAAGGTGTATTTTCGAACCTTGCTTTGCCAGCTTCCTCGTTTGGCGTTCTAACTGATTAACCCATTGATTAAACGGCAATGGCAGGTGATCTTTCACTTGGCTTAACGCACTGTTTAAGTCACCCTGGGTCTCTCCCCTCAATAAACTTTTATAAGCGGCACTGTCTCGATCGCCCGTTGCTCTTAGTTCTGCCAAATAATTATGCAATAACACCAAAGATTCGTTTAGCGCACTGAGATCGTTTTCGTTAAGTGCCAAGAATTCAGAAAACTTATTTTCTATTTCCTTACCTGGTAACTCTAGCTCTACAACTGGCATCTCATTTGGCAGGTAACGTGCAATTCTTGATTTTCTTTGCTCAAGCGCAACACTCGCAGCATTACCAGCTATCGCTCCGGCAACTTTGGCGTTCTTACTAACGGGTAATGTCGTTAGGCGAAGTTGTTTCTGTACACCAAGAATCAAACTTTCTAACGGCTGCTCAGATCCAGCGAGTACTTTTGCCTGCGCCAGTCCATCCTTTGCATTGCTATAAGATTTCAGCCTTACATCACCAAGTAGCTGAGTCCACTCATAGACATAGTCTCGGTAATATTTATCATTGACAGATTGGGTTACCTGTTTGCGAGCTGACTCGCCAAGTAATAGCTCATCACCATATACCCAGCTATCCTCCATAAGATTTTTAACAATTCGCTTATTCTCAAGCTGAAAAATGCCATGAAAACCACTGTAGGTGTATAGGCCAGAGATCCCCTCGGAGAGAGATTTACCACTACGCCGTTCGAAAATACCGTGGCTTTCAGCTCCCAGCACATCAGTCAATCTAAAATCAGGTACATGGCTATCGATATATTCAATTTTCAACCGCTGATAGGCTCGCTCAGACAACGGCATTTGTGTCAGTATGTTTCTTGCCGTTTGTATCGCATCGTCATCAGCGCCAACACCCGTGATTCCACTCTTAAGTACATTCTTTGTATGCTCCATTAAAGATTGACGAAGCGGTATATTGACTTCTCCCGGAAACATTCGCTCAAAAAAAACGGAGAGCCAGCTAGTTACCTGATCTTCTTCATAATGCTCAGCATCAAACAACATTAAGTACGTTTTCAATGTCTCGTAAAGGTATTCAAGATAACTGTCATTGGTTGCCATTTCTTGCTGTAGAGAGTTAACTAGGTAAGGTGCAAAATATCCTTGCAACCCACGCTCGTAGGCTGCTTTCGCTGGCTGCCCTATCTTATCTCCCTGATACAGACCAACACGCTCAACCTCATCAGCATCAAGCATCCTTTCGCTATAACCAGCTGGAATATTCTTTAGCTGGTCTAGCGCATGTACCAATGTCACTACATCAGTGTCCTCACTCAGTTCAGGTGAAATAAGTTGCTGGTATTCATCAACAGCGGCGCTGGCCTGAGTGATAAGCGCTTTATTCCATCGATAACTATTAAACCAAAGAGCACTGGCTACTGACATCGAGACAACACATGACGCTAGTACGCCGCGTCTTAACCACAGGTTCTGTTTTTGATGATTTCGATTATCGGTACCAAGATACTGTTCAGGAAATATAACTTCTTCAAACAAGCGCTTGATGAAATAACCTTTTGTATCAGAACCTGGCTGCTGTAGGGGGATCTGACCTAAACCCAATCCCCCTGAGTTTTCGGCCACAACCCGGTCGATTGGCATACCTTCCTGGGTTGCACTTGCAATAAAGACGCCACGCAGCATTGGCGCTTCCTCAAACGTATTGGGTGTAAATACCTCTTTGAGAAAATCATCGGCTGCCGCCTGAAGGGACCTAAGCTGTTTCGGGAATTCATAAACCAGTGTCCGCTTATCTATATCTCGTACGCTTTGCATGCGAGTATTCATTCTTTCCACAAGGCGTCGGAGCATACAGTGAAACTCACGATTAAACAGCGCAACAACACCCCGCTCAGGATCATCAGCTTTTTCAGGGAAGGTCATGCCCCACACTTGTTCACGATCTTCATGACTTAAATCAGAGAAAAATTCACTAAAACCGGCGACTAAGTCTGCCTTGGTCAAAACCACATATACAGGGAAATGCATCCCAAGCTGATTTTGAAGCTCTTGAATTCGATGTTTGATAGCACGAGCATGAAGGGTCCGCTCTGTTCGAGTTTGTGTCAGCAAGCTAGCGAGGCTAACTGTCACAATCGCGCCATTGATCGGCCGACGAGTACGATATTTCTTTAACAGGCCGAGAAAACCAAGCCAAGCCCTCGAATCTTGCTCACTATTGCTATCTTGTGTCGTATACCGACCAGCGGTATCTATCAGCACAGCCTTGTTGGTAAACCACCAATCACAGTGTCGAGTGCCACCAATACCAGCTAGTGGGTCATTTCCCAATTTATCTTTTAATGGAAACTCCAAGCCTGAATTATTGAGTGCTGTGGTTTTACCTGTTCCAGGCGGACCAATAAGGATATACCAAGGTAGTTGATAAACACTTTTTCCCCGAACGAGCGAGGAGCAATTCAATACTTCTAGTGCCTGCACAATTCGAGAGCGAAGTGTATCGATCTCTTTCTTAGATGCGGAATCTGCATTATTCGACTTGTCGCCATCTAACAACGTTTTGACAGCATTTTCATTCTGTTTCTTACTTTTCGTTCGAGAGCCAATGTTTATCGCTCCCCACAATAGCGCAAGAACAAGCAAAACAGTCAATCTTGATACCGGGCTAGACAATGGCTCAGATCCAGCCACCGCAACCAACGGGCCACCGAACCAAATCAATAGCGAAATGGCTAATAGCCCCAGCAGCGAAATAGCCCATTTAGAACAGAGAATATCTCCGAACCGCTTAAAAAATCCCTTCTTGAACATTAGTACTGACCAATCCTTTATTGTAAATACAGTAAGTCAATCTCAACACGACGATTACTCGCCCGATTGTCAGGACTGTCGTTCGGTTTTCTTGGCTTTGAATCTCCTAACCCTTCAGGCCATAAGCGACCATGTAGATCAGTTCCCAATGCCATTGAATTGGCAACTGCAGTTGCTCTGGCTAAAGACAGATGCCAATTCGAAGGGTATCTGCTGGTAAAAATAGGCTGATCATCGGTATGGCCTGTAATCAATATCCGACCACGTGTTGACTCCAGCGTCCTAGCAACTTTAGAGAGCAAAGGAATTAAAGCCTCTTGCACTTCGGCACTACCAGATAGAAATAACTCGCTAGATTTAATAATGACTCGTACACGATCGGGCAACTCGACCAGCTCGAGCACTCCTCTTTCAACTTCGCTTTGCAATAGCTGCTGCAAATATAATGAGTCTGGAGCGCTTGATGGCTGTGCTATAGCTTCTTTCGGTTCCCACCGGGCCAAGGTATTTATCGCATTAAAAGTCAGATTGGATTGGGTATTAATTGTGTAGCTAAACGCCATATAAATCGCCAGCGTCATGGCAGCAATCACAGATACAAGTACCCATAAAGGAATTCCATTTTTTGGTTCCGTGCCATGTATAACTGAAGCACTCCACGCAGGAGAGAGATCTGTCTCCACTTCGCCCTGAAGACTAAGCAAAGCCTGATAAATTTTTTCACGATAGGTCTCAAGCTTCTCTATACCACGCTCTTCAACGCGCATCTTGCCAACAAACCCCAACGACAAGCATAGGTACTGCAGTTCGAGTAACTGCGAATTAGCTTGTGGCTCGGTCAGTGCGCTATCCAGAAGGGTATAAAAATACTCACCGCCAAACGTTTCTGCATGAAACGTTGAGAGTAAACTCTCTGTCGACCAATTGGACTGCTCTCCCCAAACGGTATTTAGGACTGTTTCATCAATAAAAGAGCAAATACAGTATCTTGCTGCCTCAGTTTTCTCACTCGCTATCGATAAGTGGCGTAACCGAGCCTCATAGTCATGTACCAAATCAATACAGCACTGCTGAAAAAAAGACACATCACTATGATCAGCGGTAGAGCGAATTTGGCCAACAAGAGATAACAGCGATCCCGCCTCTTCGATCAGCGGGTTATCACCCAAAGGCATCAACCCGCTAAACTGATTACCGGTCTTAATCTTTGTTAGCACGACGGTTTGTTCAGCAGTATGGGCATGATCCGGCTTCGCCGCGTTCTTGGCTTCAGCTGTCTTGCCTCGCCCCCCTGGACGAGGTTTAATAAACGTTGCCTCTGACATTATCCTAATCCTTTAACCACACTCTTTTTCTTAATTTATTGCCCATAACTGCATATCTAAATCTGGATATTTCCCTGACAAATGCAGAGCTATACCGCCACTGGCACTCAATCGTTGCCAATAGTCGTTACTTTTATCTAATTGAAAATAGTGATAACCCGCATGGTAAGGTATTTGCCGAGGTGCCACAGGCAAAGCAGTCGTCGCAATACCTGGCAGCTGGTTATTGACCAAATCACGTATATGTTCCACCGGCCCAATTTTCACTTGAGCCGGGAACCGCCGGCGCAATTCTTCATTTGGAATATCCGCTTTGACGGCAAGCACGAACATGGATCGCTCTAACAGCCCTTTATCAGGAACAGCAGCAACACGAATGCCAAACTTTGTCGCTTCGATAGGTAGCTGTATTGCCGTTTGTTCAAGAACAGCGCTCATATACTGATTTAACACTGTCATGAGATTGCCCAATACCATTGTTAGGTCATCATGTAGGTACACCGGCAATTCAGGCGGGCGCTTGGTATCGCCAGAAAAAGTAGCCAACTCTCCTGCCATTGAAAGTAAATAACGGCAAAGCGTTTCTGGATGTAAGCCGTCGGTGACTTCAAAATGATTTAGCAAAGGTTGATAACGATTCAGTAACTGAAGCATTAGAAAATCAGCGATTGAACTTGCCGTTCCCTGTCCTTGGCTTAACCGACCGGCAACACTGTCTGCCCGTAGCTTGACCATTCCACTTAACTCGGTTAGGAATCGTTTTATAACCCTATTACGCTGAACATTTAGGCATGGCGGGATATATTTTTCGTCAAGGATCACCCTTCCTTCATCATTTATTTCAATAACGCGAGCAATTGGCAGCGTGACATAGCCAGACAAGCTGTCACTGGACAGCTTCAATTCAAGCGCTACTTTAGCGAGCTGCAATACATCCGTCGCATCACTTCCGACATTAAAGTCAGCGACTTCATGATCTTCAAAACGATACCGTGTCACCTGTGAACTGTCGGAAGCTGCGATATTCATCCCGCCAACCTGTTCGATCGGGATAGTCAGATAGACAATTTGTTCTCTAACGCTTTTATCGAGTTGAAGAGGTAGAGGTAATGCATCGCGCTTAGGACTAATGATTGCACTTCCATCTTGCATCCGAGCGTAAATGCTTTCGAATCCAAGTTTGCCATGGTTCAATAGAGCTTCATCTACGGTCAACTCAAAAAAACCCCATGAATAACTAGAAGCTTGGCTAACAAGTTCATTCAGTTCATTCAGCATGAAGCGCTCTTGCTGTTGAAAATGCTGTGGGCGCAGAAACATCCCCTCGCTCCAGACAACTCGGCTATAATCGCTCATATTTGCATATTCCTTGCAACTGCAATGTTGTTATTGGCTATTTAATAAATACCGCTAGCTCACCAACATTGATGTGTACTGTTCGATATTCACTTGAATCGATTTCAACAACTTCACGCCAACGCGCATTTTCGATATCTCGATATGCCACTAAAATACCCGCATAACGACTTCCCGGAGCCAAGCTCAGTTCATATTTATGTTCAGAGCCAGGAGCGAGTTCAAACTCATTTTTCAAAATCAAGTCAGGGCCAAGATAATTTTCCGGATCGTCATATAATGCAAAGAAATCCTGAGTCTCAAATATTGTTTTTGAAGACAATTCAAATACTTTAACCACTACGGGTGATGATCTGCCTTTCAAGTCGGGATTTGCATCATGAGAAACATCAAATTTTAGTGTTGTATAAGCAGGAACAACATAATTTGCAACTGTACAGGCATTAACAAATAATGAGAGAACAGTTACAAACATCAACTTACACTTTATTGTTTTCAATAAACTCATTATTTAACCTCTCGTAAACTTGCTTCATATGATTTAACAAAATCATCCCAACAATAAATTTCACTCGAATTTTCAAGATCATTTTCAAGGCGCCTGTACATTGCTTCGTATGCATTCCAACTTTTTATCTTTGAACTACCCGGAGAAAATCGAAACCATACATTTTGATCGGCGCCTATCTCTACAATGGATTCTGGAGAAAGTGTTTTCATTATTCCTCCCACCGCACCATCTACTCCAGCCAGCAATGCTTTCTCATGTTTTTCTATATCCAGAAAAGCTTCTTTGATTGCTTGTTCCGGTGGTAAAAAGCTAGTACTTTTCCGGCTGAATAAATTATGAATGGCATCTTCGAGCGTGGCAGAAAATTTCAATGGATTGTTTTCTTGGCGTTTAAAGTGTGTCTGATTCAAACGGCTGGTTTGCTTAAATGCTGCACGCTGATGCAAAGAGTCCATAAGTCCGGTCATCAGGTACTGCATTGAAACACCCAACTCATACCACCATTGTTCATCAGTTTCTGGTGAGATCATGCCCTGACTAATGCCAAGTCCACGGATAAAAGCATCTAAGCCATCAGGCATATCATCGGGCCCACAGTTCACCTCATTAGTAGACCGACTATTATTCGCCAATAGGCCATCCTCAAAGGCATCTTCATGGCGCCTCTCTGGCTGGTTCAATGCGAGAACACCTGATTGCAGCTCTACGGGCTCCGTCGTTAACATAGCGCTCCAATCTTCAGGAATAGGCAAGTCATGAAGTAACTCCGGCAGCGGTGCTTCAGTAGAAGGCGCGATAAAACTGTCTTCGGCGTGAGTAGAAAATACGGTTAACGAACTTGCCATCTCTGAGTTTTCAAAATGGCTTTCATTAGATTGACTTAAACGACTTAATTCACTGGTAGAAATACCAAAGTCACAATCATCCTGAAACTTTTTATTTCCAAAGCTCAATTTTTCATTCGGAGCAGTAACGTGAATATGATTAATTAACACATCTATTTCATAATCACCAAATGCAATACAATCACCATCAGCAAGGATATGAACGGTTTTTCTCCCTAATGGTTTAACTGATCTGTTAATAAATACACCGTTGGTAGACATATCAACAATTACCAGTTTCTCTCCCTGCTTCTCAATATAAGCATGCTTACTTGATATAACACGTTCAGGATCCGGAAGGAACCAATCACACTGTTCAGAACGCCCGATAACAAACGTTTGTTGTTTATCATTAAACAACAAAGTCTTTTTCGATTCAAAATCTGAAGTGAAGCGATGATAACTCACAACCGAAAACGTTATTTCCATAGCAAAACTGCCAACCATTAAAATATATTGATAAAACTAATTTAAAACAAAACGTAAAAACAGATTTGTAATTTAAGTGTCATGTCACCATAAAGCGTTTCTTTGCCGCGATACTAAAAATAACCATTTGAAATAGCAACGAGAGGTTTTTACTCAATTTTATTTATTCCACACACATCATAAAATCAAGTTCAACACTGTTGCATTGAGTGTGAATAACTCAGTACTTCACCGCATTCCTCTTATTATCAAATAGGAAGATAATAGTTTCATTGTTATTCAGGACGCCATACAACGGCTGAAATAGATTGTGTGGGGAAATAATCGACATGGAAAACACTGATAAAATTAACATTTCTAAAATAAAAGATGCGGTAACAGACCAGCAAGGTACAGATAACTCAGCGTCCGATAAAACACGTGTGTCCACCAGAACTACACGGCAAACAGGAGATTTATCCTCTTCACAATCACCAGCAATATCAAATAACATCTCCCTTAAAGGAAATATTATTAAGGGCCGATACAGAATTGAAGCGCTTATTGGCCACGGCGGGATGTGTGATGTCTATCAGGCAACCGATTTATTATTAGAAGCATCAGGAAGTTCCGCTCCCTATGTGGCACTCAAAATATTACAAAGGGAGTATCTAAACCAACCCGGCGCCGCCAAAATACTCATTCGTGAGGCACAAAAAACCCAGCAGCTAAGCCATCCCAATATTATCCGTGTCTATGATTTTGGTGGCGAAAAGCAAGCCCACTACCTCGTTATGGAATGGCTCGATGGCGAAACGCTCGAAGAAGTTATCCGTCGCTCCCGCCCGAACGGGTTAAATTACAAAAGCGCGGCCAAAGTTCTTAATCAGGTAATTGCGGCACTCAAGTATGCCCACAGCCAAGGGGTCGTACACGCCGACTTGAAGCCAAGCAATATAATGCTAACCCGTGACGGAACAATTAAGCTATTCGACTTTGGTGTATCCAGAGCATTTAATCTACATGCTGACGATTACTCGACAGAAGTTCAAAATGAAACCAATGCACTAAGCGGTTATACCCCAACTTACGCGTCGCCCAACCTATTACAGGGTAAAGAACCTGAGGCAAAAGATGATATTTTTGCCTTTAGCGCCATCGCCTATGAGCTATTAACCAGTCAGCACCCCTTTATGCGCAAACCTGCCGATCTTGCGCAAAAGTCCCAAATGAAAGCAAAAAAACCTCGGCATTTAAGTCTCTACAAATGGTACATTCTTCGCCAAGGGCTACATTTTCAGGCTGATTCTCGGCTGGAAAGTTTCTCAGATCTGGACAAACGTATCAATATCCACTTCGGCCCTGTTGTTACTGCCTTGGTCGCGGCATGCTGTGTTGCCGTTACTATCGGATATGGTTACCAACAAAATAATATTAAAATTGAACAGCTTTCCGCCAACTTACAACAATCTAAGCAAACCGTCCTGGATGTTCAAAAACTCACCAAGCTCTCGGCTTCCGAGCTCCTTACTGTGATTCCTACTTTATCCAAGCAGAAGCCTTTGTTAATCGATGGCCTACTTCGCCACAAGCAGCAACAAGTGCTGACGATATATGAACATCGTATTAATACAATCCTAAATAATCGAAAAGAACGCTATCCTGACTATTATGCTGTAGAAAAAGAGCTCCTGGCGGCACAGGCTCTCTATCCAGATTCAAAAACATTACAGGCAATCTCAGAAGATATTAGTACCAGTTGGCAATCCACTGTTGAAATGCTAGTACAGCGGCTCAACGCAGCACTAGAAAAAGGGCAATATCAGCCATCTGATAATACTGATATTCACCAGCTCCTTGCCGATTTGACGTTAGTGAAAAGGAACTACCAGTTTAAGCCGACAGCCAAAGCTCACGAGACTTTTTCAAGCGCTTTTGATCATGCCACTAAAACGCTTGATTTATTAGCCCTCAAACAGCTAATCAATGTTGGTGAATTAATATTTGCTAACAGCCCGACTCAACAGGAATTACTGGCATCAGGAAAAAAATTGAAGGGTTCGATTCAGATCCTGGCTGACTATCAAGCCCAACTCAATGAAGGTTATACCCCTGAGTTTCCATACAAAGCCGCCGCTCTGTATTATGAAAACAGCTTTGATGAATTAAATGAAAAACTCAGCAAAATCAAAAATGTCACACAGCTAGACTCCTTGAACAAAGACGTAGAAACCCTTGCCGGAAACTTACCGAATGACTTCTCTCATCTCATTCAAATGCGCCTTTCGTTGGCTACCCAGTACCTAGACTTTTCAGAAAATCTCCTCAAGGCCAATAAAGTACGCACAGCGAACATGGTAATGAAAAAGGCCAACAACCTATTTACAGAAGTTGAAAAAGCACGCTCGGCATATTAACGCTCGAACATTGTTTCACTAAACAAGATATTAAGGGACTTATATGCGGGCTTTAGGGAGATTCGGCCGTGCACTTTGATACTTCACTAACCAGCGCCAAATTCAATCAAACACTATTGGTTGACGCTGTGGGGTTCTGTTATGTCATCGCTCCTGTCCACCGGGCAGTAGACGGCGATCTGGGTCTCGCAAAAGAGCAGTATAAAAACAAGTACTGGGCAGACCGGTTACTACGAACCCACTGTAATAGGTGGGGTTATCGCTTTAATTTACATCGGTTATATCGCCAGCTTTGCCCCAACCCACTTCAGCACCATAAATCCAGTGACGAGATGATCAATGAGCTGAGTGATCGTATGGCGCACGGAGAGTTTTTAGTATTCTGCGTTGATAACTTGATGCGATCACCAGCTGGTAATAACACCACCTAAAGCTACCAATACAGATGTACCTATTGACCGATACAAAAAAAGCTCGACCTAAGTCGAGCCTTTCAAATTGACCAGCAGAAATTAGTGCTTAGCAATCTCTGTTTTCTTCAGATCTTTAACGTTCTTGCTCACTTCGCGACGCTCTTTAGATAGCTCGGCACTGATGATAATGTGATCATCAACTCGATCTTCGTAGTCGCCTTTCATATTCTCTACGATTTCAACGATTTGATCGTGAGTCATGTCTGCTTTGATGTAATCAAGCAGGTTTTCTAGCAGCTCAACACGCTTGCGGTTATCACGGACCTTACGATCGTTATCCAGGATTTCACGTTTCAGTTTGTTTTTGCGGCGTGTCTGGCGAACAAGCTCTAGGATAGTGTTCATTATTTGTCCTTTTATGAATCTACAAAGCCTAACTGACTTTGTTATAACAGAAAAATATGTTGTTACTCAAGTCACATTACCAACAGAAAAAAATTATCAACGATTCTTTGATTTAATGCAGCAAAGTGCTAGGTAGGAAAACTTCATCATTCCCACTTATCGTTACAATATGCGCAATGTCTCAAACGTAAGAAAACGCTTTTAATTCATCTGTCTATTGATTGAGAACGAGGTCCCGATTTCAGCTAAATCCTGTGAATCGGACCACAAATTTATCACTTAACTATTTGCAATTAGCATATCAGTGCCTACTCTTTCATTAGACCAGTAGTGTTTGGCAATGATGCAACAATGTAACGAAAACTCTTCATGTATAGGCTCTTGTTTAAGAATGTTGTACTGAAGCAATCTGTTTCAATTGTCACCAAAGTTAAATAGTTATTGGCGCTTATTGTTGATGTAGAAATTCAGGAGACAACATGTCTAAAGCAACAGGTACCGTTAAGTGGTTCAATGAAGAAAAGGGTTTCGGTTTTATCACTCAAGATAACGGCGGTGCTGACGTATTCGTTCATTTCCGTGCTATCACTGGCGACGGATTCAAAACACTTGCTGAAGGCCAAAAAGTGGCTTATGAAACAGAGCAAGGTCCAAAAGGCTTACAAGCGGCAAACGTAGAAAAGATCTAATCTATCTTCTACTTATGCAAGTAAAAGGGCTATTTGGCCCTTTTTTAATCTGCGCAATTTGTTTTTATATAATTTTCTTTTTCCCCCGCTATCAAGTCATTTGTCACTAACACATTGTAAAAACCAGAGATTATCCTACGCACGAATGATACCGATATCACATTTTCTTCGATAAGCACTTAAAACTTAAAGTAATTGCTTGCCCTGACCTATCCCTTATGGCTTAATAGTCTCCGGCCTGTAATGCAGACCTATTTATGCAACAAATTGAAATAGAAAACTTCGTTCCACCGCTTTGCAAAAAGCGCAGTTGTCCTGAAGAGCTTCATTATTCTTTTGTCCATAAGTAATACATTATGTTGGCTTAAGTACGCAAAAAGCGTAATTTTAATTTTTTTTCAGGAGACATGTCATGTCTAAAGCAACTGGTATTGTTAAGTGGTTTAACGACGAGAAAGGTTTTGGTTTTATCACTCAGGACAATGGCGGCGCTGACGTATTCGTTCATTTCCGTGCTATCGCTGGTGACGGTTTCAAATCTCTAGCTGAAGGCCAGAAAGTATCTTTCGACGTTGAACAAGGTCAGAAAGGTCCTCAAGCTGCTAACGTTGAGCGTATCTAATTTGATACCAAGCGTTTAAGCTTTGAAGAAAGGGTGTCTTAGGATGCCCTTTTTTGTACCTAAAATTTATATTCACTGTCCCCTCCTCTCTGATGCCTTCTTTGTATTAGTCGATTAATATCTCAGTTTCAACACTTCATGTAAGTCACTCAATAATTATTGCTCTAAGTGATTAATATTGTTGATAAAGTGCTTTATATCCCACGCTATTAACTCGATTAAAACACCAGTCACAATTTATCTATTTATCAATACAGTTTCATTCGCCAGGCTAATAATATCTTTCGTCCTATAAATACAAACAATAAGGACGACAAAATAATGAAACACATCCTTTTCGCGATAATAAGCCTTGCTCTTTCGACATCGGCCGCAGCGGCAACCTGTAATCAACACCTAGATGTTGGTACACCGAATCAAAGCGATCAGATCCTCTGCAGGGATGGTTATGCCGCAGGTTACAACTACCAGAACAAAGTTTCTAATTGGGTGGCGTATCACATCACCGAAGAAAGCGTGAATGCCTTCTACGAACGCTCTAACAGCTTCCGTACTGATGCTGAAATTCCAACCGCCTATCGTGCAAAAAGCAGTGATTACACGAAAACTGGCTATGACCGTGGCCACCTAGCTCCTTCTGGCACCATGGATTTCTCGCAAGAATCAATGCAGCAAAGTTTTCTGATGTCTAACATGGCTCCTCAACTACCGGGTTTTAACCGCGGAGGCTGGAAAGCCCTTGAAGAAAAAGTGCGCGAGTGGGCCAATACCTATGATGAACTATATGTCATCTCTGGCCCGATATGGGACGGTAATGAAACCTATATTGGCAATGGTGTATATATTCCAAATAGCTTCTATAAAGTTATTCTGGATCCAGCCTACAACGATGCAATTGCTTTCATCGTTCCGCACCGCAAGGTGTCATCTTCTGAGCTTTCAGGGTTCATCACAACAGTTGATGAAATTGAGCAGCTAACCCAGCTAGATTTCTTCAGCGCACTGCCAGACAGTGTAGAGAATGAAATTGAAGCCGTTCAGTGGGAAATGTGGTAACAGTACACATATAAAATAAAGCTCGTCATCTGGCGAGCTTTAAGTAAAACCCGTTAGTTGTTCAATTCACAGAAACGACAAACTCATAGCCCCCGTAATAACGCCATGAATGGTGGGCTTTAGTGTCTTCCTTGCTATGATTTTCTTGATGCATATCATCCGTCAAGTTGTTAATCTATCTCCTCTATTAACCTGTCTGGTAATCGTCATGGAAACCCTCAACCTATGGTTAGAGTTCATCAATGAACTCCTAAAGCTAATCAGCTAGCTACCAAAACAAGGCTTCATGTGCCGGTAGCTACTGTCTCAGCCTAGGAGCAGTAATCGCTGAGTGTGCTTAGTTAACGATAGGGCCCAATATCTCGCGTATCATCCTAGGAAGCGGCAGTAAATCTTCTAGGGGTATATCATCTTCCATCCCCATTAGTTCCGGGTAGCCCTGTACGTGCTGATAAATCGCCTGAATGATGTAAGGTACTGCCAGAATCTTATATTTTCCTTCCAAAGGTGGCTCACTGGCATTAATCTGCATATATTTCTTACCCTTGGATTCACGGATCATTCTGCGTAAAAACACGGCTAGCGGAAGACTGGGCACAAGCGGAAAGTACAAGCAATAAAGTTTCTTTAACGTTTTAGTATTCCAGGCGTGGGGGACAATATCTAACGAGTTAGCAATTCGATCGCATTGATCACCAAGTCTCTGGTCGGAATACTCAGCAAAATCTTCATTTCCCGCAGTTGGCCCCGCAAAAGCCACCGTTGAGATATTGGCATTTTCAGATAATCCTGTCCCTTGAATGTCTTTCAGCCATAGCGCCATAGTTGGAGACAGTGCCCCACCCAAACTATGACCAGTTATGCAAATATCCCCTTTTCCATCAGCTCCCAACTCGCTATTGAGAAACTCCAATATTGTTTTCTTCGCTCCCGGCATTCCAGATTCTGGTCGGAGTGCTTGTAGGATCATGAGTCCAAAATTGGTGCTTTCAGAAATTTGAGGTACTAAATGTTGCGGGGGATTACCAAAGGGCCAGTCCTTTAAGTTTTTTGCTTGAAAGTCCCATATCACCCAATTTGGTATTGAAACAGGGTTCGTCCCCCGAATAGCGATAACATACTTGGAAGGGTCTTCAATATTACGAACAGCATACATTAAGCTATCGTCAAATTTAGTTCCTGGGAGAGCAAAAACTGCAGGCCCCCAAACAACTTCCCATTGATTTTTGATCGGTTTCCATGATCTTAAGGCTTCATTGAATTTTGTTAGGATTATTTCGGCATTTTTCTTATCAGTCCCTTCCAGAGCGAAGCCAAAATAAGACATATAGCTAAATGTCAGCATAATTTGTTGTTTTGTATAAGACATACTCATTCCCTGAACATCATTTTAATAACTCCGCTAGTCGGTATGCTATTTACAATACCAATCAGCATTTAATCTTAATCAAGGGGAATAATAGTAAATCAGATATGCACCATGGTGACTATGGTCACACAAAGCACTTTTACAGCTAAATATGCAAACTAACTAACGTTTTCATTTGTACCAAAGTTTGAAGCATGTAATCGTTACGCGATGCTCTTGGTCATCTCGCTAGGCACTTTTCTCGATAGTATATTTCGCTAACAACCTCTTAAATTCATCTTCAGTAGAAGGAACAGGAGTAGACTCAAGTAGCTCCCCATTTGCCGAAACAATCATAATGTGAGGAAAGATATGTATATCAGGAAACAATGAAAAGAAGCCCTCGTTATAGTTCTCTTCACTGTAATTGACCTTAATAAGGACAAAGTCGTTTTCTAATACCTCATCAAGTGAAGCATCCTTTAAGTTCTTCTCAAATCGATGACAATAGCTGCACCAATTACCACCCGCGATAACAAATATGTTTTTTTGTTCAACAGAAGCCGAGGTTAATGCGCTCTTGAAATCACTTAATGCGTCCCTTGATGGATCGTAAATATCATCAGGCTGAGCAATCGTAACAAATGAAAACAGTAACAAAGGCAACAGTAAAACTCGTTTCAACAACACAATTCGTTTCCCTCTAAAAATATAACGCACCAAGCCCATGCAAAATTTAAATCTAACAACGATCATAACCAATAGCGAATTACTTAAAGTGGTGAGTTGTCCTCGTAACCATCAAATTTATTTCCACACCTTGAACACTTATAATGACTAGTTTGCGTTGAGCTACTTAACATTTCCGTAAACAGGCCAATTACCATATTCATCGCTTTCAGATAGATATTCGATGAGCCTATCTCTTTGGGCTCTAAACGTTCTGATTCAATTTCATCATGTGGGGTAACCTTTTCACATTCTGAGCAATACAAGCGATATTGGTACTTCTGCACTATGATTTCCTTTAAAGAGAATTTCTACTATCGACAAAGAAACACAAACGAATTCAAACCAGTGAAGCCACTATGCTCCAGAATAAAAACACATCACTTTTGATAACTGGCCTTAGTTTAGTTCTAACAATATAAATAAAAATGGAATGCCAATGATTGGGCGGAACACCATGTTCTGTAAACCCTGCTCTCGCATCGCTCATTTATCCATCGATATACGAAGAAGTATATTGATCTAAATTCAGCAATATACGACCAATAACATTTATCATACACATATTAAAAGCAAATGATTATGCAT
>Ga0209272_10000744_pt1 | contig 23830 bp, 25 predicted proteins | sample tdDd002_FD_187125 | JGI IMG/M metagenome (GOLD analysis project Ga0209272, IMG submission 187125) | Marine sediment microbial communities from the Atlantic coast under amendment with organic carbon and nitrate - tdDd00.2 (SPAdes)... | ecosystem: Environmental > Aquatic > Marine > Coastal >... | reverse complement strand
GCTATGATCTCCTGAAACTGGCGCAGGTAATGCTCACCCTCAGATGTTAGATGCATGGCTCTGGTCGTACGGTAGAGCAACTGACAGTTGAAGTGTTTTTCCAGATCCGCGACCTGACGACTGACGGCAGAAACCACGATATTCAGCTCCCGGGATGCAGCGCTGAAGCTGTGCCGTTCGACCACGACCAGGAATGTTCTCATGGCGGTGATAAGGTCTATATTTCTCTTCATGAGAAAATTCAATTCATTTTAAGGTTATTTTTCATATTTAATCACAGGTGTAAGCTGTAAAACAAGTTAACAGGTATCGAATCGATATCTGGCTTTAAAACAGATGAATATCGACAGGAGACAGTATGAAAATTCTTATAATCGGTGCCAGCGGCACCATAGGTAAAGCGGTATATGAGCGTTTGTCCGGTGATAATGAACTGATCACTGCCAACTATAACGATGGTGATGTCAGGGTCGATCTCGGCGATAAAGATTCGATTAAAAAGATGTTTGAGCAGGTAGGTCAGGTGGATGCCCTGGTGTCTGCCGCCGGTCTGGCAAACTTCGTGCCTCTGGATGCACACAGTGATCAAGACTTTGAACTTGCACTGAACAACAAGTTGATGGGGCAGGTGAATTTATTAAGAGTAGGGCGCGATTATATTAATCATGGTGGTTCTATGACCCTGACTTCCGGTGTCCTGTCACGTCAACCTATGCCTGGCAGTGCATCGATCAGCATGGCTAACGGTGCATTGGAAAGCTTTGTTAAGGCGGCGGCATTGGAGCTTGAGCAGTTGAGGCTGAATGTCATTGCACCGGCGTTCGTAAAAGAAACTATGGTGATGATGGGTATGGATCCCGATTGGGGTATTTCGGCTGCCGATACGGCAAAAGTTTATGAGCTGGCGGTTAAGGGAGAGATGCATGGGCAGACCCTGGATGTGGCAGCGCATCAATAATTATCTGGCTTAATATGGCTGGCTCAATGACGCTTTCCAGTTATTAGCCCATGCCTGTGGGCTGAGCATTCTGGATTCGGCACCGTCTACTTTGTGTGAGTTATCAACCCTGATTCACACTCGGTTATGGCGGTGCCAACTGGTTTTCACGACCAGTATCTCATCACCAAGCATCTTCTTTTCAAATTCTAAACCTGAGACTTTACCTCTTCGCACATCGGCTTTGCATCCTGAACTTAAGCTATTACTTTCGGATTTGATGAAAGTATCAGCGCAAACTCGTAATAATTAACTAGTATTTAGGGTAAATGTGAGTAGAAGCAATCCCGCATCTGAAGCCTGTTTGACCTGGCCCGATTGGCCGATTTCTGTTTCTTACTCAGATCATCGTCAACTAAAGCAATAAGGAATTTGTTATGCCGACTCCCCACATTAATGCTAACCCCGGTGATTTTGCCCCGACCATACTCATGCCGGGCGATCCTCTGCGAGCCAGATATATTGCCGACAAGTATTTGGAGAATGCTAAGCAGGTCTGTGATGTTCGTGGCATGTTAGGTTTCACGGGTACGTACAAGGGGGGCAGGATTTCGGTCATGGGCCACGGCATGGGGATCCCCTCCTGCTGTATCTACGTCCATGAGTTAATCACCGAATTTGATGTGAAGAATGTCATTCGAATCGGCAGTTGCGGCGCGGTCCGCGATGATGTGAATATGATGGATGTGGTGATAGCCATGGGGGCTTCGACCGATTCTAAGACCAACCGTATGAGGTTCAGCGACCATGATTTTGCCGCCATCGCCGACTATCATCTGCTTGAGACTGCAGTGAACAAGGCTCGCGAGCAGAAAGTGAAGGTTCGTGTGGGTAATATTTTCTCGGCGGATCTCTTCTATACGCCGCAGCCCGAACTGTTCGCCAAGATGGAGGATATGGGGATCATGGCGGTGGACATGGAAGCGGCGGGGATCTATGGTGTGGCCGCCGAGTTGGATGCCAGAGCGTTAACCATACTCACGGTGTCGGACCATATTAAACGCGGTGAGAAACTCAGCTCTGAAGACAGGCAAAAGTCTTTCAACGATATGATGAGTGTCGCCTTAGAGACAGCAATCAGTATCTAGGCTTATATCGATTGGTATTATCTCACCATCGGTGGCCGCTTCTTATCAGACGGCAGCCGTTATCGATGTCTCTCCAGGTTAATATGAGCCGGCAAATATTGTGAAGTGGTCTGTCGGCTCATAGTTTCACTTATCAAAAGCAGAATCCTGTTGGCGGCTTTACGGGGCTAAGGTAAAATTTATACTTTCATCTTTTGCCCGTTATTGGAAAACAGCCCACCTATGAAAAATTTCAACCTTATCCTGGTCATTGGAGCTACGGCTTCGGGTAAAACCCGTTTGGGTGTTGAGCTTGCCAGACAACTCAAGGGAGAGATTATCTCAGCCGACTCGAGGCAGGTTTATAAGGGGCTGGATATTGGTTCGGGTAAAGATCTTGCCGAATATGGCGAAGTGCCGCATCACCTTATCGATATTGTCGAGCCCGGCCATGAATATAATGCCTTCCAATTTCAAAATGATTTCTTCGAGGCTTTCACCGATATTCAGTCTCGCAATAAACAGCCTATTCTGGTCGGTGGTACGGGGTTATATGTCGATGCCGTGGTTTCCGGTTATGAATTTGTGCAGTTGGATAAAGATTTAGCGCTGAGGGCGGAGCTCGATCTGCAACCTCTGGAGCAGGTTCAGAAACTGCTGCTGGAGCTCGATGCCGTTCAATATGAAAAAACCGATCTCACGGTAAGGCCCAGGTTATACCGCGCCATCGAAATCGCAAAAAGCAAACAGGTCGACCCCAAGCCACCTAAGGCACTTCCCGAGATCAGGCCGCTCTATTTTGGTATCCAATGGGACAGAAAGGTTCTGCGTAAGCGAATCAAGACCAGATTAAAGGAGCGCTTCGAGCAGGGCATGGTCGAAGAGGTGCAGGGGCTATTGGACAAGGGCGTGTCACACGAACAGCTGGAATATTATGGTCTCGAGTATCGCTTTGTCAGTCAATATATCGCTGGGCAAATCAGCTATGAGGATATGTTCGACAGGCTGAATATCGCTATCGGTCAGTACGCAAAACGTCAGGAAACCTGGTTCAGACGAATCGAACGACATGGCGGCAAGATCCATTGGTTACAAGGCTCGGGGGATATCTATCGGCAGGCTTGTGAGGTGTTGGCTGAGTTAAATCAAACCTGACGTTATGAATGACTCATCGCAGCCATAACGAACTCTATGAAAACCCGCGTTTTCAGTGGCTGGGCCTTGCTCTTATACATGAGATGTATGGGGGCAGGAGTCGGCACTCGATGACTCAACACTTCGATTAGGTCTCCACGCTTCAACTCTTCAGATAGCAGTAAACGTGGCTGCAGTAGTATGCCCGCTCCTTTTAATGTCGCGACTTTCAGCGCCTGACCACTGTTCGAGGTCAGTCTGGAGTGTTGTTGGTCAAATGCCTGTGTATCGATTTGCAGTGCCAGACTCGCCTGAACATCACTATAGCTGAAGCCCAGGCATTGATGCTCAATTAAGTCAGTCAGCGAAAGTGGTATTTGGTGTTTGGCAAGATAATCCGGTGAAGCACAAAATACCATTTCATAGACGGCAATCTGTCGGGCTATAAGTGTGGAGCTGGCAAGTTCACCGATACGGAACACAAGATCGACCTGCTCATGTAGTGTATCGATTAAATCGTTATCTAATGTCAGTTCTATATTGATATCGGGGTATTGTTGCAGGAAGTCAGCGACTATTGGCGCGAGAACTATATTACCGAAGGTGACGGGAGAGTTAATACGTACCTTTCCCTTGGGCTTATTTTCCAATGTCTGCAGGCTATTTTCGGCTTCGGCTATGTCATCCAGAATTCGTTTACATTCCAGGTAATAGAGCTGCCCGGTTTCGGTTAATGATTGCCTGCGAGTGGTACGGTTAATTAGCCTGGTACCCAGGTGCGTCTCTAAAAACTTAATGTGTTTGCCAATCATGGTCGAAGTGACGGCAAATTCTATCGCGGCGTGAGAGAAGCTGCCGTGTTGTGCCACATAAACAAACACCTGCATGCTCTTCAATTTATCCATACTGATAACTCATTAACAACCTGTAGTTCATAAAGAATGAATCAGATGGTAGTTTATCAATCTTGAGGTTTCAATTAAATTGCTATCTAAATATCTGAACATTTCTCCGGGTTAATTTAAAAATTTATGTTTGAACAAGGCTTATTTATCACAGCAGAATTACGCATCAAACCAGACATCGATCTCGAAACGGCTATTCAGGCCATTCGCACATTTTGTGAAGGGATGAATAGCGAAGAGGGATGCTCCATGGCCGTTCCACTCCAAGACAGAGAAGACCCTCGTCGATTTATCTTCTGGGAGCGTTATGAGGATAAAGCCGCCTTCGAGCAACATTTCCAGGCCGAACATACTCAAAGGTTTATCCGCTCCGGCTTAACGGATCTTGTTCAGGCGTTTGAAAGCCAGTTATTGACAATGGAGAGATAAACCATGAAGAAACGATTGAATTGGGGAATTCTGGGGACCAGCTTTATCTCAGGGGTTATGGCCGATGCCATTATCGAAGAGGGGAGTACAGCTCTCTACTCCGTGGCGGGACGTTCTGAAGAGCCCTTAACAGCCTTCGCAGAAAGGTACAGAATAAAGCAGGTCTATAGGGATTATGATGCCCTGATTAATGATGAGGCGGTAGATATTATCTATATCGCGTTACCCAACCATCTGCATCATGATTTTGTGGTCAAGGCGGCTAATGCGGGAAAGGCGATTCTGTGTGAAAAATCGCTATCTGTCGATATGGATAAAACGGATGAGGCGCTCGCGGCAGTAGCAAAGAATGATGTATTCTTCGCCGAAGGCCTGATGTACCTCACGCACCCGTTTGCCAGCAAAATCAGCGAGATTCTTCGACTAGGCACCATTGGCGAAATCCGTTCCATCAAGGGACAGTACTGCGCCGCCATATCTCAATTCGTTAATCCTGAAAGTAAGGGGGCGCTGTATAATCTCGGTTGTTACCCGGTGTCTCTCATGCACCTGATTATGCAGCAAAGCTTTGGAGAGAGCGTTTTCGACAATTACCATGTCGCGGCATCCGGTCGTGTTGGTGAAGACGGCAATATTTGTGAGTCGGCAGCAACACTTCAATTCAGTAATGGTGTTATCTGCCAGCTTCATACGGCGGAAGATTACGGTCTGCATGCCGATTTTACGGTTCTTGGTAGCAAAGGCAGTTTAGTGCTTGCCTCTAATCCCTGGTTACCGGAGTCGGAGGGTAATCGGTTAGTGATTAGTGAATATGAACAGCAGGAGGAAACGGTCACTGTTTCCGCTGAGGGTAATGGGTTCCTCTACCAGGTTCGAGCTGTACGCGAGGCCATCGAACTGGGGAGAGATTCACTGCAGCGCCCGGGCAGCGACAGCGAAAGATTCTCATCAAATTATGAAATTACTGACGGATTGGGAAGAAGCTACCCGAGTGAGATAAATGCGTTCGGATCGGATAGGTTTTAGTGATTCAGAGGGGGAATTATTTAATTCGCCCCTTTTAAGCTTTGATCGTGCAGGACCTTCTTTTTACTTACGGAGCCTACAAACTTGAAGAGTTAAATACCCGCTGCTAATTTTAAATCTGGAGTTTTCTTATCTCTGCCTGTTGCTGTTTTCTGTATTCACTTCAGCTCGACTTAACGTCTTGAAAGCGCAGGTGTTAATTGATTAGTCGTATCTAGGTGTTCCAGCCTGTTTAATCTGTGACAAAACATATTATTTAAAGGTACCTAAGTGATGAACCCTATTCAGATTATAAGACGTATTGTTTTACTCGCTGCCATGATGCTTTCTATTAGTGTATTCGCCGCTCACCACGAGGGTGCACCCTCGAGTGGGGCTAAGGATATGCCGGGTGCGAAAGGCACATTCGAATTTAAACCCGCCGACTGGATGTCGGGGCAGAAGAGCTGGTGGAAAGATAGTGACGGTGTGGCTCCTGGAGTCGCCGGCTGCCATATAGGGACAGATGAAAACGGTGTGCCTAATGGCAGAATGTTTGGTGAAGCTTGTCTGCCAAATGGCTTATTGGTCGAGTCTAATCCGGGGAAAGATGTACTGCATGGCCATAAGGATGACATAGGACATCCGGATACATTCGATTGTAATGCCTGGTGTGTGGGCACGGGAAAAAAGGGCGGTATGTGCACCGTTGCCGCCGCCGCGCCTTGTGAGCAATCTGCCGTATGTGCCTGTGAATAAAGTACAAAGATAGGCACGAAAAGCGAATCCAATAAGGTTCGCTTTTAGTATTTTGTATCAGTGCCTTGTATTAGTGCCTTGTATCAGTAGCTGAGATACCTTATTTAAAGGTGTATTCGCGGCAAGATCACATTGCAGTGTCTTTGAAACCGAACTTGCCGTTATTGTTCTTCCATTTGTCTTTGCTCGGTATTGGCTCGATGACGTCCCAATGCTCGACAATCTTGTCATGCTCTACACGGAACAGATCGTAGAAGGAGACGTGTTGGCCGCCAAAGCTTCCCTCACTGATGCTGAGTACGAAGTTACCCTCACCCAACACTATATGGTTCTTGGTATAGTCCATCTTGATGCCCTGCTTAGTCATCTCCTCCAGCGCCTTACCGAGTCCGCTCAGACCGTCGGCGATAGCCGTATTGTGTTGAATATAGTTGGCCTCACCCTTATCGATAAAACGTCCAAGCTGAGCGAACTCTCCCTTAACCAGAATGGTGTCGACGAAGTCGGCGACTAACGTCTTATTCTGTTGGGTCTTAGCTAAGTCTATGGCTTGGGTTGGGCCATCGAGTTGAGTGTGACCACTTGGGTTCGGTGCCGCTTTTTCTGCCAGATTGTCCCAGTGTTCTACGATCAAGCCATCTTCGAAGCGGAACAGATCGAAGCCGACTTTTGGACCAAAGAAGTTATAGTCAGTATGGGTAAATACATAGTCGCCATCCTGAAAGGCGCGTTTAATATCTACCTTGGCGCTACCTTTCGGAAGTGCCTGGAGCAGCGCCCCGAACCCCGCTAAGCCATCGGCTACAGCCAGATTATGTTGGATATACTTGTCTGGATGGACATAAGCCACGGCTTCTCTGTCGCCGGTTTCTATGCTGTTAAGCAGGGCAACAGCCTTGCCTTTGTTAGATAGGCTAATGGTCTTCTCCTCAACTGAAACCGGACTGGAACAGGCCGCGCAAACCAGGACCGTCGTGGCCAATGCCGCAGAAATACTTTTCTTCATCATAATTACCTCTCGTTGGTGTGAGGTAATTATGATGAAAGTGGGCATGGCTTACATGGTCAGAGCTGGCCTTAAAATGGTCAATTACGAACCTTTAAACTGTTTCTGAAAGCGAGAAGGGGTGAGCAGGGTATGTTTTTTAAAGTACTTCACGAAATTACTGGCGTCCTCGAAGCCGAACTCATAGGCAAGCTGCTGAGTGGGCAAACCATCAAGGATAAGGCGCCGTTTGGCCTCTAATATTGTATGAGCGTCGATAAGTTGTTTAGCTGTCTGGCTGGTGGCCATCTTGCAGATCTGATTCAGGGTCTTATAGGTAGTATGCAGCCTATCTGCGTAGTAGATGGCATCTCGGGTGCGTTGGAAATTATGTTCGAGTAGCTCGATAAAACCGGTGAATTTAGCCTGCTGATCTTTGCTTAATCTATCATGTTGGTTCTCAGGCATGACCCGGTGCAACATCAGCGACAGTGAAGAGAAGAGGAACATGACGATTAAAGGGTTAGATTGAGGGTGCATCAGCTCTTTATTGATCTCAGCCAGTAATTTCTTACTACTGCTCATGACCTCTGAATTCGGAAAGAAAACCGGTTGGTAGGAATAGGCCAGGTGTGTCGGTGTGAAGTCAGACAGCCTCATATTCATCAACGCCTGATCAATAAATGCCTGGGTGAATATCAGTAGCTTACCTTTCGGTTTATGACTGAAGTCAAAGGCGTGAACCTGATTTTTTTGAATAAAGATAAATGCGCCGGACTGGTAGGGGTAATTAACAAAATCGATCAGGTGGCTACCTTCTCCCTCTTCGATATAGATCAGGTTATTGAAGTGTACTCTGTGAGGCACTCCGGGGTGATGAGAGTGGCTATATTCCCGTCCATAGAGCTCCTCTAAGTCGATGACTTCAATTTCGCGGTTGTCCGTTTTCCTATGGTTAAAGCTAACTTCCGGGATCTTCATTTCGAAACAACTACTCCTGTAACATGCTGATTATCTTGATGGCTAATGTTTTCTCTTACGAGTTGTCTTTAAGCGTTAAAACCAACGACCAGATAAAACGTGAGTGAAAGTAAAGCCACAGCCAAAGTATAGGGTAACTGAGTCACAAAGTGCCGCTGTGGCGGACAATCGGCAGCCGTTGAGGCCACTATGACAGAGTCTGAAATGGGTGAGCTTTGATCGCCAAACACCGCGCCGGAGATCACCGCCGCTATCGCTACGGGTACAGAAATATCGACACCCACGGCGAGGGGAATAATAATCGGCGTCATTATGCTCACGGTGGCACCGGAGCTGCCGGTAGAAAACGAGATTAAGATACAGATAATAAAGATGGAAGCAGGAACCAGCCATAAAGGTAACTCGCCGGAGACAAAGCCTGCTATGTATTTTCCGGTTCCGAGTTGCCCGGTAATATTACTCAATGAAAAGGCCAAAACCAGAATGATAACCGCCGGTAGTGTCTGCTTCATCCCCTGTATACACCATTGAATGTATTGATCCATCTTAACCTTACAGAGACTAAAATAGATGCCCGTGCCGATAAGAGAGATAAAGCCGCTCCAATAGATTGCCGAACTGATATCACCCGCCAGAATATTGCCCTTACCCGTTACTAAACTGATGACAAAAATTGAGCCCAGCAAGATGACAACAGGCAGTAACATTGCCCATATTCCTGTACTTGGTTGATGAGCTAACTGATCGATGGACTGATTATCGGACAGAGAGTTAGAAGCTGAATCGGTCTTTTTTGCTTCGCTTAACTCAGTGGCTGTGAAATCGGATTTCTTATATGCCAATATCGGCACTAAGGCCAGTATTGCTATGCAGTAGACTTGGTAAGGTAATGCCGCAAAGATATAGATAATTGGCTTATCGGTTAAGGTGCCGTTTTCCACCTGAGCACCGATTAAGCTGATAAGAAAAACACCTGCGCCACTGAAGGGCATTAGCCAGGCCAAGGGAGCTCCGGTGCTATTGGCCACAAATGCCAGCTTTTCACGGGAGATATTAAATTTATTGAATAGTGGTCGCCCGATGAGACCCACTAACATCATAGAGCCCACCCCTTCCAGACACATCAAGAATCCAAAAGCGAAGGTGACAAGTTGAGCCCTCGGCTTGGAGTTTACCAGATGGTATTTGTGGGATACTTGATAGATAAGGGCATCGATACCGCCTGATTGCCTCATGACATTGATGATGGCGCCAATTATCAGGATAAAGATCAGGCTCTTCACCGAGCTTGATGATTGAAACGTATCGGCTATGGCGTTAAAACTGTTTGCTACACCGAGTAAAAAATTATTCGACAGCAGGATTGAGCCTGCCATGATACCGGCAAAAATGGCCACATAGACCTGTCTTGTGGTAATGGCGAGTAATATCGCGATACAGGGAGGGAGTAAGGTAAGCCAAGTATTCATAAGAGGGTTAGTATCATTACATCATGTGTGCAGGTAAGTATTAAGCCGATCGCATCAAGTAGTCTGGCTGAACGTCAGTTCGATACCCGCGATAATTGAAAAGGAGATAATCAGTAGGTTATCTCTTTTTCGTTTAAATTAATTTGATCTGTTACTCTTCGAAGACAAACTTTGCATTCTTTAATGCATCTTGCGGACGTTTACATACGTAGTCTGGATAGAGCTCACTGGCACGTAGAGTCTGGTCTGTGAATGCGGCAAGCTTATCGATGACATAGATGACATAGTTGATCCCCCAACGCTCCTTGTCTGTTTCAGCTCCTTTCTTGGCGGTTATCTCATCCCCCGAGCTCTCTTTCTGCTCGATGATGTACTCAGTAGAGAAGTGTTCATATTCAAACGGAGTGTCTGGCCAGTTATTTTTGAGCTGGGTCAACATCTCATTCTGAGTCAGCGCGTTGTAATCCAGCTGAACACATCTATTTACGGTGCGGTCATCGGTTACGGCCATGGCGGCGAGGTAACCAATATCTGCAATATCGTGGGTATAGATAGGAATATCCAGGTCACCGAATGTAGTGATCTTGCTGAAAAATCGTAAATTTGGCATAAAATAGTCGAAGATGCCGCCGTTGTAAAAAAGGGTCCAGTCTAAGCTTGAATTCATGAGTAGATCATGGAAGCGCTTCTTCTGATCGAAGATCTCACCATCTCCCATCTCCAGTGCCTGAGTATGGGCGCCAAACTCGGTGGGGACAAATCGTTTTACGCCGGCTTTAACCGCCGCCTCAAGCCAGAGAGGTTCAAACTTCTGGATGATCTCCTTCGAGCCGGGCACGCTGGCGACAAAGGTATCCACACCTCGAAGGGCTTTTGTCAGTGCATTGACATTTTTCATATCCGGACACTCGACAAGTGTTGCCCCCAAGGTTTCGAACTCAGTTAATTTAGCCTCATTATGCGTGTTACGGGCGCGAAATATGATGGTGACCTTATGTCCTAATGAGAGTAAACCCTTAGTTAATGGCGTACCTACCTGACCAGCAGCACCAATGACTGCTACATGTTTTTTGTTCATATAAAGCTCCTTTCGGCTTAGCAGGATGACATTTGATAATGGGGAGGAGTATTGAAGCGGCAATAAGTGTTCGAATCATACTCAGCTTTTTCCTGACTCTAATGTTAATCAAGCCTGAGTGGCATTACATGGTCATACCTGGACTAAAAATGGTTAATATCGAACCTAAATCCTATTAATGAACTTTTATCGCCCACATTGCTATGCCGGATCCCCCTATTCGGGCTTGAAGAGATTAAGGTGATTAAATTGCCTGAGGTGGCTTTGGGAGCCAAAACGCTGAATGGAAAGGAAGAGTAGGGAGGGAGGCCTGCCACATTCAGGATGGGGCCGAATGTCTATTGCTTCCCGTACTGCGATTCGTGGGAGCTACCGTTTCCACTGCCTGAGTTCGATAATCAGTCCGTCAGGATCTCGTATCTCTGCGCGATAGGAGTCGCCTAAATCGACAGGCTCGACGGCTAGCGGTATACCTTTAGCCTTGAGGTAGTTGACCGCCTTCGTCATATCGTCAACCTCAAGCGCTATGGCGCGATAACCAACCTGCCAAGCGGCCTCCGATTTTTGTTCAGGAGTCTGGGTAGAGATGATCTCAACGACAGTGTCGCCCAACTCCAGAAAAATGACCTCCTGCATGGGGGCCATATCTACTTTTGTTCGACTCTTAATCTTGAAACCCAGAATATTAACGAAGAAACCTATGGTGACGTGGGGGTCTCGGGGAACAATTTCTACGTGGTCGACTCTCTTGAAAATCATGTTAACGCCTTTTCACTCTATGGATTCATGTTCAATTTTTAATTGCAATCGGTATAAGTGCTGAGGAACTCAGCGAAAAGGGATTTTATCGGTAGTGAATTAGGTGGAAAAGTAAAAAAAAGCGGTGAATTTATTCTAATAAATCGAATGCTTGCAGGTTTTTAAAACAAGGGACTATTAGCCAATCGGTGGGGATTGAGCCTTTTTGTTACAAATGGAATGAAACTAAACGTAATAAACCTAACCGCTGCTCTTTCTATTTAACTGTAACCAGCAGTGCAGCCACCCTCCAAATCAGGTGACAACTGTGCAATCGGTTACCTGTGATAGGGCGTGCTCATATCCCACTTGGATAGCGGGCACAGAAGGCAGACGATTACCTACCTTCAAAGAGCGGGCGTCCTCTTATGGCGCCAATGAAATTAAAGGATGCAAATATGAACATTCTCATAAGCAAAAGATATCTATTGGCAGGCGTGCTAATTGCGTTGGCCAGTACTTATGTTTCGGCCAGAGGTGGCGGGCAAGGTTTTGGCGGCTTTAATGCAATCACTAAGGCTCAACTCGAGGCAACCTGGAATGGTCAAGCCGGTCCGCAGCATACGGCGGTAAGAGGCGTTAGGGTGCAGTGGTATGCAGATGCGTGCGGAGTGGTCAACGGGCACACTAAGGATGCCAAAGAGTGCATGAATAATACAAAAAAGGCTAAATAGGCTCGCTACGCTTCGAGTTACGAGAGCGGGAACAAGTTCCCTGCGAGTGCGTCAACAAGTTGTCTGCGAGGAAAGGAGACTGCTTGTTCTCGAAGGCCTAAGGCCGGACTCGAACCTCGTAGCTCGAACCTTAAGTCCTATAAAGAATCTTAATCACATGCCAGCCGAACTTTGTCTTTACAAGATGCGGAGTGATTAACTCGCCGGTGAAGCAGACTTTGTCGAATTGAGGCACCATCTGTCCCTTCTTGAATTCACCCAGGCTGCCGCCCTTCTTACCCGATGGGCAGGTGGAGTGCTTCTTGGCCAGCATGTCAAACTTAGCACCTTTATTCAGTTGCTTAATGATATCTTCGGCCAGCTCTTTATGTTTGACTAATATGTGCAGTGCAGCAGCGGTTCTTGCCATCTATCTTAACTCTCATCGTGTATTCAATAAACTGACTCAGCTGGTCAGTCAGACTCGTTAGGTGAATTATACTCGTTTATGGGCGAGTAATACTACCGACTCATAACCAGCTTTCTCCCCGACCGAAGCGATAGACCAACTGCCCTACGGCCAGGTTATCCCAACTGGATAGCTTAGCGCTATAGAAGTGACGCCAATCCAGTTGCAGTGCCCAGTTGGGAGACAAGCGGTAGTGCAGGCCCGCTCCGCCATTGACCTGAAAGGCTTTCTTCTCCTTGTCCAACTCTATCAAGGATTCGCCGATACCAAATGTCAGGTAGGGTCTCAGTGTATTTTGGCCATTGAAGTAGTACTGGCCGTCAAAGCTATAGTTCTCGAAGGTGGTGCTTTGTCCCGTTCGCTTGTCGTTTAATTTTCCGCGGGCATAGCTTAGCCTGGTCGAAAAACTGCGGGAAAAATAGAGCCCCACACTAGCACTGGGTGCCCAGCCACTCTCAAGGTTCCACACCTCTCCCGGTGACATATAACTGCTACCAATAGATATTCCAACGATGCCAAAGTCGACCGGGTCTTCGACTGAGCTGGCCTTGTTGTTAGCGCTCTGGTGACGACTGACACCTTCGTTGGCTTTACCCGCACCTATGGCGTATTGCACCTGAAATTGCACCTGTTTATCGATGCGGCCATTATCCAGAGGTACCTCTGTCATTGAGAGATAACCTGTACCGGCTTTGACAACATCGTCACCAAACAGGGTGTTGACTCCTCGTCCCAGTGAGTCGATTGGGTCTAAGAAAAACAGTGCCGTATCTCCCCACCCCTCAGATCCCCATACTGTTCCTCCGCGTTGGCGGATCTCTCGCTCTTTATTGAAGGCCCATTCTCCATAAACCCAGCCAAGTACCGGAGTCACGACCAGATCCTGGATCGATGGCACTTCGGCAAAGGCTTCGACACCATACTCCCAATAAAAGGTCGACATCATGAAGGAGTACATGAAGGCATCCCACTGGCGATAACCTGATTTTCTAGCGGTCTGGTAATAGACGCCGCCAAAGTAGGGATGACCTATGTAATTGATGGCAAAATTGTCTCTGTCCCATACCGGGCCGCTGCTTACATTGTCCCACCATTTTTTGTGCAACTTCTCACCACTCTTGTCCCAGTTGGTGATGGAGGAAGGGAGCAGGGCAAGAAAACCGGCGAAACCTACGCCGTAAGCGGCGACGGATTTTGTCTGAGACCACAGACGTGCACTATCTTCACCATGTTCGGCACTGAACAGCGATACGTTATAAGGCTGGTCATATACCGAGGGGGCTCTGATGGTATCTTCCCAGCTGCTGTTGGTGATTGAGGGACGATATATCTCTGCGGTTTCATCGCTCTCACCTGTTGCATGTACAAGACCGCTGGAAGCAGCCAGAGCAACGGCTAAGGAGATAGATTTGTAGCAGGAGGTTGGGAGATATTTCATTAAACCCTCTCATGTGTACGGCGCCGCAGCGGGCTCTTAAAGCACTATTTCTTTATGAGTTTAGTTACTTAAATGACTTTTGGAAAATTAGCATCAATATTGGTATATGATTATATTTCTGTTAATATCGAAATATGATTTTGTATAAGTATGGGCAGAGTGCGTGATGGATATTGAAGTGGTTGCTAAGGCGTTGAAGGAGTTGGGTCATACAACTCGATTAACCATCTATAAGCGAGTGGTGCGCGCGGGTTTTCAGGGACTTGCGGTAGGCAGCTTGCAAGAGCAGCTCAAGATCCCGGGTTCAACCTTATCACACCATATCTCGAGTCTGGTTTCTGCCGGACTCATCTCCCAGCGACGTGAAGGCAGAACCCTATTTTGTGTCGCCGAGTTTGATAAGCTCGAGGGCGTGATTGGTTTCCTGCAGGATGAATGTTGTATCGACGAGGAGTGTGCGCCTAAGTTATCCACTCAAAAGTCTTAGCGACGCATGAGTTATAGCCCATTCATTTTTATCCCCACAATAGTTCGCAGCCCTCAGGGGCTGCTTGTCTGTCACACATAAGTCTGTGCCATATCATTTTTCACTTCAACAAGCCGGGCTTTATCCGAACAGCTTGGTAGTAATCTGCTGTTTTATACTGCCTATTTTGATGAGTTGATTCATTTTGGCTTCGTCTGTTAGCAAGTTAGTTTGAGCATTTATTTCGAAGATTCTGGAAATATGGTTGACATGAGCCGTTAAAAAGTTATTATTTCGATATTGTTCGAAATGATGTTCTCTCACAGAATTGCTGAGTTACCTGGTTATAAGGGATATCGACAGTTTGAATGAGGGGAAAATTAAATAAATTGGAAGCGATTATGAGTCCTGAAATATTAACCATGGCCCGTGAGGCCGCAGATATGTTTGCCTTTCTGGCAACCGAACTGATCATCCTTTTTCTTGTCATCAGCTACTTTGTTGGTGTACTGCAGGAATTTATTACCCCGGAAAAAATTCAATCTATTTTGAGTTCCCGTAACGGCAAAGGCTACGTGATTGCGGCGCTGCTGGGGGCGATCACACCATTTTGCTCCTGCTCAACTATTCCGTTCCTCAAAGGCTTACTGAGAGCCAGAGCGGGATTCGGCCCTATGATGGTGTTCCTGTTCTCCAGCCCGCTGTTGAATCCGGTGATTATCGGCCTGTTTGTGGTGACTTTCGGCATCAAGGTAGCGCTGTTCTACTTCACCATAGCTCTGGTTGTAGCGGTTACCGCAGGCTTTGTATTGGAGAAGTTGGGCTTCGAGCGTTATGTTCGCCCTGAAGCTTATGAAGCAAGCGATACATCAAGCTGTGCAGCCACGTGTAGCGATACGAAAACAGCAGCAGAAACTAGCGAGTCGAATTGCTGTGATAGCCAAGCAAAGACTGCAGCTCAACCTGTAACAAGCTGCGGCGCAGCACCTGCTCCTGTATTAGCAATGGAAGCGAGTGGCTGTGGAGCAACCGCATCAGTTTCCTCTTGTGATACCGACTCATCATGCGGAACTGCAAACACTAAGGCTGGAACTGCAGAGAATCGATGGATGCGGATCTGGCGCTCGACCTGGAAAGATTTTAAGCAGGTATTTCCCTATCTGTTGCTGGGTATCACCTTAGGTTCGTTTATCTATGGTTTTATCCCGACAGAATTGATAGCTAAATATGCGGGTGAAGGGATGTGGTATGCGATCCCTGTGGCGGCAATTATCGGTATACCGCTCTATATCCGAGCCGAAGCTGTGATCCCGTTGAGTGCGGCGCTGGTTCAAAAAGGGATGGCGCTGGGTTCTGTGATGGCACTGATCATAGGCAGCGCGGGTGCGAGTCTGACCGAAGTGATTTTACTTAAATCGATCTTTAAGAATCAGATGATCGCCGCTTTTCTTACCGTGATCTTGGGCATGGCTATCGGCGCAGGCTATCTATATAGCTATATGTTCTAGTTCAGGCTTGCCTGTACATGAAGAGAAAAGCCCGCTGATGCGGGCTTTCTGTTATCTAAACAAAGTTAAAACCGGGTTTAACTCTTTACCTTCCAGTTAACCTCTTCACCGGCGAAGAGAGGCTGTTGGGACCCTAGGTTTTTCTTTGACTTGGATGATGGCATGTTGGTCGTTGTTTTCACTATTGCCTTCTCCGTTTTATTTGCCTTGTCCGATTAGGTTGGAACCAGATCGAGGTCACATACTTTTTTAATACAATACATATACTAACCGAATCATCCAGAGTTATTAACTTGGTTAACCGTATTCTTACAAAGGTCGGCCACTTTCAACATGTCAATCACGAGTACTATATGACTATCTCTATGGGAAAAAGTTATCTAGGCGCATTCATTTTTGCATCTCTGTTAATTCCGCTAATATCTCAGGCATCAGAGGAATTTAATTACCAGGACTTTGCTGATTCGTTTTCGACTATAGAGACCATCGCAGGCAAAGGGGATGATGGCGATAAGTATCATAATGGTTGGCAGGCTAGTTTTGAAAACAGACCGGCTAAGCGGTCTGAACTGTCGAGGCCACACCAAGCGATAGCGGATTCAGATGGCAATATATTTATTGTCGATAAAGATGCCCACGCAATAAGAAAAATCGACTCTAATGGAATGATTTCAACTTATGTCGGAACCAATGAGTCTGGTTTAAACGGTGATGGTTTGTATCGAACCGAAACCCAGCTTTCATTCCCTAACGGTATCTGGTTAACGTCTAATGAAACGCTTTTCATATTAGACACTGGGAATGACATGGTCAGGAAGGTGAGTCATGATGGGGCTGTAACCACCTTGTTTACTGATGAAAAGGGAATTGAAACTGGCCGAGGAGTGTGGGTCAGTGATGATGAATCCACAGCTTACTACTCCTCAGGTTCAGAGTTGAAAATGTGGCATCAAGACTCGGGAGTTCGAGTCCTCGCCGATGGATTCGATGAGCTGGCTAATCTTGCTGTGAATGCTGTAGGCGAACTCTTCGTCACTGACCGGGATGCGAGTCTGGTCTACAAGATCTCCAATAATGGTGAAAAAGAAATTGTCGCCGGAACAGGTAAACGCACGGGTTGCGGTGATGGCTGCTTAGCGACAGAAACCGCCTTAAATCAAGTACGGGGGATATGGTTTCACCCTAACGGAGGTTACTTCTTAGCGACCCATAAGGGAGGACAGATCTGGTTTGTTGACCCTGATGGGATCATACATCTGTTTGTCGATGGCGGTAAAAACGATCAGCATTCGGGGGATCGCCGCGCCTATAATTCTCCCGGAAAAAAAATCAGTGAACCAAGAGCTATATCAATTGATCATGAGGGTAATCTGTTAATAACAGAGAGCGATTATGGTTTTATCAGAAGGGTAAAGCGGGATATAAAAGCAGACAAGAAGTAAGAGTTTTCAGTTGAAATTATTTCTCTTAGTTTCAACCTCTTAATACGTTTGTTTTGTTGTGGTATTTGGTGAAGCTGGCGGCTCTTATTCTGGTCTTATTAAGGAGTTGCTTGGACTCTTTTATGTCGCTTAAATGCAGAAATAAGAAAGCCCGCATTAGCGGGCTTTATGTTTTATGAAACCTTGTTGCTATCTAAAGCACAGCTAAAACAGGGATTAGCTCTTCACCTTCCAGTTAATCTCTTCACCGGCGAAGAAAGGCACTATGGGGTTACCGTTTGGCAAGATTATCTCACTCGGAACTGTCCACTTCTCTTTGACTAAGGTGACGGTACCAGTGTTTCTTGGCAGGCCGTAGAAATCCGGGCCATGAGTACTGGCAAAGCCTTCAAGCTTGTCGATGATACCCAGGTCATCGAACACCTGAGCGTAAAGTTCCAGTGCACTCCAGGCGCTGTAACAGCCGGCGCAGCCGCAGGCCGACTCTTTACGGTGTTTTTCGTGTGGCGCCGAATCTGTGCCTAAGAAGAATTTACTCGAACCGGTTGCTATTGCTGCGCGCAATGCTTCCTGGTGAATGTTGCGTTTAAGAACCGGCAAACAGAAGTTGTGCGGGCGCACGCCGCCAACCAAGAGATCGTTACGGTTAAGTAGCAAATGTTGAGGCGTGATGGTTGCAGCCACATTGTCTGATGCAGACATCACGAACTCGGCAGCTTCTTTAGTGGTGATATGCTCGAATACCACTTTAAGCGTTGGGAAAGCGTCGACGATACGCCTTAGGTTTCGTTCGATAAACTGTTCTTCACGATCGAAGATGTCGATATGAGACTCGGTCACTTCACCGTGCACCAAAAGCAGCATGCCGATTTCAGCCATCTGTTCAAAAACAGGGAAGAGTGCATCGAGTGCCTTTACTGCGGCATCTGAGTTGGTGGTCGCGCCAGCAGGGTAAAGCTTAGCCGCAACGACACCCGCCGCCTTGGCATCTATGATGTCCTGCTTAGTGGTGTCATTGGTCAGGAAGATAGTCATAAGGGGTTCGAAATCAGAGCCCTCTGGACGCGCGGCCAAAATACGCTCACGGTATGCATTTACCATCTTTGCATCGGTTACCGGTGGCAACAGGTTTGGCATGACGATAGCACGTTGGAAGAGTCTGGCCGTGGCAGGTACAGTTTCTTGTAACATATCACCATCACGGAAGTGAAGGTGCCAATCGTCGGGAGTAAGTAGGGTGATCTGCGTCATTTGGGGTTCCTAAGGGTTTACGATAAGCATATGCTCGCTTATTTCTGCGCCATATTATGCCTGAAATCGGCTTTTTTTGATAGGTGAGTTTGAGCTATATCAAGATGATTCCTTCAGCTTCCGCTATGGGAGAGCCAGGGAGTCGGTTCACTGCCTAACCTTTTTTGAACTACACTGGAGGTGTAATACCAATTGCATTAAATAATTAACCAATTCAGAGTCCCCCAGGATTTTCAATTCAAGGCGCATTGATGAGGAAATGGTTATTCCCTTTTAAGTCAATGCAAAGCAGAAGTGGGAAGCCTGGGGGACTCACGTAGTGCGAGCTTCAAAGCCCTTTATGCTGCACTGGATGCTTTCGATATAGAATAACTATTAGCTTCAATCATCCTACTTGCCTAAAGAGCTTTGAATTCTCGCTGAATGGTCAGGTACTTAATGCAATTGGTATAAGCCAAGGGTCCTCACGATGCGCCGATTATTTAAGTTTCTATTGCTACTGTTATTTCTTCCCTCTCTTTTCGTGTTCGCGCAAAGCAGACCCCTGAAGATCCTCTCTCACGATCGCCCCCCTTTTCATTTTGCTGACAGCCAGGGCAAGGTCGTGGGAATTTGCGTCGACATTATCGATACAATCTTTGGTGAGATGGAGCTTGAGTATCAGGTGGTCGATCTAAAATGGGCCAGGGTCTGGTATAAGGTTGAAAACGGGGAGGGTGAGGCGGCATTTTCCACATCCAGAAAGCAGCCGAGGGAACCCTATCTTTATTACCCGGAGACAGACATGTGGCGTTCCGATTTTGTCTTTTTTGTTCAGAGTGTGAATAAGCATCTGACACCCAACGGCAGTTATGAGGAGGTGGCGAGCTCCGGTGGCAAAGTTGGGGTCTGGCGAGGAGCATCCTATGATGATGCTTTTTGGAAAACCTTCCCGTATAAGGATGGCACGACAACATATTCTCCAAACCTTAAGAAGCATGACTTGTACAACGAGCAGTTGTTTATTGTTAAGGGCCCAAGCCATGCATTAAAAATGCTGGGACGTGGAAGGGTCTCTTTTTTCATTGAAGACCGAATTGCCGGGCAATATTTAGTTAATAAGAATAACCTGCAAGCAAGCGTCGCCCCCTACGAGCAGTCGGTTTTCTCAAAAGGTTATCCGATGCCATTCATTAAAAACTCCGATTACCCCGAACTGAAGCAGATCAGCGAAGAGTTTGAGAGGCGATTGATCATATTGAAAAATGATGGCCGTTATGAGGCTATTCTAAATCGCTGGCTCAATGAGTAATTTATAGCTTTAGCTAAAGCGCTTGTCACCAAAGCAGTTATTGGAGGCGGCCGAAGCTTCTTAATGGCCAGCAAGGCTAATACAGTAGATATATTCCCAGCTCTAGCGTCGTACTATCCCGCCTGATGAGGTGATACCTATGAGTTAAGAGGGCGCATTTGTTCCAGTGCTGTCATATAGAACTTAAGCGGGCCTTCAAGCAGTGGCTCAATCTCATGAGCATCATGGGCACAGTTTACAGCCAGTGCCAGCCCGTGAAGATAGTCGACCCAAAGATCCAGGCTATTCTTCAGTGTTGCGTCGGTTAAATTCAGCGGGGTTACCGCGACTTGAAAACGCTCGATGAAAACCGCAGCGGGCCCATCTGTTGTCATGGCTAACATGGTTTCCAGCAAGCCCGGGTATTGCTGTAGCAAACCGAGATAACTCAATGATAACTGTTTGAGTTCGGCTTGCCATTGCTGACTTGCCTCAGGCTGATAGATGGCTTCAATCAAAGAGAGTGTGATTGCTTCGAGTAGTGCATTCTTGTTTTCAAAGTAGTGATAGATGGCCATAGCATCTACTTGCAAACCGTTAGCAAGCTTACGAATACTGGGCACCTTTCCCTCTATGCACATTAACTCTTTTGCCTTGTCGACGATCACTTCGCGACTCAATTGTCCCGCCGATGCCATGGGACGGCCGCGTTTTCTTTCCTTGACAGACATTATCGATGCTCTTTAATATAATACGAATTCTACAGTGTAGAATATTCTAGACTATTGAGTCGAATAATCCAAGTCATAAAGCTTACTGAATCTGAATCGGTAACTCTATCCGGCTTGATAAAATTAGTGGAGAGAGTGATGAGTAACATAGTGTATATCGCGGCGAGTTTGGATGGTTATATCGCCGATAAAGCAGGAAGTGTGGACTGGTTACACTCAATTCCAAACCCTGAAGGTTCAGATATGGGCTTCGGTGAGTTTATCGCAAGAGTCGATGCCTTAGTTATGGGCCGCAATACCTTCGATATGGTGCTGAGTTTTGGGATTGATTGGCCTTACAGCAAACCTGTATTTGTGTTGAGCAGTACGTTGACTAAGGTCCCCGCAGGCTACGAAGATAAGGTGTTTTTGGTTAAAGGACCGCTCGATGAGGTGCTGGCCACACTGAGCCGGCAGGGATACAAAGATCTTTATATCGATGGTGGTATAACGATACAAAATTTTCTTAAAGCGGACCTTATCGATGAGATGATCATTACTACAATACCTGTGCTCTTAGGTGGAGGATTGCCTCTGTTTGGTGACTTAGTGACGCCGTTAAATTTCAAGCATGTGAAGTGCGAAAGGTTGCTCGATAGTTTAGTCAAAAATCACTATCTGAGAGTACGTGATACAGATAACGGGAAATAAAGTGGCTTGAAGAGCAGCTTTGCCTCAGACTAGCACTCAGAGTCAGATTAGTTAGCGAAGAAGTACGAGTGTTAAAACATAGAGAGTATCGACGCCAGGGCCCCGATTACCGCTTCGGTGAGCAGGTGAGCTTTCATGATATCAAAGAGACCTTTGGGCTGAATCATATTCGGCTGGGTAGCTGGGTCGAGGAGGATGAGAAGGACAAAGCCGCCAATTTAATCTTCGATTCTCTGGCCGATTTAGCCTTTATTCTTAAACTGCCTCCTAAGGCCCTTGGTCTGAGACAGACACTCAACCTGGCTTTCGGGAGCGGTGGTCAACAGGGCGTGCAAGCTCATTATATGCCAGCAGGCCGGGAGCTTGCGCTGGCTAAGAATGCGGGAGCCGGAGCCTTGGCTCATGAGTTTTGGCACGCTTTCGACCATTATATTGCGTCTAAGGCTTTCAGTACGTCACCTAATGGTATCTCTTTTGCCAGCAGTAGCTGGCTGGCCGATGTGAGTGCTATCGAGCATCCATTGAACCGGCGTCTGGAGCAGGTCTTTGCGATAACTATGCTTAATGATGATGGTAAGGACTGCCATGACTTTGTCAGCCGCGCCATTGCATTAGATAAGCAGTATGGACGACAATATTTTTCTAAACCAACCGAACTGATGGCGCGTGCCTTTGAGGCATGTATCGAATCATCCGCCGAGATCAATAATCCCTATCTTGTCGCCGAGACATTAAGTTCATCTCTTGCCGATTCAGGTGGTTATCCGGATCTTGCACATAGAGAGCAAATTTTCACTGCGCTTATCGCATATTTTGAACCACTGGGCGAAGCCTTGGGCCGTGAAGGCTAAAGTCTAGAGAGATAAGTGGTGAAGGCGGATAAGTGGTGGCTTAGAGTGACTTATACAGGAATCAATCTAAGCCGCCTTTTTTAATAAGCAAGGGTGCCGCGGATCGGGTAGTCGTTATCCGGATCGCTTATCCACTCCAACCCCGAGACAAGAGCTTCAAGATCCGGGCGGCAGAAGGGGTTATTGGAGATATCGATGACCTGAATAACTCCTACCCGGTTAACCACAAAGAGTCCTGGCTCGGCAAAGTCATGGTCGGTCTCCTGTTCAGAGCGAGGAATAGAGATATATAGCCCGAGTTGTTGCATCTGTACTTGAGTCAGACCGTAAGCGATTGGGAAGCTGGTGGTTAACTTCTCTTTATGTGCTTCAAGCTGAGCCCTTGAGTCTGCCGAGACGGCAACAATATCGAGGCCGATTTTTAGCAAGCGAGTTTTAAACTCTTCCAGTCGATTCAGGAATTTTGTGCATAGGGGGCAATGCTGCCCGCGGTAGACCACCACCATTTGCCATATGGCGTCATGGTGAGTACGTCCCAACGCGATCGTATTGCCATCGAGTGTATTGGCGCTCATCGTAGGGAAGTTTGAACCTGCCGATAACTTTACTGAAACACTCATAATTTTTGTCCATTTTAAGATGGTGAATAGCGACTAAATTACAGCACAATATAATTTTAGCTCATTAATCATCTATTTGAAGGGATAAAGTTTAACCTGCTTTTTGAGGAGAAAGCAGAGCTTAACTTGAGGTCGCAACCGCGGATTATTGAATCATTGTCTTACGTTAGTGCACATTATCGAGTCGCATTGAATTGCGGATGCTCTAAGGTTAACCTATTTAAAATCAGTTACAGGTAACTTACCTATATATGTTCCTTCCTGTTCATATCCTATTTATTAAAGGCTTGTTATTTATCTGAGCTATTGGCAAACATAAGAACATGGCCTGATGACTCAGATCACAGCTTTGATATATCGGAGGCGATCTGTTCAGCAAGTATTCAGAAATTTTAAGTTTATTAAGTTTAAATTAATAATGATGCTTAACATGGTAAGTAATTGGCAAAGATAATCTTATCTTCGATTCTTTAAGGAATACTTATGAAATACCTGACTCTGTTAACTGCCCTTGTTTTTGCAGGTTCTGCCGCTGCGACAGATTGCTCCGATTGCCACGAAACAATCGATCTCACTGTGCATTTAGAAGCGGAAGCAACACTGGCTACCTGTAATGATTGTCACGATATGGGTAGTGCACATGAGGTCGATATGGAGCTTCATGAAGCAACACTGACTATGACAGAGTGTGCCGACTGTCACGGGATGTAATACCAGATTTTAACGTCCTCGGCCGCTCGTGCCGAGGACAAATTTCCTGCTTTCAACTTCTCTTCCCTGATATCTTTTTATGCTCGACCCTCGACCCTCGACCCTCGCTACCGGTTTACCTGT
>Ga0209272_10000741_pt1 | contig 23839 bp, 19 predicted proteins | sample tdDd002_FD_187125 | JGI IMG/M metagenome (GOLD analysis project Ga0209272, IMG submission 187125) | Marine sediment microbial communities from the Atlantic coast under amendment with organic carbon and nitrate - tdDd00.2 (SPAdes)... | ecosystem: Environmental > Aquatic > Marine > Coastal >... | reverse complement strand
GTTCAGCTTGAGCATCTGCACCATCAATGATATTGATCGCTGCTTCGCCAATCATTGTCTGAATAACACCAAAAGTAGGTGTAATCGGACGAACACGGGAATGATTATTTACAAGCTGTTCTCTGTAAAGGTACAGCACGCCACCTTCCTTGTACTCTTCTTGCTCTTCAAGTACTGAAATACGTCCTGGAACCGCGCCGTTAGCTGCAAAAATGCCTTCGATCGCTTCTTTGCTCATTAGGTACTCAATAACTTCCCAAGCTGCCTGGTCTGCGCCTCTATCCTTTGCATTCTTTGTCATTCCCCATGCCCAGCTACCTGAACCAGTGAATACGCCATTACCAAAGTCAGGGAATGGAATAAGAATTGCGTCTTCTCCAAGTCCATCAGGTGAAGTGTGCGTTGGATACATCCAGTGGCCTACTAGGGCTAGAGCCGCTGTCTTTGATCCATAGAAATCATCATCCGTTGATTGATTTGCATTAATATATCCGTCGTTTACAAGGCCTTGAATGAACTCAAAAGCTTTCACAGAAGCTTCACTATTCATTGCACCTTCTGCCTGGAAGTTGTCACGATCAAAGTAGTCGCCACCAAAGCTAGCTACCCACGGCAGGTAAGAGTATACCCAGTATCCGCTACCGTAGTTCATTTTGATATCCAGTGGGTATTCAACTTCTTCAAGTGCCTTCAGTTTATCAAGCGCATCCAAGAACTCTACTTGATCCCATGGCTCATCAAGTGTCGGGATTCTTACACCCGCATTTTCAAGATATGACTTGTTCCCCCAGAACGACAATCCACTTTCAAATTGACCCAGTGCATATAGCTTACCGTCATCATATGTGCCTTGAGCTATAAGAGATGGCAGCACATCTGAAAGAAGTTCATCAGAAGTGTATTCATCTAAAGATGTAAGAGCGCCAGCGTTGACAAAGCCTGCCATTTGAGGCCCATCCAGATCCAGAATATCAGGTAAATCGCCTGAAAGAATTGCTGCATTGACCTGCTCACCATACGTATTGTCAGGAAGTGATGTTACTTCCAGTTCAATATTTTCATGTGATGTGTTGAACTTTTCAACAAGATCATTGTAGTATGTAGATTCTGAAGGTGTTCCTTCATGTCTCCACAGCTTTACAACAACCTTTCCTTCTTCCGCTTGCTCCGGTGCTGTTACTGTAGCTTCATCTGCCCCATTTGAACAAGCTGCCACACTCATAGCTAATACACCTGCTGTTATCAGCGCAATCCATTTCTTAAGCATTACTTCTTCCTCCCTTATTTTGAATGTAACCGGTTTCCTGTCGGTTATAAAAAAATATCATGCAGAGATGCTTGATCATAGATAGGATATTCATAGGTCACTTTATAGAATATCCTACCCACAAGCCTCTGTTATGAACCATCATGTTTACACGTGCTATTTCTGAGCATGAGCTTTGTTTCAAATACACTATGCTTTTCATCTTCTTTACCCCGTATCAAGTGGACCACTTTCTCCATCATTTTTATTCCGACTTCAAAAGTAGGCTGCTTCACCGTTGTCAATGATGGAATAAACATTGATGCAATCGGTATATCATCAAAACCAATGACTGAGATATCTTCTGGTACTTGTAGTCCGCTGTCTACAATACAGCGAATTCCGCCAACTGCCATCAAGTCATTTGCAAAGAATACCGCTGAAGGCGACTTCTTGACTGCTAACAGTTTCCCCATCGCCTCATACCCGGCTTTGACAGTAAAATCACCTTCTAGAATTCTGGTTTCATCAATTTCTAGATCATTATCTTCCATAGCCTTAATGTATCCCAAATATCGATTACTGCCATGTGACTGGTCTTGGATAGGACCACGTACCATAGCGATTCGTGAATGTGACAAGTTAATCAGATAATTCACAGCTTCATAGGAAGCTTCAAAATCGTTAACGCCCACACTTGGGAGATCCATCTGCTTAAACTTCCGATCCGTAACGACGGGTTTACTAAAGGATTTAAAGAACTTGACCTGCTCTTCTGTTTCATGTGTCGTTAGAAAAATGATGCCATCCACTTCTTTGTCCTTCAAAACCTGAAGATATTGCATTTCCTTCGATTGGTCCAAATAAGTGTTGCAAAGTAAAACATTATAGCCAGAGTTGTTTGCTTCTTCTTCCATACCTTTGACAAGTTCAGAAAAAATTGGATTGGCTACATCAGGGATTACAACGCCTATCAATTTCGTTTCTTTCGTTGCTAAACCACGTGCCAACGCACTTGGCTTGAAACCGGTTTCCTCAATAACGTGCATAACCTTGTTTCTTACCTCACTACTTACAGGTTTACTGTTATTAAGAACTCTCGAGACTGTAGCCTTTGATACGCCAGCCATTTTCGCAATGTCACTAATTGTATTCTTCAATATATTCACTCCAAAACATATATGGCTTTCACCTTTATGCAACCATTATATGAAACCGATTTCCTCTTGTCAAATTATTTTGAAAACTCATAGCAAAATTTTCATTTCTTCCACTTCGGTTGATCTAGTTAAAAGTTCTCCTACGTTCCAGAAGAGCTGCGGCGTCCTTATCTAGAATCACCGTTACATCAGGGTGCATTTGTAGAATTGTCGCAGGAACTGCCGGTCTCACTTGACCATGTATCATCTCATAGATTATTTCTGCTTTATCTACTCCAGAAGCTATAAGCAGAATTTTCTTTGCAGAAAAAATCGTTTTAATGCCCATACTGATTGCATATCTGGGAACATCATCGATCGATTTAAAAAAACGTGCATTATCCTTAATCGTTCTTTCGTCCAGCTTAATCCTATGTGTGTCTGACTTGAAACTATCACCGGGTTCATTGAATCCAATATGCCCATTACGGCCAATCCCGAGCAGTTGAAGATCGATCCCCCCTCTAGACGAAATCTTGTTCTCGTATGCCATACATACAGCTTCGATATCTTCTGCATGACTTTCAGGGAGATTTGTCATATGGTCTGCAATATTCACCTTACTAAAAAAATTTTCTTTCATGAAATATGCATAGCTTTGTGGATTACTTGGTTCGATATTGCAGTATTCATCCAGATTAAAGGTCGTTACTCTTGAAAAATCCAATTTCTCTTCTAGATGCTTCTTTACAAGTGTTCTATAGGTTCCTATCGGCGTACTCCCCGTTGCTAATCCAAGTACACTAAACGGATTCACTCTCACCTGGTGTTCTATAACCTCAGCAGCAGAGATTGATAATTCATCATATGAACTTACAACAATTACTTTCATAATTCTCCAACCTTTCGTACTGTAGTTTCCCATTTACATATGTCTTATGAACATTAAAATTATGGTCAAAAATTGTTATATCAGCTAACCGACCAATTTCCAGTCTACCTATATGCTTATGATTTAATAGCTTTGCGGGATTTTCTGTAACCATACCTACAACTTCAGAAATACTGAAAATACCAAGCTTCATGATATTCCTCATGGCTTGAGTCATGCATAACGTACTCCCAGCAATCGTTCCATCATTTAGACGCGCAACACTATTATGAACACACACTTCCAAATCACCCAACTTATACATGCCGTCATCAAGACCGGCAGCCATCATAGAATCAGTGACAATGATCAACTTATCTGCGCCTTTAAGCCGACCCACCAAGGTCATTACAGCAGGATGAACATGAACACCGTCAGGAATTAGTTCTGTATAGATTGCGCTGTCTAGTGCTGCAACAATGCATCCAGGAGCTCGATGATGGATAGAGGGCATTGCATTAAAAAGATGAGTCGCCGAATCAACACCTGCAGATATAGCTTCTTTTGCTTTTTCATAAGACATACTGGTATGTCCCATTGATACTTTGATATTTCTTAGCTTCAACTGTCGAATCAACTCAAAATTTTCATCCGTTTCTGGTGAAATTGTCACAAGTTTTGTGACGCTCCAATCTAATAAAGTATCCTCCCATTTCGGATTTCGGATATGTTCTTCCTTATGCGCTCCTTTATAGGCACTGTTTATAAATGGCCCTTCAAGATGCATTCCTAAGAGCCTAGCACCTTCATCATTTTGATTTATAAATTCGTTCATTTTTTCCTGAACCAATCGAATCTTATCAAAAGAAGCAGTCACTGTTGTACCCAAGTAGGACGATACACCATATTCGGGAAGATTTTTTGATATCTGCCTTAATCCATCCACAGAAGCATCCATTATGTCAGCACCTTTAAGTCCGTGCATATGGATGTCAATGAATCCTGCTGAAATGTAAGCCCCATTAGCATCAATAATCTGATCTGCAATAAATGCATCTGATGATTTAGTAATGCCTTGAATTTTGTTATCAAAAATGATTTCCATATCCGATAACACATCTTGTCCTATGATTATTTTTCCATTTATTATTTTCTTCATAACAACCTTTCTCTAATTACTTGTCTTTCAAGCTTTCTTATAGCACCCCATACAGGCTCACTTGTTACTCTGCTTAGTCTAACCGTAGGATAATGCTCCTGAAGAGTATTCCCCAATAATGTGTAAATATGCTGATTGTTCATTAAAATTCCGCCACTCACAACAACTTCAAAATTACTGTCTCCAAGTTCAAGAATTCTGTTCAAGCTTGCAATCAGCTCAAACAATTTCCAAGCAGCCCTTTCATATATTTCTTTAGCGACTAGATCATCACTATCAAAAGCAAGGTCCACGACTTTGGATAAAGCAGCAATTTTCTTTTTGCTTGGATTGCCTTCCTCATAGACATAGCTAATCAAATCATGCATTTCCTCATTACCGGTTTCATTCAGAATCAACTCCATAATTTTTGTTTCAGGCCCTCGCTTTTCATATGATTCAATGGCACTCTTAATGCCTTCAACCGCAATCCAGTAACCACTGCCTTCATCACCAAGAATTGCACCCCAACCACCAACTCGTCTAATATCACCTTGTCTGTTCTTTCCTATTGCAATTGATCCTGTCCCAGAAATCAAGGCAATGCCCGACTCTGCAATATTGGATTCCAACACAAGCTCTGAATCATTCACCATAATGATTTGACAATTGAAACCTATTTCAACAAAAATATCAAGATATATTTTTTTAGTGCTTTCTTCATCAATACCTGCAGAACCTAAACAGATACCACGACAGTCATTTAGTTTCATTTTATTTTCTTCTATAAATCCCACGATCAAACTTTTAAGACTTTCAGTCACTATATCGATTGAATAAGATGCTAAATTTGAAGGTCCTCCAACTCTTCTACCGAAAGCATCACCAGCTGTATCTGTACATAACAGACATGTTTTTGAACCGCCACCATCAATACCTAAAAAGTAGTTCATATCATCGCTCCTTTTAATGTTAGTAAAGTTTCCTAACTAAATGGTCAAATTGAAAGCACTTTATATTAAAGTGCTTATCACATCATCAACACCCACATGCAATGCACCTTCTACACATGCATTGGAGAGCTTTGAAGCTTCTATCCTTATTTTAAATTCACTTTGACTGTCCATCTGTGTCTGGATTTCTTTCAATAGCGGATAATCAATCCTGCTCATTTCCCCACCCAATACAATGTAATCAAGATCCAGAACAACAGCCATATTGAATACAACAGTTCCTAGAATCCATGCAATTTCCTTGAATATTTCCAATGCAACAGGATCGTTATCCTTCACAGCTTGCATTAGAATACTATAGTCTACTTGTTCCACTTTCGTAATCCCATACGCTGTCATCCAGTTATCATTCTCACACGTAGCCTTTTCGGCAAAACGCTTCACAACTGATGGAATACTAATATATTTCTCAAGTTGCACAACATCGCCATTAAAATTTACAACGCTCTGATATCCGATCTCACCGGCAGCGCGCCGACTGCCCTCATAAAGAAGACCATTTAATATAAGGCCTGATCCGACACCAAGACCAATAGAAAGATACAATAAGTTGTCACTTGATCCCTTAAATCCTGAATGCTGTTCTCCTATTGCAGCCAAGTTTATATCATTTTCAACTCGAATAGGCGCACTAAAAATTTCTGACAAATCAGCTTTAATTGTCGCACTGTCGAACTGACAGAACTGTGGATTGACCAGTCTCTGATATGATTTCTCATCAATGAAACCCGGCATTGAAATAACGATGCTTGCAATACTTTTTACGGATACACACGCATCTTCTACAAACTCTATTACACAGTTTCTGATTAATTCAACATTTTCAATTTTTCGCTGTGCAATTATCCTTTGACTTAAGTCTGATATATACATCATGGGAATAGTCTGATTGAAATCAACTACCATTACAAGTCGGTAGTTGCTATTTAGAGACAACATAATTGGTTTTTTGCCCATAGTCGTATTACCAAAACCCTGTTCGAGAAGAATTCCCATTTCAATAAGTTTATCAACATTAGTTGAAATCGTTGGTTTGCTGAGATTCAATTCTTTTGATAACGCACTTCTTGATAGCTGTTCATTGCGTATGACAGCATCTATGATTGCATACTGATTTCTAATTTTTAAAGAAGTCTGATTCATGGAAGCCATTTTGTTCCTCCGATTAGTAAAGTTACTTTACTAACTTATATCATCTTCTGCTTTTAGAGTCAAGATGAGAAAAAACGCTCCATAATAGTATATTCCACATCACCTTTAACAAAGGCGCTATTCTCCATGTTCTCAAAACCATAACGTTTATAAAAGTCATTCGCATTTGAGCGAGCATTACACCATATCAGATGAATATTTTTATTTTTGAGCGTCTTTATCATATGCTCAAAAATTTTCGTTCCATATCCCTTGCCTTGGTATTCTTGCAAAGTTGCAAATTTCCTAAACTGAGCTTCCCCATCAGATATAAATACTGAGATCACTGAAATTAATTGATCATTTAAGTACAACCCGTAGTGTTCACCTTCAGTATCATTCTCAATGCGTACATAATCTAAAGGCTTATTCGGCCACAAAACCGCGTGACGAACATTCAATGTTTCTTCTGCTGTTATATTTTTAATCTTGATCATTTTCATCTTTATGATGGCTTACAGCCATACGCTCCTCTTCGTTTTCTTAATGACTTAAGCTTACTTGAACTTAACTTTTCTGTCTAGTTTATGTATCTGATTCCACGAAGAAGTCTCTTTAAAATGATTTTGAACTGAGGTTTTCACAAAAAAAGACGAGTGATCCTAAATCGATCACTCGCCTCGTTTATTATATCTACATGCAATCGTCCATGATTGGGGTTTCCATCAGCTGTTTAACTTCAATAACCGATTTGCCTCTCCCTAGCGCCCACATCAATTTTGCGACTATTGCTTCTGTGTTCATATCATTGGAAAGGATAATATTACTTTCCACAAGTTTCCGACCGACCTCATAAACCTCGAAGTCAATGCCCTCTTCAAGACACTGCGTTGTCACAACAATCGGAACACCTGCCTCAACAAGCTCTTTCACCTTAGATATGATGTCATTGTTTTCAAATGGGATTCCGCCAATCCCAAAGCTCTCAATAATCAATCCCTTATATCTCTCTTTAATGAAATCGAATATGATTGGCTCAATTCCCGGGAACAGCTTCAGCACCATAATTTCAGTGCATAGCTCATCATCAAACTGAAGCTTCTCACTTTTTCTACTCATGCATCTATTTACATATCGTTCTTTCAGCATAGCATCGTGATAGACCTTTCCATACTTAACTTTCGCGACATATGGATAGTTCACACTATGAAATGCATCAAGGCTCTTTGTTTTAACCTTCATGGCTCTCGTTCCGTTGATGATCTTTCCATCAAAAGCTACGAAGACACCTGGGATACCCTCTAACGCATATCGAATAGCATCACTTAGATTCTGCTTGGCATCTGTTCCAAATTCTTCAATAGAATATTGTGCCCCAGTCAAGACAACTGGTTTTCCTAGATTTTGAAGCAAATAGGATATGCCTGCCGAAGTGTATGCCATCGTGTCCGTTCCATGCGTTACAACGAATCCATCATAATTTTCATATTGTTCCTTGATAACTTTTCCAATATGCACCCAGAATTTTGGATTCATATTGGTGCTATCGATATTCATGATATGCATTCCAGAAAGGTCGCAGATATCATTCACCGCAGGAATAAATGACAAAAGTTCCTCTATGTTAAAGGTCGGGGTTAAACCCTCCCCATGATCCGAGCAGGCAATTGTCCCACCTGTGGCTATCAATAGTATTTTCTTCATTCATGACACCTCTTATAAGATATTTATGCTGCTTGTCTGTCGTGAGTCGTGAACTCAACTTCTTCACCAATCCATTGGAACTTGCCCATGTATCCGTAGATAACTGTAAGGCCGATACATACAAATGCCATCCACATGTATGGAATGTACTCAAATGCAGAAACGCCAAGAATACCTGCCATGAAAATACCATTGTCACTCCATGGCACCATAGCTGCAGTCAACGTTCCGCCAAACTCTGTATTTCTTGAAAGAACGCGGCGGTGAACTTTAAGTTCGTCATATCTTTGTGACATGATCTTTGGCGTTAGAATCAGCGGCACGTACATAGCACTGCCGAATACATTACCAAAGAAAGCTGTTCCGACTGTTGCTACAGATAATCGACCCGTGTTTGTGATCCAGCCTGTGATCTTGCCAGCGATAACTCTTAGAATGCCAATTTCCTCTAGAAGTCCACCGAAGCCAAGACCTAGGATGATGATAACAACTGAACCCAGCATTGATGACATACCGCCACGGCCTAGAATATTATCAACAAAATCTACGCCTGTAGAGATGTCAAATGGCGCGTATGCAGTACCGATTGCTGCAACAGGATCCATACCTTGGAATCCGATTGCCCAGATAATGCCCAGTAGTGCACCAAAAGAAATAACCGGCAGTGATGGCATACGCTTCATAAGAAGTGCAACAACAATCAGCATTGGTACGAAACATAGTACAGAAACATTGAAGTTGTCTCCAATAGCATTCATGAACATGTTGATTCGTCCAAGGTCAACATTTTGACCACCGTACTGGAATCCTGCAACTGTAAATAGAATAGATGTAATGATGAAACCCGGAATACTTGCTGGTGACATGCCTTTGATATGGTCCATTACATCAATTTCAGACATCGATGCTGTCAGAACCGTACTATCAGAAAGCGGCGACAACTTATCACCGAAATATGCCCCTGAAAGAACCGCACCCGCCACTAGTGGCAGTGGAATTCCAAGACCTTGACCGATACCCATCATTGCGATACCTGCAGTACCTGCTGTACCCCATGATGTTCCTGTCGCAATTGAAGTCAGCGCACAGATTATAAGAGTTGCAAGTAAAAATATGTTTGGATTAATTATTTTAAGTCCGTAGTAAATCAGGCTTGGCACTATACCGCCAGCTATCCATGTGCCTACAAGTGCCCCTACAGCAATAAGTATTAAAATTGCATCCATACCGTTGTAAATGCCTTTTGATATTGCATGTTCTAAATCTTTGTACTTATGTCCCAGCTTAATACCTAAGCCAATTACAACAAACCATGATGTAAAGAGTGCTAACTGAATCGGCAGCTCGAAGACTGTCGTGAACGAAAACGCTAGACCCAGAAAAATCGCCAGTGCGAAAAAGACCTGAGTTAGCGAAGGTAGTTTAATATTTGACATAATACCCCTCCAAAATATAATTGTGTGTGAAAATAATGAGTACAAATAATACGTATAAACGTTTTCCCCTAAAGCATATGATATCGATATCGGATATATATAGTGCAAGCTGCGTGCCAACTTCTACTTTCATTATTCACTCGAATTTAACATTTCGCTTATTCCAACACTTTTGGAGTAAAAAAAAAGAAAGCTCCCACATATTGGTGTGAACTTTCTTTCACTTAGAGAAAATTATTTCATAGGATATGGTGAACTTTTTTGCACTCATTCATTCTTATCAACGCAGATTATACTCATTAATCTTATTGAACAATTGTCGTCTGCTGATTCCCAACTTTTTCGCAGTGGTTGTCACATTCTGATCACATCTTGCAAGGGCTTCAGCGATATACTCAGACTCCATTTCCTTACGAACGTCCTTAAGTGGGCGTATATCGTTTATCGACTCTAGCTTTTCAGCCATACCTTTGTTGTCAAAAATATGCTTTTTTCTAATAACACCGTCTTCTGATAACACCACAAGTCGCTCGATAATGTTCTTGAGTTCACGCACATTGCCCGGGTAATCATAGTTGATCAAAGACTCCATAACACCATCTTCAATACGTTCTACGACACAATCAAGATCAGTGCTGGATTTTTCGAAAAAGAATCGAATCAACTCAGGCAAATCTTCCTTCCTGTTTCGAAGGGGTGGAATTTCAATCGCAATGGTACTGATTCTATAGAAAAGATCCTCGCGGAACTCTCCTTTTTCAATGGCTTTCTTCAAGTCTTTATTTGTAGCACAAAGGAGTCTAAAATCAATTTCTATAGATTTATTCCCACCGATGCGTTCAATGCATTTGTTTTCCAGCGTACGTAGGAGCTTCACCTGCGTACTCAGACTGATGTCACCCAGTTCATCGAGCATGAGTGTGCCTTCATTTGCAGCCTCGAATCGACCTTTTCGGCGCTCACTGGCTCCTGTAAACGAGCCCTTTTCATGACCAAACAATTCCGATTCCAGAAGATTTTCTGAGAACGCATGACAATTCACCGCAATAAACGGTTTTTTATGACGTTTGCTACATTCGTGGATATATCTTGCAAACACTTCTTTTCCAACGCCAGACTCTCCTAAAATGAGTATATTGGCATTACTTTGAGCGGATTTTTGCGCTAGGTTAAGAGCTTTCTTAAACTTTGGGCTCTTTGTCTGAAGAAGAAAACTATCCATCGATGGCGCTGTGTCATCCACAGGTTGATCCTTCTTTATAGACTTCAACATTTTCAACTTTGCAACTTCCATTTTCAACTCATCAGGATCATGACTTTTCACAAAATATGTGTAAGCCCCTTCCTTCATCGCTTGAACTGCATTCTGAACGGTTCCGTATCCTGTCACGATAATCACTTCTGTTTGCGGATAGTCATCCTTAACGATTTTAAGGAGGTCCATTCCATCCATGCCACCCATAATCAGATCAGTCAGTATGGCATCAAAGTTTTGTGTCCTCAGCAACTTCACAGCTTCTTCACCACTTGTTGCAGTACTGACATCATACCCTTCGCTCTCTAGTATGATCTCCATAGCCATGATATATTCAATTTCGTCATCAACCACTAAAATGTTCAAAGTTACCACCTCTTTCAATCGGCAATAAGACTGTAAATGCTGTGCCTTCGCCAAGAACACTATCAACAGTTATGTCCCCATCCAGCTTTTTAACTTCATTGTATGTCAGGTATAATCCGAGTCCCGTCCCCCCACTGCGCTGCTTTGTCGTAAAGAATGGATTAAAAATGTTTTCTAAGTTTTCCTCGTCGATTCCTGTTCCTGTGTCTGCACATTCAATCATAAGCTGACCACTGCTCTTTTTGCAGCTGATAGCTAAACCTCCGCCATCTGGCATGGCATCAACCGCATTGCTAATTAAATTTATAATAATATGCTTCATGGATTCTCTATTGATAATACAGTTTAAATCCTCTGCACACTCAAAGCTTGAAACGATATTCTGTCGGCTCATCAACTTATGCTCCAGGCTTAAAATATCCGATACAAATGCATGTAAATTTGTCATTTCAAAATCATCTCCGGATATGCTGGAAAAGTTGAGTAGATTGTCTATAATCCGGCTCGCTTTTTCAACGGAAGTTTCAATGATTTCAATAGACTTATCCCGCTTCTTTTCATCTTTTGTCAGATCATTTTTCAAAATATAAGTAAAGTTACGAATCGTTCCCAGAGGATTTCTAATTTCATGAGCCACACCCGCTGCAAGCTGTCCAACTGCTGTCATTTTATTACTTTGAAGAAGCTTTTGTTCACTGATTCGCACACTAGTAACGTCCTTAGCCATCACAAGAATCCTGCTGACCTCTCCACCACGTTCTTCCATTGGATAGGTCTCTATTTCATAGATCTTGTTTTGAAGCGTCAACTCTTCCTGATGACTCTTTCCGTCCTCAAAAGTATTGTCGATGATCTGCTTGATGTTTTCAAATTCCATCAAAACAGGTGTATTGTCCCTTGTCGCTGCACTGTAGGCTCGATTTACATTGATAATGCTTCCGTCCCGATCGAGAACGATCATCAGGTGTTTCAAGCTATCAAAGGTCGTCTGAAGGTTTCGACGGCTAGTGTTCAACTCATTTGTACGTTTGTCCACTTCGATAACTAAGAGACGATTCCACGAATAGAGCAGATATCCAAGAAGTACTATACCTATAAAAACTGCCCCTGCAAACAGTGCGATTTTTTCTGTGAATCTTTCCTTAATAAAAGGAGCTGAAATTCCATACCATTTCTGATAGATCTTCTCCATGGTCTCTTTCTTTTTCAGATTGTAAATGCCTTTATTCAGAATGGACACAAGCATTTCTTCCGACTTCGGTACAGCGAGAACACTCTCCATTTCAAACAGTGGCATCTCAACGATACGACTGTTTTCCTTCGCACCCATTTCATCAACAAAATAATTCATAACAGGCTCGTCTCCTACGACAGCTTGAACCGTCCCCTGTACTAACAGGGCTATGGACTCCTTATAGTCGTCTGTATATATAAATGTTGATTCAGTTGTATTTGATCTTAAGTAATCTAGAGCATAATCACCCTTTTGAACAGCAACAATCTTACCTGAGAGATCGCTCGTACTCAAGATCTGTGTTTCATCTGATCTTGTCAAAATTATGGATTTCTGGTTGTAAATCGGATCTGAAAACAAGTAAACTTCCGCCCTTTGCTCCGATGGATACATATCACTAATATCCGATTCACCCGTTTCGAGTGCTATCAGTGCATCCTCCCAAACAAGAGGCTTGAACTCGATTTCAACACCAAGCTCAATAGAGAGCGCGCGTAAGTAGTCTACGACCATGCCCTTGAATTGTCCGCTGTTCTCATCAAGATATCTAAGCGGCGGCGAATTTTGATCCGATCCATAAACAATTGGACCATGTTCTCTAAGCCACACGCGTTCTGACTCAGTCAACTCATGACTTTTTCCCAAATATGAGACCAATCCATCTTCATATTCAATGCGCATATATATATCAAAGAATGCTGTCACCAACAAAATGAGCAACAAACAAACTTTTATAATTTTCTTCTTCATATTATGCTCCTTAGAAAGCTTCCATAGAAAACGATTCTATAAACTGCATTATGATACTACGTATCTAATATATAGTGCAAGTACTGTGCCACTTTAACAATTTCATACCCATGTTGCCGTTACTTATATACAAGGACATTGTTTGATTCTCAAATTATTTTCATCATCTGAAAAGTGCAATTTTTTTCACTCCACTTGGGCACTTAATTGCTCAATACACACAAAAGCCGATATCGCATACATACGATATCGGCTTAACTTACTCATTAATTTGCATAATTACAGTCTCACTGCCATCTTTCTTAATCCGTTGTAATAATGGATATTGGTGTTCATCATTTGCACTATACAGCACCCATTCATCAACGATAGAAAGGTCTGGATGTCCACTTATTGCATCTTCATCAAGCACAAGTAGTTTTTTCCCATCAAGGTCAATTCTGAATAAACCTTGAGCATCACCTTCTGGATCATCATTCTCTCTCTTCATGAAAAATATCCATTGGTCATCCATCACATAACTAAATATCGTATCATCCGTTAATTGTACGAGTTCTAGAGTATCCAAATCAAATCGATAGAGGCAATCATCTTCCGCATTAATGAAAAATAGCGACTCATCCGTTACAATCAAATTACGCATGTAATACCCCTGATAGATTTCGTTAATGTCATTTCCATCAAGATCCATACTCACAGTCTTATTAGTCTCATTCTCTTCATAGGTTAAATAAATTCGTTCCTTATGAATGGCAAAGTTAAAGACCTCTTTGTCACATAAAGGCCGTTTGTCACGACCATTAACCGTCATTTTATAGAGCTTCCAGTCATCACTGATATTGATGAAATAGATATCATTCCCTACAATATGCATATCCAGATTGTAGCCTTTAAATAAAGTTTCCTTTTTTGAGCCATCCAGCTTCATTCTTCGAATACCATCTGAACGATAGAAAATCCAATCCTCAACCACATTTAACGTTCCAAGGCCAGTCCCCTGGGACTTGTTTATGATCTCTTCTTCATTATTAAAGGCTTTGTCCGATCGACACAGGATCAAATTATCTTTCATATAGAAATATGAATCCTCAGTCTCAGAAATAGCAGCGTAATTATTGATATTGCTTTCTGAGTTCCCAGTGATGTCAGACTCTGAAATCGTAATCTCTGGAATTCGTTCGACTCTAAACTCCTCATAACGTTCTACTACAGAATTCAGTGTTTCTCCCTCTTTTACAAGGAATACTATGACCAACACCAGAATAACCGGCATGTAATTTTTTAGAAATGATTTCATTTTAAACACCTTCTCCTAACCATCTTCTCTATTATTTGATTTATTATACTATAGAAAATTGGTAATATAAGGCGCTTAAGACTCTTTTAATACAATCTGACACAACAATTAATATGCCTCATTTCCGTTACAATTATTGACAGACAACTTCCAAAACTTTATTATAGGAATATAGCATATGCCAATAATGATTTTGGCGACTTACATAACTAAATCACTTAATGGAGGAACAATCATATGAAAATTGCATTACCATCACGAGATAACCGTATAGACAGCCATTTTGGTCACTGCGAGTACTTTACTATTTTTACGATCAGCGATAACAAAGAAATCATCAATCAAGAAACTTTGGCTTCACCAGCCGGCTGTGGATGTAAATCGAATATTGCACAAACATTGGCAGAAACAGGCGTTTCTCTAATGCTTGCAGGTAATATGGGCAATGGCGCTGTAAACGTACTTAATAACTCAGGAATTGAAGTTGTACGTGGATGTTCAGGCGATATCAAGACTGTTGCACTTCAGTGGCTTGAAGGAGCTGTGAATGACTCTGGTGATTCATGTCACGAGCATGGACATGAGTGTAACCATTAAAAGTTAGACTAGAACATTCTCAAAGCTCAATAACCTATATAATTAATTAGAAAAAGGCGTTGATTATAGAATTTATGATTCTATAACCAACGCCTTTTCTTTATAGGCACTACACTCGTCGTTGAATTAACTCAAACGCTTCGCTGCCAGTAGATCCTATAAATAGTAATCGAAATAATCCAATTAAAAAAGCCAGTTAATCAATTGATTAACTGGCTTTCATCAGCATAAACTAAAATACTATTTAAGTAAGAATTACTTAGTAGTAATGTTTTCAGCTTGAAGACCTTTAGGACCTTCTGCTACGTCGAAAGTTACTTCTTCGCCTTCTTCAAGCGTCTTGTAACCATCTTTGTTGATTTGTGAAAAGTGTGCGAATACGTCTTTGCCGTCTTCACCTGTAATAAAACCAAAACCTTTTTCACCGTTAAACCATTTTACTGTACCATTCATAATTTGTTACCTCCAAAATTTTATTTTCCTTAAAAAACTGTGTAAAAAAAAGCATCAATAAAATTTTAGCAAGTCAAATAATCATGATAACTCATGGTTACTTCAACATCGATAATCTCTATATTAAATGTTTTCTACTTCATATTTAAGGTTCTAAAGCATTGTAGCATCTATTCTATAAATATGCAAACTTTTTTTGAATTTTTCACTGAAAAGCTTGAATATAGTCCTAGTAAAATATATCTTTCATCACGAAATTATGATAAAATTCATGAGTTATGTAAATTATTTACGAATGAACAAACGTATCATAGGGGGATTTGGTTAAATGAAGATTAGAAAAAAAGTAAAATTGAATCTGTTGGTCATCAGTATGCTTATAATGGCAAGTATGTTGTCTGCATGTGGGGAAACTACTGAGACCACACCTGCTGCAAGCGGAAATGAAACCAATGTTGCAGAAGAAACGGCTATAGAAGAACCTGCCGTATCAGAAGTGAAGATTGAGTTAAAAAGCGGTGACAGCATCAAGGAAGCTTTAGAGCAATTGCCTCCACTTGAGGGCGAAGAGACAGGACTTATATTCCTAACGAATGGACTTTATGAGTATCAAACAGGTGCGATTCCAACTGGATGGACTTTAGAGGGTGAATCTGTAGATGGCGTTATCATAACACCTGAAATGGAACAGCATTTTACAAACCAAGGATCAATAAAAAATATCACATTCCAAAATATCTCGGGTATGTCGAATGGCGGCGCAATCTACAACGACGGTGGCCTTGTTGAGAACTGTAAAATCAAGAATGGCTATGCGGATGCTGACGGTGGCGGTATTTACAATATGAAAGGTTCAGTTATCAATTGTACATTTGAATCTTTACAAGGTGGATATTTCGGCGAATGGGGTACTGAACATCCTTCTATCGAAGGCAGCTGCGGCGGTGGCGTTTACAACAATGAAGGCCTTGTTGATGGTTGTACGTTTATTGACTGCTTTGTAGAAGGAGCAGGCGGTGGTGTATTCAACCTAAAAGGAACTGTATCAAATAGCACTTTCACTGGATGTGCATCTCGTAATGATTATAATGGTGGCGGCGTTTATAATGTTGAAGGCACTGTTACAGGTTGTACTTTTGAAAACTGTACACCTGATGGTCAGTTTGATCAAATATAAATGAATAAATTTAAGTGGACATCCGAGAGGATGCCCACTTTTTTTATATGATATTTCTTATCTTCAACGACTACTTCAAATATAGTGGCTCCACAGAGTTACGATCACACCGCATACACCGTTTCGCTTCCATGAGGGCATCCTCTTTACCAAATGAAGTGGAAACAACATCAAAGTTCGTTCGTCTCACTTCAGGATTGTTATTTTCTTCATGCACCTTTTCTATATCCCAAATCGTGCAGTCAAGTGGTCTTTCAGGAACCACAATATCAACACCTGTGTATAGACCTATTCCATTCAAATATTCATCTATCGAAGCAGCTGCATGTTTCCCTTGAGCAATTGCTTCAATTGCAAGCCCAGGCTTAATCATATCACCAGCTACAAATATCCCCTTCAGGCTTGCTTTGAATGTATATGGATCCACTTTTAGACGTCCTAATTCATCCACTTCTAAATCTGAACTCACATAACTAATATCTGATTTTTGTCCAACTGCATATATGACCTGATCCACTTTAACAGCATTCTTTTGATTTTCATCGTATATGGGATTGAACTTACCATCATCATCTATAAGTGAAGTGCACTGTTTCAGTTCCACATGTGTGAGCTCTTTTTTATTGAAACCAAAATCACTAATGCCATATCCTGCAATGAACTCAACACCTTCTTCAAGAGCGCCCTCTTTTTCTTCTGCACTCGCTGGCATGGCACTATATGTTTCGAGTGACGCAAGCATTACATTTTGAGCGCCCAATCTTATCGCCGTTCTGGCTGCGTCCATAGCGACATCACCACCACCAACAACTAAAACACTCTGACCAACGTCTTTTCGACCATTCACTTTAACGTCTTTCAAAAATTCGACTGCAGTCTCAACTTGATCATGATCTGGCCCAAAATTATTTCCAATATGACTTCCTGTCGCCAATAACACGGCATCATGATTTGCCTTAAGATCATTAAATTGCACATCTGTTCCAACTCTTGTATTTGTGTGAAATTGAACACCTAAATTCTCAATCAATTTCACTTCATCCATTATTGTCTCAAGAGGTAAACGGTATTCTGGAATCCCCATTGACAACATGCCGCCCACAACTTTTTCGGCCTCATAGACATCCACTTTATACCCCGATCTTGCAAGGTAATACGAAGCTGTTAAACCCGCAGGTCCAGAGCCTATAATCGCTACTTTTTTCCCGTTATCATCACGTTTTTCTTCTATAATGCCACCTTTATCAAACGTGGTTGCTGAAACATAACGCTTTAAGGCTCTAACCCCAACAGTGCTTTCAATCTCACCACGTCTACATCTGTCTTCACATGGACGTGCGCACACAAGTCCGCAAATAAATGACAGAGGATTGTTCTTTCTCATCAAATGATATGCTTCTTCTTCCTTATTCTGCTTCATCAATTCAATGTATCCCGGAATATAAACATCTGCAGGACACGCATTCATACACTGCGCTTTTATGAGCCCTCTGCAAATACCGTTTTTACATTTCTTATTCGCAATATGATCAAAGAACTCGCCCTCAAACTCCATTAAGATGAACTTAAAGATTTGATGGAGTCTCGTTACGCCTTGAAGGTCCTCTGATTTTCTGATTTCAAGATTGACTTCACTAAGGATCTCTCGACTGGCCTTACCATTGGCAATACTTTCTATAGCTTGATTTAGGTAACGTAAATGTGCATTGTCCACCTTAAGTTCTCTAATATAAAACCTAGTAAGAAACCTTAGATAATCAACAGGGCAAAATAGATCACTTAGAAACATGATTTTGTTTTCAAAGTTATGCTCTATTATATCCTTAATTCTCACGTTCATATCTTGAGGTTTTATCAGTGCTCCATGTACACCACCCAGTTGAATCAACTTCACAGCTTGACCGTCCTTCATACCTTCGGCGTGTTTATATAAAATATCTTTTATCGTCATATCTGGCGTGAGGACATGCTTCCCCCGCTTATTAACATCACCCAATATTTGAAAATTATTACTCATTGTGACCTCCTCGTGTAGACTGAAGTAACTCAGTATCTATCTCTTCATAATCTGTATTGTACATATAGTATTGCGGTAACGAGTCCATACACGACTCATAACCAATCATACTGAAGGGACAGACTCTCACACAGTTCAAACACTCTTGCTTTGTTGACATCAATTCAAGGCAGGTTGAATACCTTGTTTGACGTTTTAGTGAACCTTTGTGAACAGATTCTTCTTTTGGAATCGATCCACTTGGACACGATTTCTGGCACATTCTACACCGAGAACAGAATTCTTCAATATTAAAATCTTTTGGTGAGTCCAGTGGTAAATCTGCATCAATAAGAATGGCGCAATATTTAAGTCTAGTTCCCACTTCAGGCGTTACACACACGCCATACGTTGAAAAATTACCGAGTCCCGCATTAACCGCATGCGGTGGATATTTAATTTCACCGCCCCAACCTCTTGATCTACAGTCATAACCCTTTGATCTAATGAAATCAGCGACCTTATGAACGTTTCTTGCACATCCTGTATACGCACCAAATGCGCCTAATTCATCTTTTGGCTCTGGATAGTTTTGCATCACATCTTCAGGCATTTCATATCCGAGTAGAATCATGGTGTCAAATATGATCTCATCTTCAACACCAATAGATACATATCTCTTATCTACTTTTGTCACTCCAACACTTGCAAATCCAAGTCCATTTGCATATTCTTTCATATCAGCTTTTAATTTTTCCAAATTGAGTTCTTTATCTGCTGCAGGTTTCGGTACTTCAACACCGTTTGCCTCTTTGGTGATTCTTTCCATAGATGTCTTCTGATCTTTCATATAGTACATAGGACTACCAGTCACTTCATTATGCATCAGCATGAACAATTTAGTGCCACGCCCTAGTCCGCCTTTCGATTTTCCTTTTACCATAGGTGGTGGTCCTATTGGAAATGGTTCGTTTTCGATAACCAGATCGAACGCTTCAACGTTTATTAAGTTCAAATACGGATTGTTATCTGTAATTGATTTCCCGCTATTTTCTTGGATTTTATATATACCTGTAGGATCCCACTTTAAAATTCTGTTGTTTGATGTTTCAGAAAAACCGCGCTTCTTTTCTTCCAACCATTCATCGACTAGATCACTATATTTAGTGTTTTTCACAAACGACATTATTTCTTGACTAGGTTTTGACATATGCACCTCTCTTAACGTTCCTTCATGAATATGCATTTCCTATTTATTATTACTTTTGAAATACATATTAGTTTCATTCTGCAACCTTAAAATAACACCTTTAGTTTCAAAATGCAACTATATTGTGAAAAAAAAAGCGAGTTCAATAATTTATTGAACCCGCTCTAACTTTCTAATACATTTCTTATCTAAATCTTACTTTGCAACACGTTCAAATTTAACTTCGCCTGAAAACTCCGCCATACATGACAGACGATATCCTTGTTTAATCGCATCTTCACCTAACTTTTTGATTTCTCTATTTGTAGGTGCTGAAACTTTACCTTCTAATACTTTTACAGTACATTTACCACAAAATCCATTATTGCAGAAATGTTTAATTTTCACTTGTTCTTTTTTTGCACCCTTTAACATTTTAATGCTTTTTTCACTTTTCAATGTAACCACATGCTCTGACATATTTAATTCTCCTTTTAGAATTCTAATTGCTAATCTTCTCTAATTAAGTAAGAAAGGCAATAACACTTTTTTTCATTTCGAATCCAATTTCACATCCCACTAACTAGTGATAATGCAATAAACAAATGAAACCTGGTCAAAGTTTCTATGGATAAACATACAACTAATTAGTGATAATGTCAATACATCTTTCTATTTTAAAATAGACTAGGAACTTAATCCTAGCCTATCCTCACATTATATTTTTTCTATTTTCACAGCACAGACTTTGAGTTCAGGGATATTAGTTATCGGATCAAGGGCTTCATTAGTTAGTCTATTGACAGATTCTTCAGCAAAGTGGAAAGGTATAAAAACGACACCATCTGCAACTATATCAGAAACTCTTGCTTCGACTTTAATACGACCACGTCTTGATGAAACTGAAACAAGTTCTTTATCTGCAACACCTAAATTTGATGCAGTTGCTGGCGAAATTTCAACATAACTTTTACCTGCAATATTGTTAATACCCTCTTCTTTGCCAGTCATTGTACGTGTGTGGAAATGATAAAGAATTCTTCCGGTTGTTAAAATGAGCGGATATTCTTCATTTGGTATTTCAGCTGGGTCAAGATATTTTATAGGATGGAAGGTTCCAATCCCTTTCGCAAATGTTTCTTTATGAAGATATTTAGTCCCAGGATGATCAGGCGCAGGACAAGGCCACTGTAAACCAACTTCTTCTATTCTTTCATAGCTGATGCCACCATATTTTGGTGTCACGGATGCAAATTCATCCATAACTTCTTTCGCACTTGTAAATGTATTTTGATAACCTAAACGAGCCATAATATCATTAAGAATTTCCCAATCTGGTCTTGCCTCACCTGGTGCATCAACTGCTTTTCGAATGCGTTGCACCCGTCTTTCGCTGTTGGTAAAGGTTCCTTCTTTTTCTGCATAACAGGTAGCCGGTAACACAACATCTGCTTTTTCAGCCGTTTCAGTTAAGAAGATATCTTGTACAACCAAAAAATCGAGATTCTCTAACGACTTCTCAAAATGATTTAAATCAGGTTCAGATACCATTGGATTTTCACCCATGACATAAATGAATTTGATAATGCCTTTATTTACAGCTTCCATAATTTTGGGGATCGTTAACCCATTTTTTTCTGATAGATGTTCCACATTCCAAGCTTTTTCAAACTTCTCACGGGATTTTGGATCAATAACCTTTTGATAACCTGGATAATATATTGGTAAAGCGCCTGCATCCGATGAACCCTGTACGTTATTTTGCCCTCTAAGCGGATTGACGCCACCCGATTCTACGCCTACATTTCCACACATCATCGCAAGATTGGCAACAGATTTAACATTGTCCGTTCCATGACTATGTTGCGTGACACCCATGGTATAGAATATACCTGCCGTATCTGCTTCGCCGTAAATCTTAGCTGCTCTAATCAAATCTTCAACCGGAACACCACATATTTTTGCGGCTTTTTCTATTGGAAAATCTTTTACCAACGCTTTTACCAACTCAAAGTTTTCTGTTCTCTCTTTAATATACCCTTCGTCATACAATCCATTTTCAACGATATAATTCATCATACCGTTTAACATTGAAACATTTGTCCCAGGTTTTATTTGTAAATAGACATCGGCATACTCTGAAATTTCTATTTTACGTGGATCTGCAACAATGAGTTTTGCGCCGTTTTTTATTGCTCTTTTCATAAAAGTAGCAATAACAGGATGTGTTTCAGTCGTATTTGAACCTGTTATAAACATGACATCTGAATGTATGATTTCACCGATGCTATTTGTCATCGCACCAGTACCAAACGAAGCTGCAAGACCTGCAACTGTAGAGCTATGTCAGAGACGAGCGCAGTGATCAATATTATTCGTTCCAAGAACCGCCCTAAACATTTTTTGTATAACATAATTGTCTTCATTCGTACATTTGGCTGATGAAAAACCTGCAAATGCATCAGATCCATAAGTCTTTTTCGTCTCCTGAATTTTAGTAACAATCAACTCAAGTGCTTCATCCCAAGTACTTTCAACCAGAACACCATTTTTTCTGATCATTGGTGTTTTCAGTCTATCTGGATGCCCAATGAAATTATAAACAAATTTACCTTTAACACACAGCAAACCTTTATTAAGTGCATCAACCACTGGATCGATACGTATAATCTTATTGTCTTTAACAACCAGATCTATTTGACAACCCACACCACAATATACGCAAGTTGTTCTTATTTTCCGCTCTGCATCCCAAGTTCTAAATGCCTTTTTCTTCTTCTCCATAAGTGCACCTGTTGGACATACCCCTACACAGTTTCCACACGAAACACAACTTGAATGGGTCATTCCCGTCCCAAACGGATGAGAAACATGCATTTCACCGCTTCTTTCACTAAATCCAATTGCAGAAGTGCCCTGTAATTCACTGCACATTCTTATACACTTTCCACACAATATGCATTTATCTCTATCAATTGTGTAGAATTCATTCGTATCGTCATATCGACCTTTTAGATTCAACGCATATTCCGAATGACTTGCTTCAATCTCGTATTCGAAACAATAATCTTGAAGTTTACATGCGCCCGCTTTTTGGCAGCCCAAACAGTCATTGTCATGTACACCCCACATCAGTTCAAGTATTTCTTTTCGAGCTTTCATAACTCGATCAGAATGGGTTTTAATAACCATGTTTTCTTTAACTTCAGTTGCACAAGCTGCCATAAGTTTTTTTGACTTTTCAACTTCCACAACACAAATACGACACGATCCATGAAGTTTTAATCTATCGTCATAGCAAAATGTCGGAATTTCAATCTCCAATTGTTTACATGCATCTAATATTGTTATGCCTGGCTTGACTTGAAGATTTTGATCATTGATCTTGATTGAAATCATCTTAACCCCCCCAATTCTCAACATCTTTACAAAGTTCATCATTAAAATACTTTAAGGCCGTAAATATTGATGTTGGAGCGGTTTCCCCGAGCCCACAAAATGATGCATCTACCATCACTTCTGATACACTTAAAAGCTTATTCATGTCTTTGACCATTGCAGTTTTATTTGCAACTTTATGTAGTATTTTGACGATTTGTCCCAAACCTTCACGGCATGGTGTACATTTGCCACATGACTCATGTTTAAAAAATTCTTCTATCGCGATTAAGTAATCTATGATTTTAACACTCTCATCTGCAACTACAATAGAACCTGCACCAATGATGAATCCATTTTCTTCAAAATCTTCATACGTATATTTCAGATTAAACAGGCTCTCGGGAATGAGTGGCCCTGACGCTCCACCTGTCTGAACAAACTTAATTTTCGAGCCCGATTTAGTCCC
>Ga0209272_10000740_pt1 | contig 23848 bp, 23 predicted proteins | sample tdDd002_FD_187125 | JGI IMG/M metagenome (GOLD analysis project Ga0209272, IMG submission 187125) | Marine sediment microbial communities from the Atlantic coast under amendment with organic carbon and nitrate - tdDd00.2 (SPAdes)... | ecosystem: Environmental > Aquatic > Marine > Coastal >... | reverse complement strand
GTTACAGAATTAAGCATGAAATCTCCTTGCTTGTAGAACGTCCTAACCTTGTCACTCCTGAGAGCTTTCTTAAAAAAGCCCATAAAGTTTGAATTCACTTTAGAGGAAAGGCAATGCGCAGGATTTTAACATTTTTTTAATGCCGAACCCTTTTATTAATTCTTAAAAGCAATGAGTTGCGATCTACGCCATATTCACCAAAGTAGGTTCCCCTCAAGACAACTCCATCGCTATTTCCCTACAAAAAATGTGATTTAAGCGCGCAACATTTAAACTTTATTGTGAATAAGATACTCAACTAAATTAGTATTAATTTTATAATATCTCGTTACATTTGTAGGTTTTATGTTTGGATTTGGTAAAGTAAAAGCAGAAAATGAAGCGCTGAAGGAAGAGTTAGTCGCGTTAAATAAGCAGCACCAAAGCGATATCGAAGATCTTCGCAGACAACTTGGTGAAGCTAACAACCGTCTTGAAACCGCTCAGAGTGACCACGGCAGTAGTGATGATCTGATGTCGAGCAGCCTAAAAGGCGGCAGTATGATTCAGGCAATCCGCGATGAGATGGTAGAAAGTGCACAATCTATGGCACACGAAAACCAAGAGCTTAAACAACTAGACGAGATGTTTAAGCAAACACATCAGGCACTATCGCGATTGGATAACCGAGCGATAAAAATCAGCTCCCAAGCATCACAAAGTATAGAGTCTGTGCAAATACTGGATAACACTGCCACTTCTATCTCCCACCTAGTCTCTACTATTCAAGAAATCTCAGACCAAACCAACTTACTTGCTCTGAATGCAGCAATTGAAGCCGCACGGGCTGGCGAAGCAGGTCGAGGATTTGCCGTCGTCGCCGACGAAGTTAGAAACCTAGCAGGTAAAGCCAGTGAGGCAAGTGAACAGATTGACTCGTTAGTGAACCAAGTGCTCACTCAAGTTAATGCAATAAAGGCCTCTATTGATGAAAACCAGATTTGTGCAGAAGAAGTTTCAACCTCTTCGGCTCAAATTGGCTCCATCGTCAACGAAGTCGTGGTGAAGTCAGAGCACATGCAGCAAGTCATACATATTGCCTCAACTCGTGCATTCTTAGATACAGTCAAGCTCGACCATGCAATCTGGAAGAACAACATCTACCGCCTACTACAAAAAGGCGCGTTCGGAGAAACTATCAATAGCCACTCTGAGTGTCGCTTAGGTCAATGGTACTACCGTGGTGACGGCAAAGCTTACAGTGGGCTACGGAGCTATGCATTACTTGAAGAGCCACACAAAAACGTACATGACAATGGCCGTGAGGCGATGAATCAAGCGAAATCCGGCAACATGCCTGCAATGGTGGCTTCGATCAATTCGATGGAAGAAGCCAGTGAGCAAGTTGTGAAGCAAATCGACCGATTGATGGATGAGATTGTCGCAAGCTAAACACGATAGCTATTATTCCACCATTCGTATAGTAAAGAGAAGGCGCCCCGTTCATCGCTAAATCGCCTCAATTGCATGTCGCAGTTGGATGAGTCCTAACTAAGCGTAAAGGGATGATTAATGTCATCCCTTTACAATACCACCTAAACGGGCTGACTAAGCATAAATACCACCACCAACGCGAGGCAGCTGCCCATACCTCTATTTACCCATATCACCTTTTGTGGCGACTGGATAAAGCGATTCAACATGGTGCCAAAATAAGCCCAAACAAACATTCCTAGCACACCCGTTATCACCATCACGCTAATAATAATCACCACTTGAATCAAGTAATCATCGTTCGGTGAGATAAATTGAGAAAAAACGGTTAGTGACGCGACCCAACTTTTCGGGTTAAGAATTTGCACCCAAACCCCTGATAAAAACCCGGACTTTTTCGCATTAGAATTATCATCGAGTTCCATTGTAGCAATCGACCACGCCAAATAGAGTAAGTAAGCCGCACCTATCCATTTCAGAACCACGTATAAGCCAGGATAAAGGGTAAACAAACTGACGAGTCCGACACTGGCACCAACCAACATCAGAATTACTCCCACGGCATTGCCCAATACAAACGGCACGGTCGCAGAAAACCCATATCGGCTCGAAATACCTAACAGCGCAACGTTACCCGCTCCTGGCGTTAAAGAAATAGAAACGGCAAACAACAAAAATGCCGCCAACAAATGAGCACTCATGCACTCTCTCCCATTAGAAAATATTTGATATGGGAAACAGTTTAACGATTTGGGCAGAAAGAAAATTGCTATCTACGCTAAGATAAGATTAAAGTTGAGCAGAATATTCCCAATTAAACCATGAAAAAGAAAGAATCCACCAATTTTGAATTAGATAGTACCGATTTCGCCATTCTTGACCATATTCAAAAGGATGGACGTATGAGCAATTCTAAACTCGCCGAAACAGTGAACTTAAGTGAGACCCCGTGCTGGCGACGCTGGAAAAAAATGGAAGAGGAAGGCTACATCGAGGGTTACGCCGCGAAGCTGAACCGTAAAAAACTCGGTTTTCAAGTCTCAGGTTTTACGCTTGTCACCCTCGGCAGCCATGAGGTCGAAAACACCGAGCCTTTTGAAGATTTCGTCGAAGAGTCTGATTGGATTTTAATGTGTCACTGCATTGCAGGTAGTGCGGACTATATTGTGCAAGTTGTCGCCCGTGATTTGGATGAGTATTTTGAATACATCAGTTCGATGAGACGCGTAAAAGGGGTCAGCGCAATTCAATCCAATGTCTCGGTGAAAGAGATTAAAAGCACCTTTCAATTACCATTGGAGTAGCCTCTGAAGGTTCGGCAACTCTCATTCTCCTCATCGACCATTAACGCGAAACTGCTGTGGGGTGACATCAAAATACGCTTTAAACGCTTTAATGTAAGAAGAGTCGTTTTGATACCCCACTTGGTCGGCAATGCTTTGGATAGAGAATTCTTCGTCGAGTAAAGACAGTGAATAAATCAGCCGAATTTGTTGCCGCCACAACTGAAACGATGTGTTGAATTCTTTGGAGAACAAGCGCGACAAAGTTCGCTCAGATGCTCCTACTTTTTCTCCCCACTCTTTGAGTGACCAATCCAATGCTGGCGTGTCGGTCAACGCTTCGAATATCAGCTTTAATCGCCTGTCTTCTGGCAGCAGTAACTGAAAGGTCTGCACGTTATCTTTCATGATTTGATCTTGTAGTACGCCAAGCAAGCGCGATACTTCCTCATCACATACGAGCCCTTCACATTGGCGGCGTATTTCCTGTAGCAGCTCGTTCAAAAACGGCGTGAGAGTGATGGTTCGCACTTGATGTTCATACTCAGTACCAAACTCAGGGTTCAGATAGATACCTACAAATGTCGTATGGCTTAGCGCAATGGATTCATGTTGAATACCGGCAGGCACAAACAACGCAGACGTATGGGGCACAAGGTGTTGGTAGTGATCGGTTTTAGTTTGCAATAGCCCTTTGATCGGGAAAATGACTTGATGCCAAGTATGTTGGTGCATTGCATCGATGTAACCTTTAGGCATGTCGATGGTCTTAACCAAAGCTGGTGAGAGAGGATTGGCAGCCATCATCTCATTGGAGGTCATGACACCGGAGTGAGAATTAATTTGGCGGGTTAGCATCATTAACTGTCCTTACATCCCTACTCTGACAAAGATTAGCTAGGCTATCATGATTTACAGATTAGGTTGAGCCGAAAAGGAAGGAATATGAACAAGATTGGTGTCATCAATAGCGTATTGACCGGAAAAACGGTGGCCTTTGCCCATGGTGCGAAAAGTGCCATCAACAAGCTAATCGTAGATGAACGTCAGCACGCGACAGAACTTGGGTTTACCAATGACGAGCAAGGCGATCCTCGCTTTCATGGCGGCATTCAAAAAGCCCTTCATATTTACCCAAGTGAACACTACCCAGCTTGGCAGCAAGATATTGGCAACAAAGCGATTTTTCAATCTGCAGGTGCCTTTGGTGAGAACCTAAGTTCTAGTGGAGTTACAGAAGAAACCATTTGCTTAAAAGATAAGATTCGCATTGGCTCTACCTTATTGGAAGTCTCCCAGGGCCGTATGCCCTGCTGGAAGCTCAATGTGCGCTTTGACCAGCACGATATGGCGAAAAGAGTACAAGACACACTTCGAACAGGTTGGTATTTCCGAGTGTTAGAAGAAGGTGATATCGGTTCAGGTGACGAGATTATGCTGGTTGAAAGACCCTACCCTGACTGGCCGCTATCTCGCATCATGGGAGCCGTATTTACAGCTAGCCTAGACAAACAAGAACTGAGTCAACTGGCTGAACTGCCACTAGTCGAATCGTGGGGAACACTGATTGAACGTCGCCTAGCAACAGGGGAAGTTGAAGAATGGCAGCGACGCTTGGTTGGCCCGACAGCCCAACCACGATAGGTGAAGAGCATGGTGATGGAGACTCGCAGCTTGGTGAGCTTCCATCACCTACCTATTACCGGTTCCAATCTACTCCGCCACCGCTTGGTGCTGAACGATATCAATGTTGATACCTGACGGGTCTTCAACCATAAAATGAATCTGCCCCCACGCCTCTTCTTTTAAAGGCATAGAGATAGTCATATTAAACTCTTGCGCCTGTGTATAGGCTTTCGCGGCATCTTTGACCTCTAAGCTGATCACATAGCCATTCGGGTCCATAATTCGATGCAAAAAATCTGGTTGAGAGGGGTGGTTGGGAACTAAGAACCCCAGTTGGGCACCACTTTCCATTGAGACCAAATGCAAATAGAAGCCTTCCTGATAGTATACCGACTCAAAGCCAAAAAACGTCTCATAGAAGGCTTTCACTTGGGCTAGATTTTCCGTCACCATGACAGGGAACATCGCGTTAAACTCGATCATAGTATTCTCCTTGCTGACAATGCTGAGTTACACGTTATCGCTAGGGAGAATGATGCGCGATTGCGAAGATGTTCTATTGTACAAAACGGACATAACGGAAAACTTGTTCGGTGAAATTCCTGCTAAGCGGCTAAATTCGCGAGAAAAATGGGACTGATCAAAATACCAATCCGCCCACGCCATTTTGTCTTGCTCGACTTGCCACGCTCTTAATACATGTTGAAAGCGCGCAACCTGAAAAAACGCTTTCGGGCTTACCCCTAAATATTGTTGCGTCAGACGCCTAAGCTGCCTGTCGGTAATCCCAAATTGATCGGCGGCTAATTCTTTTAAGGAAAAGTGACGAGGAGATTGATAGCAGTAGCGAACAAACTTTAGCACCCTAGGGTCAATCACTGGCCTGTCGATATGATCCAACATGACTCGCGCTAAGCGCACACAGTTTTGTTGAAACCCTTCATGGTTAGAGAGCGATTCCTGTAGCTGCTCAATGAACAAAGGTGAGAGCAACTCTCTTATCGGCAATTGATGATCAACTGGGCTCCACTCCTCGACCGTCTCTGAAAATAGAGCATATTGGCCAAGCAGTCGAAACCGAACACCAAAATAACGCGTCGGCCCAACAATTGGGTAGACGATAGGTTCGGTAAATGGAGACACTACTATCGCCTCATCTAGGTTATTCAGGCTGATAATAAGGTCTACGCAATTATCCGGTACGCTGCGATAAAAGTACTCTCCCACTGGCACATCTAACTGCCAAAAGTAATGCACCCAGTGGCTCAAAGGCGGTGGAGGCGTCCACGTTTGGTAGAGATTGTTATGTACTTGACCTTGAAGAGGTTGAAGTTCGGGTATCAGCATAAGCTTCAGTATAGGAGATTAGCCTGGCTTCGCTATACGCACTATGATTAGGTAGCTTGATGAATCTTTAAGTATTGCGTTAACTCGGAGGTGATGAACAAAAACACAATAGATAAAGTGCTCGAGATGCCTTTATTCACAGTCATCTCCTGTAGGCTCTGTGATTTCAAAAGCGGATCCATCCAATACTTTGTTGTAATACACATAATGCTCACTTCTAAGCTTTGTATTTAGTGTCATTGCAAACAACAACTCTTCAGAGCCAGTAGCATCATCCCAATCAAGATTGAGTTGAATCATACAGTTAATTACAACGTCATATTTCAAAGCATGTGCGTACGCAATCTCCGTATCTATTTCCGTTCCCCCGGAGTAGTCGTAGTCGAATACCGTTTGTGTATACCTCGCACTTTGCTGATAAAAACCACGCTCATCTTCTGGGATCACCAATGCATTAATAAACTCATCGATATCATCTCTGATGCCATTTTCATCGGCATCGACACCTTTCAACGTGTCATCCCGGTTTAGCACAGACTCAAAATTCTGATACAGATATGTTAATTGCTCCTTGGTGGTTGATGCACTCTCTAGGGCTTGGCGATCTTGTTCTGAAAGCACAATTTTATCTTCCTTGTTTCTCGCGTTGCCCTCAGGGACACACCCAACCAACAATACACACCCAACTAGTGCAGCAACAGTTTTGTCCATTTAGTAATTCCAAATTCCATTGAATTAACGTATTAGATCAAGATACCTTTATTCACAGTCATCTCCTGTAGGCTCTGTACCTTCAATTCCGGCCCCATCTAACGCTTTATTGTAGTATGCATAATGCTCACTTCTTAGCTTTGTATTTAGTATCAATTCATCTATCATTCGCCGAGAACTGGTAGCATCATCCCACTCAAGATTGAGTTGTATCAGACAGTTAATGACTGGACCATATGCCATTGCATTAGTCAGTGCAATCTCCATATCTATCTCCGTCCCTCCAGAGTAGTCGTGGTCAAATACAGTTTGTAAGTGCCGCGAGCTTTGTTGATAAAAGCCACGCTCATTTTCTGGGATCACCAATGCATTAATAAACTCATCGATATCATCTCTGATGCCATTTTCATCTGCATCGACACCTTTCAACGTGTCATCCCGATTTAGCACAGGCTCAAAATTCTGATACAGATACGTTAATTGCTCCTTGGTGGTTAATACGCTATCTAGGGCTTGACGATCTTGTTCTGAAAGCACAATTTTATCTTCCTTGTTTCTCGCGTTGCCCTCAGATACACACCCAACCAACAATACACACCCAACTAGTGCAGCAACAGTTTTGTTCATTTAGTAATTCCAAATTCCATTAAATCAAAGCATTAGATCCAGATACCTTTATTCACAGTCATCTCCTGTAGGCTCTGTGATTTCAAAAGCGGATCCATCCAATACTTTGTTGTAATACACATAATGCTCACTTCTTAGCTTTGTATTTAATATCAGTGCATCCACCATTCTCCGAGAGCCAGTACCATCATCCCAATCAAGATTGAGTTGAATCATACAGTTAATTACAACGTCATATTTCAAAGCATGTGCGTACGCAATCTCCGTATCTATTTCCGTTCCCCCGGAGTAGTCGTAGTCGAATACCGTTTGTGTATACCTCGCACTTTGCTGATAAAAACCACGCTCATCTTCTGGGATCACCAATGCGTTAATAAACTCATCGATATCATCTCGGATGCCATTTTCATCTGCATCGACACCTTTCAAAGTGTCATCCCGATTTAGCACAGGCTCAAAATTCTGATACAGGTACGTTAATTGCGCCTTGGTGGTTGATGCGCTCTCTAGGGCTTGGCGGTCTTGCTCTGAAAGCACAATTTTATCTTCCTTGTTTCTCGCGTTGCCCTCAGGGACACATCCAACCAGTAATACACACCCAACTAGTGCAGCAACAACTTTGTCCATTTAGCTATTCCAAATTCCATTGAATTAACGTATTAAGTTGAAAATATAACCTATTTTGGTTCTCTCAATTTAGACAAGGGGTAGTTGAAGCAACTTGGTCAACAAAGTGTGAGTAAGAGCAAGTAAAAATGTCTCAATAACTGAATAGGAGGCAAAAAAAACCACCAAAATGGTGGTTTCATTAAAACTGCCTTTATTTAAGGTCACGACCTTGATTGTTTCTTGGTACTGGTATTTGAGCTTTTCGCCTTACCCTGAAACTGCTTAATGCTCTTTTTGCTGTTGGTTCGGCGGTTGGCTTTTTTATCACGCGGTGCACGTTTGCTCTCGCCTGTTGATGGTTTATCGGTCACGGGGAAGCCTTCTAGCTCTTGAACGGGTAGCTCACGCTGAGTCAGGTTACGGATCGCTGCAAGCGCTTCTGCTTCCCCATGGCAGACCAATGACATCGCCACGCCTTGTTGACCAGCACGAGCAGTACGTCCTACTCGATGCACATAAGTTTCTGCGTGCATTGGCAACTCAAAGTTGATCACCACTGGCAATTGTTCGATATGAATACCGCGCGCTAAGAGATCAGTCGCAATCAACACTTGTGTTTGCCCAGATTTAAACTGCGCCAGCGCTTCTTCACGCTCTGCTTGGTTCTTGTTGCCGTGCAGCGCGCTAGTTGAAAGTCCGGCTTTATTGAGTTTCTTTGTCAAACCATCTGCATTCTCTTTCGCACCGATAAAAACCAGTACTTGCGACCACTGATGCTGGCTAATTAATTCAATCAACGCTTTGGTTTTACTGCCCTTGTTCACCAAATAGAGGGTTTCAGCTATATCTTTGTTGGTACTGTTTTCTTGATGAGCAAAGAGCTGTTTCGGCGAGTCCATCAAAGATGATGCTTTCTGTTTTAGTTCTTCAGAAAAAGTGGCTGAAAACATGGCGGTTTGGCGCTTATCGGTGAGATTTTTCACGATGTTCTGAACGTCGGGCCAAAAACCCATATCCAATAGGCGGTCAGCTTCATCAAGTATCAAAGTCTTCACGCAGTCCAGGTTTAGCTCTTTGTTTTTAACCAGATCAAGCAATCGTCCTGTCGTCGCGATCAGAATATTAGGATGTTGTGTTAGTGCTTCAAGCTGCTGCTCTTTATCTACACCACCGCACAGAACCACTGAGCGCAACCCTAGTGACGGGGCAATTTGATCTATAGCCTTGCACACTTGCGTCGCGAGCTCTCGAGTCGGAACCAGTACTAACGCTTGCTGCGAAGGGTTATTGTTAATCTGCTCAAGTATTGGAAGTGCATAGGCTAAAGTTTTGCCACTGCCTGTATTGGCCAACGCTAAGATATCTTTCTTTGCCACCAGTTCAGGAATCACTAAAGTCTGAATATCGGTTGGCTTGTTGAACTCATTGGGCAGAGCTTGAACAAGCTCTGAACTCAAAGATAGGGAAGAGAAAGACATCAATTGGAACCTTACAAATAGAAAATTAAACGCAAGCGGTCGGAGCTCACAGGCATATCGTCATCAAGAGTATATCATCGAACATTAACCTGAAGCCGACAAAGAATTTGCTGCGGAGAATAATATGATAGTAATTACAGGTGCAAGTAGTGGTCTTGGTGCTGCGCTGGCGAAGCTCTACGACGGGCGTAAAGAAAAGGTATGCTTAACTGGTAGAAGCGAATCTAAGCTTTCACATGTCGTTGAACAACTTTCCAGTAACGCTCAATATAAAGTGTGCGACTTGGCTAACCCTCTCGAAGTAAAATCAATATTCGAAGAGCTTACCTCAGCACCTGAAACAATCATCCACTGTGCAGGAAGTGGCTATTTTGGTTTACTTGAAGACCAAGACCCAGAAGAGATCCAGCAGCTGATTCAAAATAACCTCACCTCTGCTATTCACTTGATACAAGAATCGATCAAGCGCTATCAAAATCAACCGCTCAACTTAGTTATCGTGATGTCGACAGCGGCCCAGCAACCAAAAGCCCAAGAATCAACCTACTGTGCTGTCAAATGGGCTGTAAAAGGATTGGTCGAATCTGTCAGGCTAGAACTAAAATGCAAACCAATGAAAATCATCGCCGTTTATCCGGGAGGAATGTCGACAGATTTCTGGTCTACAAGTGGCAAAGAACTCGATACCAGTGGCTTTATGATGGCTGAAGATGCCGCCACTATGATAGCCGGCGCGCTGTCATCGGCTGGTAACGGATTTGTGTCCGATATTACCGTGAATAGAAGCTAAAGTTCTGCGCGCCCGACTCCTATTGTTTACTCATAAGTACCGCGAATAGGGTAGTTATTCGTCGGGTTGCGGATAAAAGCAATACCAGAAAGTAGTACATTAAGATCAGGGCGAACAAATGGACCATTAGAGATATCAATGATTTGTACCTGCCCCTGATCATTGACGACAAATAAGCCTGGTTCGGAAAATGGGTGATCGGTTTCCTGCTCAGAACGCGGATGGGAAATATACACACCGAGCGTCTGCATTTGCTCAATGGTTAATCCATAAGCAACAGGGAAACTCACCGATAATTGCTCCATGTGTTGTGCCACTTGCGCTTCGCTATCTGCCGACACCGCGACAATATCTACTCCTTGTTGGAGAAATCGAGCTTTCATCGCCTCAAGCTCATTCAAGTAACGAGTACACAATGGGCAATGCTTACCACGATATACAACAACTAATCGCCAACTTGCGTCTTCTGATGGCTTACCCAAATCAATCACCTCCCCTTGATAGGTTGGTAAGGTTAAAGTCGGAAATAAGCCACCTGCTTTGAATTTTATTGTCATTTTCTTATCCTAAGTTTTAGATAGTGATGGGATAGACATGGTAAAAATGAAAAGTTGCCTCCTCTAACCATGCCCACTTCAATGAGACCGACGTTAACGTCGAATGTATTCGCAAACCATTTCAATTAATCTATTTGGCTCATTTACAAGACTGGGCAAAAGTCCCAAAGGTGAGTATCTTGGTGATATAAAAATAACATCAAAGAGTACCTCGCTATTCCTCGCGTTCTAGCTTGTGGTGGTACTTGGATGGTGGACAAAAAACTGATTGAAGCGGGAAATTGGGACGAGTTAGCCCGACTAACTCGTGAAGCTGTTGCATTAGTAAGCGAAGAGTAAACTTTCAGAGATCTTGCTATAGGGTTAAGCGTTACTTTTTACGCCGCACCCTTTTATGACCAACTGAGTTAAAAACTCGGCCGCTTGGCGATAATCTTGCGCGTCGAGTTCATCTTTTTGCATCACATTACAGATCTGCCAACCAAAATCAGCATAGGTTTGGGTCGCGGCCCAAATGGTAAACATTAGGTGTTGCGGTGGAACCTCATCCATTAAACCTTGCTGTGACCATGTCGCAAACTTGTCTATCATCATTTGCGACTGTTTAAACAGCTCCGCGCCAATATCATCGGGTAATGCTTTCGCACCAGACATAACTTCATTGGCAAAGACTTTGGATGCATGAGGATGTTCTTGAGAGATACGTAATTTCGTTTCTATATACTGACTCAAAGCTTCAACCGGATCGCTCAGCTCTTCTATTGGACGAGACGCTTCAAGTAGGGGTTGAGTTACCGTCTGCAGCACTGCGTAATAAAGTTTATCTTTCGAACTAAAATAGTAGAACACGTTAGCTTTCGGGATCTCGGCCGCTTTTGCTATATCGACGATTTTGGTCGCAGCGTAACCATGGGTAGCAAATTGCTCACTCGCAACCTCAATGATCAGATCCTGATTTTTTTGCCTAATCCGTGACATCTTCTTTCCTTTGGTTTCACTCTCGCTCCATAGTAAACAAACTGTTAGCGAACACAAAACAATGGTTTGAAAATATAATTAAACCTTGGGGTGAACGGCGATTTACAGTGTAATTTCTTACCGCTAAAAGCCTGAAACGAAAAAAGCCGCTGAATTCAGCGGCTTTGGATTAAGAAGATTAATTAGCGGTAGCTGTATTGGCCGTGTCCGTTAGAGAACACCCATTGGTTGCCATTAGACCAGTACACCTCTGGCTCTTGCACACATTGTCCGCCATCGTTGACAAAACCAACGCCGTACCATTCACCACCTTTGGTCAACGAACACAGGTTAGCATCGCTCTTATCTGTGGCTTTAACTCGCTCACCCACAAGATTACGGTTGTGTAGAGACAGCCATTCAAACTGGTTTAACTCTGACAACAGTGGGCGTTCGCCACTCGCATCACGAACAGTGATCTCATCACCACCAGTACATTGGTATTCACCATTGCCAAGCTCTTCAACAAAACCATGCAGTGTTTTAGTCTCACCATTCACAGACATTGGGAAGCGGCAAACATACGGATGATCATTACCCAACTGCATTGTTGCTAGATCCGCTTTGTCTTGCTTAGAGAGTTCACTCGGGTTAAAGGCTTCTGTATGAGCGAACCAGCCTGCTGGCAGATTCGATTGAAACGCATCATAACCATACTCTTGACCTACAATCACAGGCCCAACTAACTCATCGGCAGCTGGGTTACGTGGTGTTGCCGTTGTATCTAACACTGTCTCACTGCTGCCTGATGCACAACTTAAAGTTATACGCTCTGGATGCGGTTCCATAGCAAGATTAAGGTGGAACTTATTGCTCTCGCCGCTATTGTAACGTGAACCAGCCAAAGCGATGCGTTGCTGTGAACCATCTTGTTTATCAACCACTAGCTCACACTGTTTCTGAGAAGCCAGTTGATACTGGATAATACCGCTTTGGTGAGTCGCGTATGCCCAATCAGCACCATTCACATGCTTGATGCCATCAAACTGTTTACACTTACCATCGGCAATAAAGCCAGCACCATCATGGGATGTATCTGGTTTATCCAAACTACACAAAGTCACCTCACCAATAGCTTCGGTTGGCGTGTAAGTGACATTCCCGATCAGTTCACCTTTGCTCGCAAGCAGTTGATAATCTGATGCGGACGATACCGGAATTTCACGTTCACCATTTACTGCCCAATACATTTCTGGTGTCGTGCGACAAACATTTTCAACACTGTCTTCATAACCGACAAAGTTGGCTTGCTCTCCGTTCGCGTTGGTGTAGCTAAACTGACACAGTGGTAACCATTCACCATCTACTTTCAATGTTTGCCACTCACTGTTCAAACGATCTTGAGCAGATAACGAAGCCACAGATTGCCAACCTTCAAGTTGAGGCGCCACATAGCTCGGTGTTGGTAGTTGATGCAAGTTACCGTAGTTTGAGTAGATCAAAGGATAAATCTGGCTTGGATTTATCTCCGCTGGGTCATACACGCCCAAAACAGTAATCACAGGGACACCTTGCTCAATTGGCTTGGCATAGCCCGTATCCGTTTCAACATACTGCTGAGAAACCTGATCCCATTGCGAATAACCCGTTGCACTCTCCATGTCGACGTTGTTCGAACGGTTAAACCAATCTTGAGTAACACGAGTCGCTATTGGGTGCTCTAAGGTGTAATGGCTGATTAAGCCAGTACGAGCCACTTCTCCTCCCCCCATCGCTTCACGCATAAAGCGGAATTCATTCGCAAATGGTGGTACCACTTCGCCACTGTGACTGTTCTCCACGGTAACCGCAGCGTCTGTCCAGTGAAGGTTGCCGATAAAACGGTTGTAGCGCGCGTCCCAACCCCAGCCCGACTCCATATCATGAATCGAGTAGTTCGTCGGATGGTGACCACGGCCAAAGTTGTGGCCTAATTCATGGGACCATTCGTTACCACGAGTACCAAGCAAGGTCACCATACCGCCACCGCCACTTAACCCGTGATTGACGACCGTCGATGTAACAACCTCAGTCTCTGAATCTTTGGCTAAGTAACGACCTCGATTATTGTGCGCCGTAATGTGGCTAAATGGACGCGCCCAGTGCGCATCTCCACCCGCAGTATCTGTGATACCAAAGTTCGCGTTGTTGATACCCATGGAAACCAAACGCTTACCAATGTATTCACGCATGTCGCCACTGTAGACCCCAGGTGTTTCATACTCACTTGCCTTGGTGTAAACCTTACCGTTTGGCAATGTGACTTTTTTCATGTGAACAGGGGTGTAATCAGCCATCACTAATTTGGATACAGGGATCTTTTGGAAATAGTCCGTCGCCAGTTCAGGCATACGCTCGATCATCTCATATTGATCACGAGGCTCAACCAACATACCAATATCAATGTTTTGAATCACAAGCTCTGGCGCGCCACCAAACACAAGCATATCACTCGACAACACACCATCTCGGCCTTGATTGTCAGAGAAGGTCAAAGATAACCCGGGCTTCATCCAATCCCATTGAATTGGCAAACTCCACGCGTAATGTGAGAACACCACTTTGTTTCTGCCTACATCAACTTGGTCTGTATCGGCCAAAGCACTTGGTGGGTGCATGGCGTACCGACCTAAACTCACGCCCTCTAATTCGACTTCAACCCACATTTGATTGATGTTCGGGCGAGCTGGTGTCACTAATAGCTGAGCTTCACGATTCATCACTAGATTTGGATGGCTAACATCATCATTGCCATAAGGAGAAACGCTAGTATGGGTTTGAGCAAAGTTCACATGAGCCGCCAAACTGCCGGCTAAGTGGTTTTCTGCTGAGCGACTGTCATTGTAACTAAGGCGAGAAGACAAGGTTGAAAAACTAAAGGTTTCACTGTCGCAACTCAGTGCATTGCATGCAGACAGTTCAACGTCATAGCGAGTATCTGGCGTTAAGTCACCAATATAAAAACCCGAAGTCTTGGCGACATAGTTGTAAGTAATCGGTGATTGCCCAACCGGGCGCTCTGTCAAAGCGATCTTGTACTCTGTCTCTTCGCTCGCTTCTTTCCAAACCAGTTCCACGCCCTTATCAGAAACAGTCGCTGCGTTGAGTTCAGTGATCTCTGGCTGAGTTAAATCGCCACAATCACTGGTTACTGTGCGGAAAATTAGGTCGCTTTCCCACGCATAACTTCCATCGCTATTGCTTGAACCGCGAGCCGCAGGGATATATTCGACGTAACACCCCGTATCATCACGATTCATTACCCCAAATTCGCGGTGCAATAAGTAAAATCCCCCGTTGTAGGCCACGTATTCCCAATTATCATCAACAAAAGGAAAAGCCGTGCTGTATTCACCATTGCTGTCATTTAATGGAAACTTTGGCGAGTTTTCATGGTTTACCCAATACTCTTTACCTTGGTATTGCAAAAATCTTCTGCCATCTCGCTCAACGACATTGTCGCTGTTTGCCGCTAGTGATTGCATGCGTTCTAACTGAGCTTTGGTCTGCTGTGCCAAAGAGTGCAAGTTATTGGATTCAGCGACCGCAGCTTGGCTAGCTAACGCGGCTCCGATAAACAGAGATAAGGGGGAGAGTTTCATCGTTTATGCTCCTGCATAGGTTATTGATATACATACCATTAATCGCATGAATACTAATTCGGAGCATAAAAAGCGCTATCTATAATATTTCAATTCATTGATCTTGGTGCCAGACGACGTTTTCATTAATTGATACTGCTGCCACATTTTAAATTTTTATTATAAATAACAGATAGATAGGTTCTATAAATTAGATTTAAGGCTATAAATTTCCCACCAATTTATTTGGCTGTTTTTACAAAATAGGGCCGCTCCTAGCTTGTAGAAGCGACCCATGTAAAAGCCATACAATAATTAAACGCTAAGGCTTCATACTAGCGCCAAACACCCCACTGGCCTGTCGTGCCAGGCTCCTCATTCGTTGTCCACCATTGAGCCGTCCACTCTTTTCCATTGTGCGTCACAATATCACCAGCCGTATAGGTCGCGTCTTTACTCCAAAGATTGGTCGGTTCCACTGGAGGTATTGTGTCACCTTTAATCAGAGACAATGCGTAGCTAAAGGTATTGTTTGGCGCGAACACTTTATTGGCATAGATGTTCTTAGTATCAAACATATAGTGGTTCATTTCTTGATGCCAAATACCAATATACCAATCACCGGTTTGCTGAGCGTTAAACTGATCGGCCAATTCGGCTGACCAATTAGTAGTGTTGTTAGCCGAAATAGGCAAAGAGATATCAACCACTTCGCTACCACTCGCATCAAAGGTACGCAGACGAACAGTATCTCCCTGCTCAACTGGCCCAAATCCTTGCGGTACAAAATACCCCAGTGAAGTGAGGTTATTACCCGGTTCGGTCGGGTCAACCGGATCCGTTGGAGGGTTAGTGCCTGAGCCACGCAAAGTGATATCACTACAGTTGTAAAAACCTTCACCTGCGACATCTATGCGCTGCCAACGTGTGTAAAGAGTCGCGTCGCCCGTACGATCCGCCGGAAATGTCACCTTCATTCGATAACGTTTTTGCTCATCAACTGCAATATCACCAGCGGTATCGATGAGCTCCAAGTCATCCCAAGTTAATGGTTGAGTTGGGTCATAAGTTGGCTTGGTAAGGTAGAACTCCCAATAAGAAGGGTTATGAGGCGCTTTCCCGAAAAAGACCAAATCAATTTGATTATTTTCATCCAAAGCGACATCAGTACGCTGCCAGTGAGGAGAAGCAATACTGAGGCCTTTCTTAGCGGAATCGCCTGCAGAACATAGCTCGCCATTCGGCACTATCGCTTTCACATGAGCCATATCGCGATAGTTAGGCACGTTTGCCGCCACTTCACTTCGTTGTACAAATGGATAAGCACCCGACAGTTCAAATGCGGCTTGGCATGCTTGGTTTGGAATTTCGTTGGTCCAAAAACCACCATCTTCATAACAGATATTCTGACGCGCGTTGGGGAATTCGACCCAACCGTGAGCACTGACATTAAGCGAACTCAGCGCAGCAACGGCACTTAAGCTCAACAAAGGAAGCGTAGTATTCAATTTCATTATTCATCCTTAAAGTTAGCGAAAGATTACTCTACCTATGAGTAACCTTTTGTTTGCCAAACAAAACTAGCAGGATGAATACGCTTGTCCGGTCATATTAAGGAGATCAATTGTTAGACTTCAAACTGCTTTCCAATATTTTTGTCGGCTCCCCTTAATGTCGTTCTACTCTTTCGAGCCACTTCAAATAGCGCCACATAATGAAGCCCTCATTGTTTATTGTTGATATATAGCAACAGTTTTTTGACTAATAACGGATTTATCAACAATAAACATTTCCTTAATATCCCTGTCGAATAATTAACCACCAAAGACATAAGGAAATACGATGAAAAACCTTGCTCTCACAATGACTGCATCAGTCGCGATCAGCGCCTCTGCGATGGCTGAGCCACTATTAACGCAAACCATCCCAAACTTGCCTGGCGCGGAGTCGATTGTTTTTGATTCATCAAAACAAACCTATTTCGTCTCTCTTCAAGCTGGCGATAAAGCTGGGGACGGATCTGTTGTTGCACTAAACAAAGATTTCCAGTTCATCGCGACCGTAGCCAGTGGCCTAGAGAATCCAAAAGGGATTGCGATGAATGGTAATACTCTTTTCGTTGGAGATATGGAGCACTTAATTGAGATCGACTTATCTTCAGGCGCCGTTGTAAAACATGAAGCGAAAGATGCCCAGTTCCTGAACGATGTAGCAATCGATGATAAAGGCGATGTGTATGTATCAGACATGTTCACCTCTGTTATTTACAAGCTGTCAGATAACAAAGTCACCACATGGATAGATTCGCCTAAACTGGAAAATCCTAACGGGCTAACCTTCGTTGATGGTCAACTTTATGTCGCAGCTTGGGGTTACTTTAATGATGGCAACCCGATTGAAGCGCCATATGGCCGCGTTTTGAAAGTTGACCCAACAACCAAACAGATTTCAGCCATTACTGAAAAACCACTCGGGAATTTAGACGGTATTCAAGTCGACAATCGTGGTGATTTAATCGTCTCCGATTGGAAACAAGGAGTGGTCTATTCCGTGTCAAAACAAGGCCAGTCTCGAATGCTGCTCGACCTACCAAGAGGGGCAGGCGACATCTACTACTTACCAAACACCTACCAACTCTTTGTGCCAATGGCGTTAGAAGGTGAAGTGCTCGTCTTTCGCAATATCATCCTTTAAACCGAAAGCCCCACAATCACAGTGATTGTTGGGGCTTGCTGTCTTTGCTGTAAATGGAAATAGCATACGTGTATAAGATTTTACACTGATAGGTTGCTTGAATATGCTTCTCATTTCCTAATCACTTATAAAGCGTGTCATAATCCTTTTTCTACACCAAGTTAACATTTGAAGGATCCAAATGACTGCTACCGAATATCTCAATGACCTAAATCGACGTTACCTTGCTATCCACCGCAGTAAAGAAGACTTCTTCTGGGAAACGTACATGGGGATCAGTGATGACCATGATGGCTCAACCAAAGCGCAAACTGCATGGACCAATTTCTTAAGTGATGCAGAGCAAATCACCGCCATCAAACAGCAGCTAGAAGCGGCAGAATCGATTGCCGATACCACTGAAAAACAGCAAACACTTATTGGCTTACAAGGTTGGTTAGCGACCTTTCAGTCTCATGCGATTGAAGGTAGTGACGCTCAGTCTTTAAAAAATGAGTTGATCGCTTTTGAAGCCTCGCTGTTTGAAAAAAAGCAAAAACATACGCTCTACTATCAAGATGAAAACGGTAACCAAGCCGAAGGCTCATTGCCAGTTTTGGCAGCCACTATTCGCACCAATGACAATGAACAGGCTCGCCAGTCAGCGCATCAAGCTTTACTTGACCTAGAGCAATGGTTACTTGAAAACGGTTTTGTTGAACTGATTAAACTGCGTAACCAATTTGCCCGTTCACTTGGTTACGATAGCTTCTTTGATTATTCCGTCACCAAAAAAGAGATGATGTCATCAACCGAGTTGTTTGCGATTCTGGATGATTTCGAAGTGCGTACGCGCGAAGCCAACCAAACAAGTTTGGCAAATCTTGCAAAAGAGAAAGGCCAAAACGCGTTAACAGGGCATAACTTGGTCTATTCATACTCTGGCGACGCGATGCGTGATCTTGACCCATATGTCCCATTCTCAAAATCACTACGCCGCTGGGTAGAATCCTTTGGCCGCCTGAATATTGAGTACTCACAGGCAGAGCTAACGCTGGACTTGCTTGACCGAAAAGGTAAGTACCAAAACGGTTTCTGCCATGGTCCAGTGCCGTCTTTCTATGATCAGAATGAGTGGGTTGCAGCGCAAGTTAACTTTACGAGCAACGCAAAGCCTGACCAAGTCGGCAGCGGCTATTCAGGCATCAATACCCTGTTCCATGAAGGTGGCCACGCCGCGCATTTTGCTAACGTTAAAATGAACGCGCCATGCTTCTCTCAAGAGTTTGCGCCAACCTCTATGGCCTACGCTGAAACACAATCGATGTTCTGTGATAGCTTGCTAAATGATGCGGACTGGCTAAAACAATACGCGCTAGATGCCGATGGAAACCCAGTTCCTGATGACGTGATCAAAGCAATGATCAACAGCAGCCAACCTTTTGCCGCTTACGAAGAACGTAGCATTCTAGTGGTGCCGTACTTTGAACGAGCTCTCTATCAGTTGAGCGATGATGAACTCACGCCAGAGCGCATTACCGCATTAGCTCGCGAATGTGAGAAAAACATTTTAGGTATCGAATGTAGCCCTCGCCCATTGATGGCGATTCCTCATCTAATCTCTGATGAAGCAGCCTGTGCATACCACGGTTACTTACTCGCACACATGGCGGTTTATCAAACCCGAGCTTACTTCTTAGATAAATTTGGCTATCTAACCGATAACCCAGAAATCGGTCCATTGCTCGCAAAGCATTACTGGCATGCGGGCAATAAGCTCTCTCACAACGAGACAATCGTTAGTTTAACGGGTGAAGGATTTAACGCTAAGTATCTTGCCGATGCCTGTAACCAATCACCACAACAAGCTTGGACTGCGCAACAAGAGAAAATTGCTGGGCTTGCGACGCGTCAAAGAGCCGAGGTGGCTTCACTGAACGCGACAATAAAAGTAGTAGACGGCAGTAAAGAGTTGGCCAATAACCAAGATTCTGACGAGCAGATGTGTGATCAGTTTGAGCACTACATTAAGCAAACTTACGGCTGTTAATCTTTAGGTCTATTGCCACTAAAAGGCCGCTCTCTTTGCGGCCTTTTTACTACTAGAAATAGACTTATCTGACACCCCGTCGCCATTCAAGGAGGAAGGTATGATTAAAATTCGCAAAGCCAATGCTGCAGACGTTCAATCCATTTATGACTTAAGAAAACGCGCCATCCTTAACCAATGTGCTGACCACTATCAACCAGAACAACTGGCACTTTGGACGCAAGGCGGTATCTCCGAAAAACTTTTGCAAGATATCGTTGCGACCTTCTATGTCTCTGAGCTGAATGATCAAGTGATTGGCTGCGGTAAATTGAACACTGAAAGCGGCATGGTTGACGCGATTTTCGTCGATCCACCCTATTTTGGATTAGGTGCCGCAAAGCTGATGCTCTCTTTTTTAGAAGAGATGGCCAACGAGCATAAACTGGAAAAGATGGTTTTAGAATCAACCCTCAACGCCGCTCCATTCTATCGTTCATTCGGCTTTCAAGGAGAAGAACACTCCACTTATCATTCACCAAGAGGTGTTAGCCTCGACTGTATTTGGATGGAAAAGCAGCTTCAAAAGGAGAGTGTATGATTAGCCATATCGACCATGTTGTCCTGACGGTTTCGAATATATCTACCTCAGTTGCCTTTTATCAACGAGCCTTGCTGATGGAAGAGATCACCTTCGCTAACGGACGCAAAGCGCTCAAATTTGGTAACCAAAAGATCAACTTACAACTATTGGGACAAGAACCTAGAAACCGAGCGCAAGTTGGCTCAGGAGATCTTTGCCTAATAACACATTGGCCACTTGAAGAAGTGATTACTCACTTAACTAAAGAACAGATTCAAATTGTCGAAGGGCCAGTTGAGAAATCTGGCGCGCAAGGCTCTATTCAGTCTGTCTACTTTCTAGATCCAGACTCCAATCTGATTGAGATTAGCGTTTACTCTTGAACAAGCACGAATAGGAAGAGTTAGAAATCATGGATGAAAAAAGCCAAGACTATTTAAATCAATACCTTCAATCATTACCGACAAGCGTCGCAGAGCAGTACACCTCGTTCAGTGCTGATTACTATTGTGCGGATGAGTACAATGCCAACCTTTGTGCAGAGCTCATCCTACGAGGTGAAAAACAAGCCTCTTGTAGCATGGAGTATTGGTACAGCCATGAAGGCGAAACAATGCCAATCGTTGGCCATCTTCAAGTAGTAACCAACTGGCAAGGCGAGCCCGTTTGCATTGTGGAAATAACGTCTGTTTCAACATGTCCATACGATCAAGTGACAGCGGAGTTTGCCGCAGCAGAAGGGGAAGGCGACAAAAGTTTAGAATGGTGGCGCAACGCTCATTGGAAGTTCTTCTCGTTAGAATGTGAAGAGCTGGGCATTGAACCAAAACAAGATATGTTACTGGTTCTGGAGCGATTTAAAGTCGTCCACAAATAAGAACCTTCCAGAAAAATATGGCCGCATGATGCGGCCATTTTCGCTTATTTTGTCTACTTCAAGACGGCTAGCTAAAACTCATCGCCAACGCTGCTGCCACGTTGCGCGAGGTCATCTCCACATTAAATGCCGCTTCTTTCAGCGCGGTGGGTAGGTCTGTTGCTCCCAACACCACACTGTAGACCGCATCAATACCGTGATCGTGTACCACACGACAATCTTGAGCAGTACTGCCGGCAATACCAATCACAGGTAAGTTATAGAGTTTCGCGGTACGTGCCACACCAATTGGCGTTTTACCATGAATGGTTTGGCTATCAATCCGCCCTTCGCCCGTAATCACTAAATCGGCATCTTTCACAACTTCAGCAAGGTTAACCGCATCCATGACTATGCTAATGCCGGGGCGAAGTGTTGCATCAAATAGGCCCAATAAAGCAGCGCCAAGACCACCCGCAGCACCTGCGCCCGCCTGATTGATCACATCTTTACCATTGGTTTGGCGGATCACTTCAGCATAATGGGCGAGGTTTTTATCTAGCTGCTCAATCATCTCTGGGGTTGCGCCCTTTTGCGGACCAAACACATGAGAGGCACCTTTCGGGCCACACAAAGGATTATCAACATCACAAGCGACTTCGAGTTGAATCTTTGCTAAACGAGGATCTAAGCCTGATAGGTCAATTTCAGCTAAGCCAGCAAGTGCCCCACCACCAAATGGTAAGTCAACACCTTGAGCATTCACCAATTTTGCGCCTAGCGCTTGAGCCATACCCACTCCGCCATCGTTGGTTGAGCTTCCTCCGATACCGATAATGATATGATTCACGCCTTCATCCAGTGCGGCCTTGATCAACTGACCGGTTCCATAGGTAGAGGTGAGCAATGGATTCCTTTCACTCGGCTCCACTAAATGAAGCCCAGATGCAGCGGCCATTTCGATCACCGCTGTCGACCCATCACCCAACAATCCATAAAACCCTTCCACAGGTTGACCAAGTGGTCCCGTAACATCGACTGTTACGATGCTGCCACCTGTCGCATCAACCAAGGATTGCACTGTGCCTTCACCTCCATCAGCCATCGGCAGTTTGATGTATTCTGCCTCTGGCATGATCTCTTTAAAGCCTTTTTCAATCGCAGTTGCCACTTCCATAGCGGTTAAACTTTCTTTGTAAGAATCTGGAGCGATAACTACTTTCATATATGTTTCCTATATTAGCTTGTTACAGCAGAACAAGACTTAGAATGTACACTAGCGTCATTGCCGTCACGCCTTGCACCAGAGTTGCCATTGTTTGAGCGCGGTACGCTAAGCCAACCGACATACGACTAAACTGCGAAACCACCCAGAAGAAACTGTCATTGGCATGCGATACCGTCATCGCACCTGCACCAATCGCCATAACGGTTAGTACGCGTCCCATTTCTGAGTCCAGTCCCAGTTGTGCCAACATTGGAGCAACGAGGGCTGAGGTTGTTACAAGAGCAACTGTTGATGAGCCCTGCGCGGATTTCAGCGCCGCTGCGACGATAAATGGCATAAAGATACCTACGCCAAGTGCTGACAAAGTCGTACCCAAATATTCACCCAGCGGTGTCGCTTTTAATACCGCACCAAATGCGCCACCAGCACCTGTGATAAGTAGGATAGGCGCTGCAGCGGTAATACCTTGGCTGATGCGCTCGCCAAACTCTTCCACTTTGTTGTCACTTTTCAAAAGACGAACAGACAAGAACAAACCAATGATTAACGCGGTTAGTGGTTGACCTAAAAACGACAGCACTTCAAATACAGTCCCATCTCCCAGAGGCAAGCTTGGGAACTTAGCAATCGAGCCCAAACAGATAAGAATGATAGGAACAAAAATAGGAGAAAACGCTTGGCTCGCTGATGGCAGTTCACCATAAGAAGCCTTCAATGCTTTCCAGTCTTGCTTGATCTCTTCAGCCTGTTCAATGCCATCTGGCTCGACATCTTTAAAACGATTTGCCCACAACATACCCGCGATAGCGGCTGTTGCTGCGACAAAGATACCCACACCAATGACTAAGCCTAAGTTTGATTCCAAACCTAAGTTACCCGCAGCCGCAATTGGGCCTGGCGTTGGTGGGACAAATGTGTGAGTCGCGTAAAGACCAGTCGCCAAAGCCACACTCATGGCAACACTAGAGGTTTTGAGTCGGTTTGCTAAAGACTCTTTCAGTGAGTTCAAAATAACGAAACCAGAATCACAGAACACAGGTACTGAAACAATGTAGCCGATGATGCTCATGGTTAAGGTCGGTGAGCGTTCTCCTAGCACTTTAATCACGGTATCCGCCATCGTAATCGCCGCGCCGCTTTTCTCTAGAATCACACCAATAATAGTACCTAGTACAATGACCAAGCCGATGTATCCGAGAATGCCGCCGAAACCAGAAGCAATAGTTTTAGCGATGCTTCCCGCTGGTAGACCATAAGCAAAGGCCGCTAGAAAGGCCGCAACAATGAGTGCTAAAAAGGGGTGTAACTTAAATTTTGTGGTTGCGAGGACGATAAAGGCTATCACCCCCAGCAAGATTAGAATAAGACTCATGATAACTCCGTTTATTATAGTATTCGTAC
>Ga0209272_10000739_pt1 | contig 23864 bp, 22 predicted proteins | sample tdDd002_FD_187125 | JGI IMG/M metagenome (GOLD analysis project Ga0209272, IMG submission 187125) | Marine sediment microbial communities from the Atlantic coast under amendment with organic carbon and nitrate - tdDd00.2 (SPAdes)... | ecosystem: Environmental > Aquatic > Marine > Coastal >... | reverse complement strand
TCATTAACTGAGTACCATAAATCATAATCATAATCATTAATATCATTAATATCATTGATTTATGGTGAAATGAAGTGGGAACTATTTTCTTGTATTAAGGGAGTAATTCATCATTGGTTTTCAGTAAGGACAGCTATTCTATCAGATGAATAATCCTATAAGTAAAAATTATAAAAAAGGGTAACCCAGAAAGACTTCCGGTTACCCTTTATCTAATATTTGATTTATCTAAGCTAACTTTCTTTCTTCCTTGTTTTTGAGTTTGTTGATTCTACTATCATCAAACTCCACTGTATCCAAGTGTCTTTCAATCTCAATTTCTATTGCCGTTGTTGAGATAACAATTTCATAAACAGCAAATGATAAAGTAATAATCATCGATAAAATAGCCATTATAAAGATAAAACTTCCTATATTTAGAAATCCAAATGCAAGAAATAAAATTGAAAATAAGGAAAAGATAAAAGAAATGATACCAAATAACTGAATTTTTTTTATTAATAAAATCCTTTTCTTTGATACTAACATTTGACTAAGAAAGCTTTCTTTATTACTGCTATTTATTTTTCCATCCATCTCTCTAATAAGCATAGCCAGGCAATGAAGTCTATTATTATAACCTACAAATAATAGTGATATTACTGTAAAAAGGACACTAGGAGTAGTTAGACCGATATCTAAATTCATACAATTCTCCTTTATTATTGATGTTATTATAGTATGTTTTATTGATAAAACAATATTATTTAGCTGATGTTTTGCGCAAAACATCGGCTGTTAATATGAAAAGTACAAAAAAAGAGTGACCCAAAAGGTCACTCTTTTTTAGTTTTGATGTCCTCTGTGCTGAATAGTAAGACCCTTAAGGAAGTTTCTTATGTATCTGTCTCCACAGTTCTTGTAGTTTCTGTGATCTTTCTTTCTAAAGATAGCAGATAACTCAGATGAAGAAATCTTCTTGTCAGATAGTCTCATGATATCTAATACATCGTCACCTCTAAGAGCAAGAGCAATTCTAAGCTTCTTAAAGATTACATTGTTATTAAGGTTTTCTTTTTCAGGAGCAGGCTGACCAGGTTTAGATTCCTGCTTTCCTCTTCTATATGTAATGAAACCATCAAGGAAAAGGTCCATCTTATCATTTGTAAGCTCTACGTAACCTTCATCTCCCTCTTTTTTGAACATAGACTTAATCTCTTCATAAGTAAGCTCATATCCTGCTAATTTAAATATTTCAACTAAAGCAGCGTCATTAAGGTCAACAGCGTATCTAAGCCTTCTGATGATGTCGTTATTATTCATTCTTTCTCTATTCATATCTTTCCTCCAAATTAAAACAAACTATTCCTCTAATCATAACATAATAACCATATATTTTCAATGCTGTGTAGAGTCTTTAACAAAATAATGGAAAAAAATATACAAATACGTGTTTTATTGAACAAAATGAAAAATTAATGAAAAAAGTGAAAGTGTAAAATACCGACTTATGTATTTATGAAATGAATAAAAAATCCAATTAGTTTATCTTAAATTAATGGTATATGCTGTTTTAATATACGGTATATAGAAAATAAATTTTATACATATAAAAAATCAATAGTTGTTGCATAATATTTAAAAAAGAGTATAATTCTTGGTATAGAAAACGAGATAGCGTATTTAAAAGGAACAAATAGTATTTATATATAACAAGGAGGCTACTTAAAATCATGGAAAAAAATGGAAAGAAAGTTGTAATTGGAGTTATAGGATCTGACTGTCACGCAGTTGGAAACAAAATTATCAACCACGTTCTGGACACAATGGGATTTGAAGTAATTAACATCGGAGTACTTTCACCACAAGAGGATTTCATCAACGCAGCAGTAGAGACTAACGCAGATGCAATCATCGTATCATCACTATACGGTCACGGAGAATTAGACTGTCAGGGACTGAGATCAAAGTGTGAGGAAGCAGGATTAAAAGACATCGTATTATATGTAGGTGGAAACATAGTAGTAGGTAAGCAGGTTTGGGGAGATGTAGAAGACAGATTCAAAAACATGGGATTTGACAGAGTGTACAGACCAGGAACTGCAATTGAGTTAACTGCAGAGGATCTAAAGAAAGATCTTGGAATAGCTTAATAACCTTTAAAAAATATACCATTAAAGTTGATGCAAAGAGAGATGATTAGAATGAGAGTTTATCTTACAATTGATTTTGGAAGTACATATACAAAACTTACAGCAATTGATCTGGGAACAGAAGAGATTCTGGCAACAGCTAAGGCAATAACAACAATAGAAGATGACATTATGATAGGTTTCAACAATGCCTTTGTAGCATTAGAGGAGCAGATAAGCAGCAAAACAGACTTAGATAAAGTAGAGTTTGTAAGAAAAGTTGCCTGTTCATCAGCAGCTGGAGGGCTAAAGATGGTAGCTATCGGACTGATACCGGATCTAACAGCAGATGCAGCAAAAAAAGCGGCACTGGGAGCCGGAGCAAGGGTTATCGAAACATTTTCCTTTGAACTAAACAACAGGGAGATGAGGAAGATAAAGGAACTTCCCCTTGATATAATTCTTCTTGCTGGAGGAACAGATGGTGGAAATAAGCAGTGTATCATTCATAATGCAAAGCTTATAGCCAAACACCAGATAGATGTACCTGTGATAGTGGCTGGTAACAAGGTTGCCGAAGATGAGATAGAAGAGATCTTTGAAGAAGCGGGAATAGACTACTATATAGCTGATAATGTAATGCCAAAGCTAAACAAGCTGAATGTAGAACCAGCAAGGGAAGCTATAAGAAAGGTATTTATGAACAAGATAGTAGAAGCTAAGGGTCTAGGAAATGCAGAGGAGTTTGTAAGCGGTATATTAATGCCAACTCCTGCAGCAGTGCTAAAGGCAGCTGAAGTACTAGCAGATGGAAGTGATGAGGAAAAGGGACTGGGAGACCTGATAATAGTAGATATCGGAGGAGCAACAACAGATATCCACTCTATCGGAAAGGGAATACCTACTCAGGCAGGAGTAATACCTAAGGGACTAGAAGACCCTTATAGTAAGAGAACTGTAGAGGGAGATCTTGGAATGAGATACTCAGCACTGGCACTATTAGAAGCATCAGGAACAAAAAAGATAAGAGAGTACCTGGGAGATGCTGATAAGAAAGTAGATGTAAAAGATCATTGTAACTATAGACATGATAATATAAAGATGGTGCCTGGGTCTAAGGATGAGATAAAGTTTGATGAAGCAATGGCAATGGCTGCAACTGAGATAGCTATGGCAAGACACTGCGGAGTCTTAGAAAGCGTGTACACTCCCATGGGAGCTATGTACTATCAGCTAGGAAAAGACCTTATCAATACACCTTATGTAATAGGAACTGGAGGAGTAATTGTTCACAGTGAAAACCCTCACAGAATCCTGGCATCAGGAAACTTTAACGAAGAAGAACCAATACACTTGAAACCAAGGGATCCTAAATTTTTAGTAGACCGTACTTATATACTGTCATCTATGGGACTCCTGGCTCAGGAACTACCAGATGTAGCAGTAAGAATAATGAAAAAATATCTTATTGAAGAATAGATTGATTATAAATATTAATAGATGCGATTATAGGAGGATATAAAAAAATGAACCTTAAATTCAAAAGGATGACAGAGGAAGAGTTTCTAAAGGAAAGAGAAGAAGTACTAAAGCAGTGGCCTACAGGTAAAGAAGTAGATTTTGAGGAAGCTGTAGAGTACCTAAAAAACCTTCCAGATCACAAGAACTTCGCAAAGAAGTTATTAGAAGCTAAAAAAGCTGGAAAAACTTTAGCTCAGCCAAGAGCAGGAGTAGCACTAATAGACGAGCATATTGAACTATTAAACTTCCTAGATCAAAAGGGTGGAGCAGATCTTCTTCCATCTACTATCGATTCATATACAAGACAAAACAAGTATGAAGAGTGTGAAAGAGGAATAATCGAATCTAAAAAAGCAGGTAGATCACTTCTTAACGGATTCCCGGGACTAAACCATGGAGTAAAAGGGTGTAGAGAGGTAGTAGAAGCAGTAAATCTTCCACTACAGCTTAGACACGGAACTCCTGATGCAAGACTTCTTACTGAGATCATGACAGCAGCAGGATTTACTTCAAACGAAGGAGGAGGAATCTCTTATAACATTCCTTACGCTAAATCAGTATCTCTTGAAAAGACAATAAAAGACTGGCAGTACTGTGACAGAGTAGTAGGATGGTATGAGGAGCAGGGAGTATCTCTTAACAGAGAGCCATTCGGACCTCTTACAGGAACACTAGTACCACCTTCAATGTCAAACGTTGTTCAGATCCTTGAGTGTCTAATGGCAGCAGAGCAGGGAGTAAGAAACATCACTCTTGGTTATGGTCAGTGTGGAAACTTAACTCAGGACGTAGCAGCAGTAAGAGCAATGAAGGAACAGGCTGAAGAGTACTGTGCAGAGATGGGATACGATAAAGTAGAAATCACTACTGTATTCCACCAGTGGATGGGTGGATTCCCTGAAGATGAAGCTAAAGCATTTGGTGTAATCTCAAATGGAGCATCAGCAGCAGCACTAGCTGGAGCAACAAAAGTAATCGTTAAGACTCCTCATGAAGCAATTGGAATCCCTACAAAGGAAGCTAACGCTGAAGGAATCAAGACAACTAAGATGGTACTTAACCTTCTTGAAGGACAAACACTAGCTGACTCTGAAGCACTAAGAGCAGAGATGGCTCAGATCAAAAAAGAAGTTAAGTGTCTAATGGACAAAGTTACTGAACTAGGTGACGGAGACCTTGCTGTAGGTACAGTAAAGGCATTTGAGCAGGGAGTATTAGATATTCCATTCGCTCCATCTAACTTCAACGCAGGAAAGATGCTTCCAGCAAGAGATAACCAGGGAAGAATCAGATACCTAGAAGTAGGAAACCTTCCATTTGACAAGGAGATCGTAGACTTCAACTTAGCTGCACTTCAGGAAAGAGCAGACTTTGAAGGAAGAGAAGTAGGATTCCAGATGTCAGTAGACGATATCTTTGCAGTAGGTAAAGGTAAGTTAATCGGAAGACCTGAAGGAAAATAATTTAAATACACTTAAAATACAGGGAGCCTTGAGGGGCTCCCATCAAAATACAAAAAATCAGAAAAAACAGTGAAATACCCACCACACTTGTGGTTAAAGCAAGATTATAAATTTTAAAAAATATTAAATTTTAAATAAAATGGGGGACTAAAAAATGAAGATTTTAGACGTAGTTTGTGCAGAAGGAAGAACAGGATTTTACTTTGATGATCAACAAGCAATAAAAGCAGGAGCTGGAAACGATGGATTCACTTATACTGGTGCAGCTATGACAGACGGATTTGATTCTGTAAGACAAGCTGGAGAATCAATCTCAGTAATGATCGTACTTGAAGATGGACAGGTAGCTTACGGTGACTGTGCTGCAGTACAATACTCAGGTGCAGGTGGAAGAGATCCACTATTCCTAGCAAAAGACTTCATCCCAGTAATCGAGAAAGAAATCGCTCCAAAGCTAATCGGAAGAGAGTTAACTTCATTTAAAGCTCTTGCAGATGAGTTTGATGCATTACAGATAAACGGTAAGAGAATGCATACTGCTATCAGATACGGAATCACTCAGGCTATCTTAGATGCAGTATCAAAAGCTAAGAAAGTAACTCTTGCAGAAGTAATCAAGGAAGAGTACAACACTGGTCTTGATATTACAAAGAGACCTATCTTCACTCAGTCTGGAGATGACAGAAAGAACAACGCAGATAAGATGATCATAAAAGGTGCAGATGTAATGCCACACGCACTAATAAACCACGTAGAAACTAAGCTTGGAAAAGACGGATCTATCCTTAAGGAATATGTAGAATGGCTAAGAGACAGAGTTCTTGCTATAAGAACTGATGAGTCTTACTCTCCTATCTTCCACATCGATGTATACGGAACTATCGGACTTGCATTTGACCAGGATATCGCAAAGCAGGCAGATTACCTTGCGACTCTAGAGGAAGCTGCAAAGCCATTCGCTCTAAGAATCGAAGGACCTATGGATGTAAACGACAGAGACAAGCAGGTTGAGGCACTAGCTGCACTAACTGCTGAAGTAGACAGAAGAGGAATCAATGTTGAACTAGTTGCAGACGAGTGGTGTAACACGTTAGAGGATATTAAATTATTCGCTGACAAGAAAGCTGGACACGTAGTACAGATCAAAACTCCAGATCTAGGAGGAGTTAACAATACAGCAGAAGCGATCCTTTACTGTAACGAAAAGAAGATCGGATCTTACTCTGGTGGAACTTGTAACGAAACAAACAGATCAGCAGAAGTAACTACTAATATCGCAATGGCTTGTGGAGCTCTACAGGTTCTTGCTAAACCAGGAATGGGTGTTGACGAAGGATTCATGATCGTAAACAACGAGATGAACAGAGTTATGGCTCTTGTAAACAGAAGAAAATAAGTTTTACTCTTGGAAAAAGGTAGTTCACAGTGACTACCTTTTTCGTAATTTCAAAAGACTTATATTTAAGTTCTAAAAAGAAATCAACCACGAATATTCACTAATTAACATAGGTGTGAAAAATATTTAATGATATAAGCTATACTAAAATCAATATATTAAAAATGCTGAGTTTTACAGATGAAGAAGTGATATAATCATGTGGAGTTTATGTTCATATGGGGACTGAAATTATTCGTACGGATAAGTGGTAAGATTTTATTATATTAAACGAGGTGAAGAGAAGATGACAATAAACAAGCCAGCTAAGGCAGGAACACTGGAATCAAATGATATCTATGTGATGATAATGCCAAGCGATGAGGGAGTTAATATAGAGTTAGAAAGTATCGTAGAAGACCAGTTTGGTGACGATATAAGAGAGGTAATAAAAAGTAAGTTAAGCGAGATGGGAATAACATCTGTACTTGTAAAGGCAACAGACAAGGGAGCCCTTGACTACACAATAAGAGCCAGAATAGAGGCAGCAGTAACAAGAGGACTATAAAAGGAAGGTGTTAAAATTGAAGTTAAGAAGAAGTATGCTATTTATGCCAGGAAATAATCCGGGAATGCTCCAGACAGCACCAGTATTCGGAGCAGATTCAGTAATCCTTGACCTTGAGGATGCTGTAGCAATAACAGAAAAGGATTCAGCAAGAATTCTTATAAGAGAAGCGTTAAAATCAAATGATTACACGGGAGTGGAGGTAGTAATAAGGATAAACCCTATGTCTACACCATTTGCTCACGATGATATAGATGCAATGGCAAGACTAAAGCCAGATGCTATACTCCTTCCAAAGGCAACTCCGGAAGATATGAAGGAACTGGATAAGATGCTAGACAGAATAGAAAAGGAAGAGGGAATGGAGCCTGGAACAATCAAGGTACATGCTCTTGTGGAAACAGCATATGGGGTGGAAACTGTATATGAAACTATCAAGGTATCAACTAGATGTGAAGCAGTGCTTCTAGGTGGAGAAGATCTTGCTGCTGACCTTGCAATAAAAAGAAGTAAGGATTCAGAGGAACTTTTCTATGCAAGAACTAAGATAGTGAATGCATGCAGAGCTCTAAAGATAGCTTCTATAGATACACCATTTACAGATACAAACGACTATGAGGGATTAAAGGCAGATACAGAGAAAGCTAAGAAGCTGGGATTTGGCGGAAAGCTGTCTATAAACCCAAGACAGATAGATATGATCCATCAGGTATATTCACCAACTGAAGCTGAGATTCAGCATGCAAGAAGAGTAATGTATGCTAAAGATGAAGCTGAAAAGGAAGGGCTGGGAGTATTCTCACTGGATGGTAAGATGGTAGACCTGCCTATTATAAACAGAGCACAGAATACCCTTGATGTAGCAAAGTTAATAGGTCTGATCTAGGAAAATAACCAGGTTAGAAACACGGTCGCAGATGACGCAGATAAATTCAGATTTAAGTAATGGCTTCTCAAGTCAACGGAGCTTTTACAGAAAAAACTTGCTAGACCGTTAACAGAATAAGTTGCTGATAATCAATGAGATTTACGAATATGATTATTAGTACTCAGTTTATTTCTTTAACTGAGTTTCCTTATTACACTACTATTAACTAACAGAGTTATGATTGTAGCTTATAAAGGTCGTAGAATAATATCTGGCTGAAAAGGCGTTTGAAAAGTCTTGATTTTCTTGGTTCCTTCTTGTATCAAGAGAAGAAGGAACGACTAATGAATTGGAGGAGTAATATGAATATACTGGGAAGAGATATTCCTGATTATATAGAAGGATACGGAGAAGTAAAGCACTACAATGGTTACCTTGCTGGAAAGGGTGAGAAATCAAAGAGAGAGATAAGATTTAAAAATACACTTCCTGGAGATGAAAAGCTTCATGAAGATATGCCTGCTATGCTTGATAAGCTTCCTCTAAAGGATGGTATGGTAGTATCTTTCCACCACCACCTGAGAAACGGGGACTTTGTACTGAATATGGTAATGGATGCCATAGCTGAAAGAGGGTATAAGGATATCACAATAGCAGCAAGTTCTATCTTTCCCTGCCATGGAGGTCTGGTAAAGTATATAGAGGATGGTACAGTAACCGGAATCTATGCAGCATATATATCTGGTCCTGTAGCGGAAGCTATCTCAGCAGGAAAGCTAGAAAAGCCAGCAGTAATGCATACACATGGTGGAAGAGCAAGAATAATGGAGTCTGGAGACCTGGCTATAGATATCGCATTTATCGCAGCTCCTACATCGGATGATTATGGAAATCTAAACGGAGTAGAGGGGAAATCAGCTTGTGGTGCTCTGGGTTATGCTCATACAGATGCAGAAACAGCTGGAATCACAGTGGTAATAACTGATAACCTTGTGGAATATCCAAACCCAATTATAGAGATAGATCAGACAAAGATCGACTATGTATTAAAGGTAGATGCAATAGGAGATCCAAATGGTATCGTATCCGGAACTACTCAGATAACTAAAAACCCAATTGGTCTTAAGATAGCAAAGTTAACTGCAGACTTTATAAAGGACTCGGGATACCTAGCTAACGGTATGAGTTTTCAGACTGGAGCAGGGGGAATATCTCTAGCTGTAGCTGATGAGATGAAAAACATCATGAAAAAAGATGGTATCCAAGGAAGTTTTGCTTCTGGAGGAATCACTGGATATATAGTGGATATGTATAAGGAAGGGTTATTTAAATCACTTCTAGATGTACAGTGTTTTGACCTGGCTGCTATACAGTCAGCTAAGGAAAATGCTGGGCATATCACTATGTCTGCCTCTATGTATGCTAATGCAGACAATAAAGGTGCTGTGGTAAATAGGTTAGATGTAGTAATATTAGGTGCTACAGAGATGGATACAGACTTTAATGTAAATGTAACAACTGGATCAAATGGTACAATAATGGGTGGATCGGGAGGTCACAGTGATACAGCAGCAGGTTCTAAGCTTTGTATCATCGTATCTCAGCTGGCTAACTCAAGAATATCTGTATTAAAGGATAAGATAAATACAGTAACTACTCCTGGGGAAACTGTGGATATCCTGGTAACTGAAAGAGGAATCGCAATAAATCCAAAGAGAACAGATCTAATAGAGAAATTCAAGGGATCTAACCTTCCTATAAAAACTATAGGAGAGCTAAGAGACATGGCAGTAGCTATGACTGGAGAGCCAAAGGATATAGAGTATAGCGACAAGATCGTAGCTGTGGTAGAATACAGAGACGGTAGTGTAGTAGATGTAATAAGAAAAAGAAAGTAGGTTAAAGGTGGTGACATAGTCACCACCTTTTTTTATACTTTAAGGAACTATAAAAATTTAATGTATAAAGTACCGAGTCGAATGAGGCATAGCCTCTTTTCTTGTACTTTTGAATGAAACAGAGTCGCTTATGACGACTATGATGAATTTACACCTTTAGGTGAATGAAACTATAAAGGAAACTCAGAATTCTTGACCAGTCTGCACAGTTTAACTATAAACTATGTACCAGTAATCATGCTCATTAATATCGTTGATTACAGGCGAGTACCGATAATCATATTCATAAATTATCATTGATTATCAGCAAAGTACGAATCAAAAATGAGGTGATACTTCTTTTCTTGTTATTAAGGGAAGTATAGAATTTGTGAAAAATAATAAGCTTGTATAAGCGACTGGTTTCCACATAATGGAGCTCAGTTAAAAATTAACTGAGCATCAGAAATCCTAATCGTAAGCTTTATTTCCGGCATGAAGGGGAAGGTTCACCTTAATTTTGAAATACATAGTGTTTTAGTAAAGAATAGATGATATAGTTGGATAAATATGTTACTATATAGCATACTAAAAAAAAATTAAGGAGAAATTCAAATGGAAAATAAATTTAAAGGGACGCTGTATATGTGTATATCGGCTCTGGGGATGGCTGTTATGGCTGCCTGTGTAAAGATGGTAGGACCAGAGGTTTCTACCTTTCAGAAGCTGTTTTTTAGAAATATAGTTTCTGCAATAATAATCCTTGTAAGTGTGAGCAGGATGGGGATATCGGTAATGCCCAAATCAAGAAAAAGTTCAAAGTTTATTATCTACAGAAGCCTGGTGGGACTGACTGGAGCAGTATGTTTTTTCTACGCTATAAGCAACCTTCCCTTAGCAGACTCAACTATGCTGAATAAACTGTCACCCTTTTTTGTGATGATATTTGCCTGCACCCTGCTAAAGGAGAAGTTTCATAAGGTACAGCTGATACCTCTTGTACTTGTGTTTATAGGAGCGGTCCTTGTAATAAAGCCTACCTTTAATGTAAGTGTCTATCCGGCACTAATAGGATTTATATCCTCTATATTTGCCGGGGGAGCCTATACCCTTATAAGACACCTGCGTACGATGGAGGAGCCAAATACCATAGTTTTCTGGTTTGCAGTGATCTCCTTTGTGCTGATGTTCCCTCCTATGATGATATCAGGCTTTGTTGTACCTGATATGAAGCAGTTTATCTACTTGATAGGAAGTGGAATTTTTGCCTCTGTGGGACAGGTGGGAATATCCTATGCATATAGATATGCCCCGGCTAATGAGGTATCTATCTATCAGTATCTCAGCATAATATTTTCTGCCCTTATTGGAGTGGTCATCTTAGGTGAGATACCAGATATGTTTAGCATATTAGGTGGAGTATCGATCCTTGGAGCAGCTACGTTAAACTTCTATATTACAAATAATATAATAAATAAAAAAAGTCCAGCATAGGACTTTTTTTTATTATTAAGGAAAGTATAGAATTTTTTAGTGGTGACTGCTATTAAATAATCCAGATTTTTGTTAATAACAGGGGTGCAACGTCACATTACTTTTTATTAAATCACTATAGGTCTTCTTTTTTTATACTCCCTTTCAGAAACTCCCTTCTCTTCTCCCAGAGGGTTCCCTTGTCTTTGTAAGGTTTCTTTGGGAGTGGTCTTTTGCCGAAGTAATCCCCTAGAGTAATAAAGGTGTATCCACTGCTTTTCAGCTCCCTTATTAATTCCGGCAGAAGATATGGAGCTTTCTTATTGGAGTGCATAAGAATAATAGCCCCCCTGTGTTTATTTTTTTTGAGAACCTCAAGGGAGTCTTCCCATCCAAACTTCCAGTCCTTTGTATCCAGAGACCAGCTGATGATATGATAACCCATATCCTTTAAAAAGTGCCCCTGTTCCCGGGTGATGGCTCCGTAGGGAGGTCTTATAAAGGCAGCAGGTATCCCTTTTTTATCTTTTATAATCTCTTCAAAGGGGAGTATCTCCATATTGTAGATATCTTCAGGAGACATCTCTATAAAGTTGTTATGGGTATAGGAGTGGATTCCAATTTCATGTCCTCCGGCCCCAATCTTTCTTACAGCATAGGGGTATGATTCTACCTCACTTCCCACAAGGAAGAAGTTTGCTCTGATATTGTTTTTACTTAAGATATCTAAGATAGTATTGGTATAGTAGGAGGGACCGTCATCTATAGAGAGCACAATATATTTTTCCCTGGTATTTATTCTGTAGAGGTTTATATCAGGAAGTTCAGGGGGTGGAGGACTGTAAAGGTCCTGAACCTTCTGAATCTTCTGAACTTCTTGAACCTCCTGAAACTCCCGAAACTCTTGGAATTCCCGGGAGTAGGATATGATATATATGAAGGCAAATATAGATAATAGAAGCTTCATGTAATCACCTCCTCTGATAAACTTACTCCATAAGTATATACAAGCCAGAGGGAATATTTCTTTTTTTAAGAGTTTACAGATACACCTGAAGGTCAATAGTACTAATGATTTCTCCAATTTTATCCCTGAGGTGGTTTCTGTTTGGCAGACATTTATATTTTTTTAACTCTTCATCTATAGATGGGTCAATTAATTTAAGCTTTCCAAGGATATCCATTATGACAGGAGGGATACACTTTATGTCCCCGGATTCGATCTTTAGAGCAATACCTATACCTAAATCTCTGATACCTATACAATAAACACCATCAGCACCTAGTTTTCCTACAAACTTACCTTTAGCTGCTTTAGTAAGGTCTGAACAAAATCCATTTGTTCCTGCAAGCATCTCAGGTTCACTGGCCATAGCTTCATAGACCGTCTGGCACCATTTTCCATAGACAGGATCATTACCCTTGGAAAAACGGGCATAGGAGAGTGCCATATTATAGATAGGCATAGAAAATACAGGAACCCCGCACCCATCGATACCGATGCCAATATCATTTTTATTCATTTGGCACATATGAGCTATAGTTTCAAGCATTCCCTGTTGTACAGGGTGCTCTTCCCTATAGTAACCATTCCTGTCCCAACCCATAGCTTCACAAATTGCCAGCATACCACTGTGTTTTCCAGAGCAGCATGAAAAGAAGGAAGATTTTTCCTGAGCCAATTTCATCTGCCTATGAGCAACTGCTGGTTTCATAGAGTACATCTCTCCGCACTGGAGGTCTTCTTTTTGAAGTCCAATCTTTGATATGATACCCTTCACAGTCTCTACATGAAACTCTTCACCATAGTGAGAGGCACACATTATGGATAGCTCCTTTTGAGAAAAGTTATACCTGTCAGCTGCCCCGGTTTTAAAAACCTCTAAAGTCTGCAGCGGCTTGGCTGCAGATCTTATAAAGGATTCCTTGTGGGGATCCCCGTGAGAGTACAGGATCTCACCTTTGTAGTTAACCACAACAGCATCTCCATTTTGAATGCACTCCACGATATCTCCCCTTGTAATATGAGCAATAGGCTTAGTCATATCTTTCCTCCTTTTTTATTAAATACAATTAATCATAGTTTTTATAGGCTTTAAAAAATTCCTCCTTAAACCACTGAGCCAGACTCTGAGGCTCGATTATCCTTACCTCTGAAAGGAAGTATGAAAAGTAACGCTTAGCCTTTTCAGAGGAGCATTCGAAGTGGTAGAGATCTCCCTCTTGTTTGATGAGTTCTGGTCTGTTGGTTTTTAGCTGGGCTAAAAGTTTGGCACCTCTTTTGGTGAGGTGAACTACAACGGACTTTCCTCTGGACAGGAAGGGGTCAAAGTTTGATATAACTCCCTGGATAAAGGCCGGGTCTCCCTTGTGTGGAGCCTCCCTTGTTATAAAGACCGATTTTATATGGCATAGTTTATAATTTTTATACTCACTTTCAGAGTGGTCATATGAAAAGATATAGTTTGACAGCTCTAACTTTGAGCTCCCTACATAATAAGGGGTTATCTTGGTCGTTTTACCATCTCTGAATGTTATCTTTAATGCTCTTTTTTCCTCTATGGCGTATTTGATTTTTTCCAGTTCATTCTTAAAGATAAAGGCTTCCCTGCTTCTTTTAGGCTGGTTTGTATATTTATAAAAGACTTTCCTGAAAAATTCCGCCTCTACCTGGATATGATTCTCCTCAAGAACCTGATAATAGTTTTCAAGATTTACCTTGTTAAGGTTAAACTGAAGAGTCTTCTTCTCCTGAGACGTGGGAATAACAGGAGGCAGGGATTTAAACTTTAACTCTCTGTATATATAGTTACACATCCTGTTTTTATTGATAGAAAATTCATCTATATCATCTGTCATTACACTATAGATATAGTCAGGAAGGGTAACCCGAATTTTTTTTTCCATAAGACTTCCTTTCTTTGAGCTGTATTTACAGGAATATTTCATTAAATATGAACAAAACTATAAAAAATTCCTATTTAATAATAGTATACAATAAAAAAACATGAACACAATATATATTTTTTTGATATATATAAATAGAGTGGCTAAAGGAGTAAAATATTAGTAAAGACATATTTTCGGAAGGAGCATAATTATGAATATAAAAAACAGTATCTTAGAGGTAATAGGAAAAACTCCCATTGTAAGATTAAACAATATAAATGATACTCACGCAGAGATCTTAGTGAAGATAGAGGGAGCAAATCCCGGAGGAAGTATAAAGGACAGAGTAGCAGCTAATATCATCGCAACCGGGGAAAGAGAAGGGAAGCTGGATAGTGATACAGTGGTAATAGAGGCTACAAGTGGTAATACAGGTATAGGTCTTGCAATGGTATGTGCTGTAAGAGGATATAAATTAATAATTGTAATGCCGGACACTATGAGTGTGGAAAGAAGAAAGCTGATAGAGGCTTATGGGGCAGAGATCGTACTTATAAAGGGCTGTCTGGGAATGAAGGGCTGTCTGGACATGGTAGAGGAACTACAAAAGAAATATGAAAAAACATTTATAGCAGATCAGTTTAAAAATCCTGCGAACCCAGAAGCACATTCAAATACCACAGCTGTGGAGATATTAGAGGATCTTGACAATAAACTGGATATATTTGTAACAGGAACAGGAACAGGGGGAAGCTTTACAGGAACAACAAGAGTACTTAAAGCAGTATTACCTGAATTGAAGGCATATGCCCTGGAGCCGGAGGAGTCACCACTTCTTTCCAAGGGATATATAGGATCTCATAAGCTGCAAGGGATAGGTATGAGTGCAGGCTTTGTACCACCGGTATTTAATGAAACTTATGCAGACGGGATAGTGACAGCTAACTATAAAAACTCTCTTGTGATGACCAACAGACTGGCAAGGGAAGAGGGAATACTTGTAGGGATATCATCTGGAGCAGCAGTTCATGCAGCACTAGAACTTGGAAGAAAGCCGGAAAACAAAGGGAAAAGAATAGTAGTACTTCTTATGGATACAGGGGAAAGATACCTGAGCAGCGACATTTTTGGACAGGCGTAGGAGTATTGATATAAAAAAAGAGGGGATCCCCTCTTTTTTTATTGCTAAGGAAAGTATAGGTTTGTTTTACTTATGATTGCTATAAAGTGATCCATAAGCTTCTTAATAATATTCACGTTGCTTTTTATTAATATCTTAAAAAAATTATAAACTATTATGATAATAATCAATCTGCTTTCAGTTTAAAAAAATTATAGTTTATCTTCACAATTTATATAGAGAGGCAAGAGATACAAAAATTGAGGGTAAAAACAATTAAGGAATTTTTACCAGAGAAATAAAAACTTACTTTGAAAAACAAAAGATCATCTGCTTCTGGGGAAAGCAGATGATCTAAAAGAGAAGGGAAAGGTACGGCCTCTCCCTATAAGGGTTACTTTATACATAATTTAATATATAAAGTTAATTGAGTATAGCCCAACTTTTCAATATATTCAACAAAATAAAAAACAAAAGTACTATATTTTTAAACTGGAGGAGTGAGGAATGTAATTTCACCTATAAAAAAGATGTTATAGGAAGAATATCGATATTGTACCTAAAGTATGAGGCGAAAGATATAAGCAGGTTAAAAGAAAAAACTTGCACCCTTTTAGTTAAAGGGTTAATCTAGTAGTGAACATAAATTAAGGGGGACAACAATGAAAATGATGACTTTTGAAGAACTATTTGACTGTGGTATGAACTATGAAACATATGTAGGTACAGGGACAAAGGATGAGAGAGCAAGAATTCCTAAAAACTATTCGAGGGTAAATTTTGATACTGCACTTACTGAAAAGATAACAGAGGTATCTAAAAAGATAAACTTCTTATGTGTAGGAGAGATATGGTGCCCGGACTGCCAGCTAAACCTTACTGTGATAAAAAAGATGTGTGAACTAAACTCTAATATGGAGGTATCTGTGATCACTAGGGGAAGAGGACAGAAGTTTCTTAGTGAGGCTTTAGGATTAGAGGAAGTAAAGATACCCACAGTAGTTATCTTAGATGAAAACTATGAAAAATTAGGAGTATTTTTAGAGCAGCCTGAATCAGTGAAAAATACAGAAGATTACGATGCTATTGAACTTGACTATATGAAGGGAAAATACCTTTCAGATACAGCAGAGGATCTTATGAAGATAATAGGGGAATAAGAAGCTTTTTTTTAAAAATTAAAGACAAGTTCTCGATGATTACTTTTAAAAGAAAGTTAATAAAAACAAGATTATAGAGAATTTTAAAAAGTGGATAATATAAAAAAATCAAGAGATATTTCTAACTGGAAGTTTTCATGGGGGATTATAAGAAAAAATTTAAAATAAAAAAGAGAGGAGATCCTCTCTTTTTTATTTTAAATGACAAAATACCTTTTTAAATCTAAAAGTTATTATTACTTTCTTCTGTTGATTACAAGATCTGAAATTACCATCTTGTTGTTGAGGCTGCCATGGATGATCTCCTCTGCCACATCTTCAGCCTTCATAAAGGTAGGGAAATCATATCCTGAATCTATATTGTCCCAAAATGGGGTATTCATTCCTCCAGGATAGAATATAAGAACTTCTATATTTCCTCCACGAAGTTCATCTCTAACTGATTCTAAAAATCCCTTTGCTCCCCACTTTGCTGAATTATATATAGTTTCATTTTTCTTTCCAACCAGTGCAGCAGTGGAAAGGATATTGATAATTCTACACTTATATTTCAGAGTTTTCATGTGTGTTATGATTCTGGAGGTCATATTAATAAGTCCAATGAGATTAGAACCAAGGACAGAACTTATATCCTTTTCAGTTAACTTTTCAACGCTTCCGAAATATCCCTTTCCAGCATTATTATAAAGGTATTCTATCTGGATATTTTCTTTTTTTATGCTGGAAAAAAAAATATCAACTTCAGACAGGTCTGCAATATCAAGCTGAACTCCTCTGACCTGTACATTTTCAGAGAGAGTCTGAAGAGCTGCAACTGCATTATCAAGTCTATCCTTGTTTCGACCTATTATGATTATGTTTTTTTTTGCTTCTATAAGTTTTTTAGCAAGTTCATAACCGAGTCCGGAGCTTCCCCCTGTAATTAATGAGTATTTCACTGTTTCACCATCCTTTAGTATCTACTGAAAATAAGAGCGTATCCTTACAGTCAGTGTTCGATTAAAATGAATAAAAAATATAAAATTAAATGAAAAAGAGGATGACTCTGATAGTTATCCTCTTTTTTACTAGATTTATAGTATCTCTAAATCTTCTAATTCTTTTTTCAACATCTTTGGACTTCTCAGATGAACTCCTTTTATACCAAAGTCCTCAGCAGCCTCAATATTGTGTTTTGCATCGTCTATGAAAAGGGTCTCGCTGGGAGTAAGCTGATATTTCTTCAGAATATGGCTGTAGATCTCCTTTTCAGGCTTGAGAAGGTTGACATAAGAGGATATCACTTTTCCATCTGCCAGGTGTAGAAGGGGGATTTCATTATAAAATTCATCGAAGAGATCCCTGTGGAAGTTGGAAAGAATGAAAATTCTATAACCATTCTCTTTAATATCCTCAAGAAGCTGAATATTTTCATGGATAGGAGTTACAATAGATTTTCTGTTTTTTAGGATAGACTCCACATCACCTTTTTCTACCCTGCCTCTTTGAGAGATGCTTTCAATAGCCTCATCTACACTACATATTCCTTTATCCAGGTTCTTCCATTCCTTCTCCTTAAAAATTTCTTTCATTAAAATTTCTATTTTATCATTAGAGAAATTTTGACATAGATAATTTTTAGGGGTAAAGTCAAAGAGAACCTGCCCAAGGTCAAAAATTATATTTCTGATCACGATTTTTCCTCCCTTCTAAAACTAAGTTTTTAATTGGGTGTTAATAAGAGTTTAATATCTTAAAAGTGATATGTCAAGGGATAGAAAAGTAACCTAGAAATTCGATTGAATATAAAAAAAAGTGAATTTTTTTTTATTTTTTTGTATCCCTTTATATGGTTAGACTGGTACCGTTACCAAAAAAATATAAACCGGTTCCAAAATTTACGAGGTTTTTGCATAGTGTTTTTTTTATGGTATATTTGTAATAAGTTAATTTTACGACGACTTTGGTACAGAAGATACTTTTAACAAACTGGAAGTGGTGTTGAAAAAATTTAACATCATGGATTTTAGCTTTAAATTTAAAGGTTTTTGTTTCAAATAAAAAAGGGGGTATTTTATAATGGGATCATTTATCAACATGCTAAACGGCATAGTGTGGCACAACTCACTGGTGTATTTGTGTCTGGGAGCCGGGTTATTTTTCACGATCGTAACAAAGGGTGCACAGATGAGACTTGTCAAGGAAATGGTAAGATTACTTTTTGATAAGGGAGATTCAAAAGAGGGAGTATCATCGTTTGAAGCAGTATGTATGGCTGTAAGTGGAAGAGTAGGAACAGGTAATATCGCAGGAGTGGCAACAGCAATCGCTCTTGGAGGACCTGGAGCAATCTTCTGGTTATGGGTAATTTCACTTCTTGGAGGAGCTTCATCATTTATTGAATCTACTCTGGGTCAGCTTTACAAGGAAGAGGTAGCAGGGTCATATAGAGGGGGACCATCTTACTACTTCAAGAGAGGACTATTTGGTAAGGGTAACAAGGCGTATGGAAGTACATTTGCCTTTGCAACACTACTGGCTATGGGAATATTCCTACCGGGAGTACAGTCAAACACAATCGCGTCATCTGTAAACAATGCATTTGGAATATCACCTTATGTTACAGGTGCTGTAATAGTAGCGATTCTTGCAGCGATTATAATTGGGGGAGCTAAGAGAATAGGTAAATTCGCAGGAGTAGTTGTACCATTCATGGCAGCAGCTTATATCCTTGTGGCAGTAATTGTTCTTGCTACAAATGTGGGACAGATAATACCTTCACTTCAGCTTATCGTATCATCTGCTTTTGGTGGCGGAGATGCAGCATTAGGTGGAATGGTAGGAGCAGCTATCACTTGGGGTGTTAAAAGAGGTATCTACTCAAACGAAGCAGGACAGGGTACTGGACCAGCGTCAGCAGCAGCAGCAGAGGTTAATCACCCGGCTAAGCAGGGACTAGTTCAGGCATTCTCAATATATATCGATTCAATATTTGTTTGTACAGCTACAGCTCTTATGATAATCATAACAGGAGCATACAAGGTATTTGACTCTACAGGAAATGCAATCTTCTCTGGAGACGGAGCAACAGCAGCTATGACAGCAGATACAATAGGACCACTTAACACATCAGCTGCAATAGATGCAGGTATCGGGATGGGAGCTTACGTAGTGGCTATCTCTATAATATTCTTTGCATTCACTACTATCCTGGCTTACTTCTGGAATGGAGATACAGCTTTAGTATACTTCACAGATGGTAAAAATAAGGCAGCGGAATATGTATTCAAGGCATTCTTCCTTGCATTTACATTCTACGGAACTACGACTACAGCAGGAATGGTATGGACTCTTGGTGATATTGGTGTAGGTCTGATGGCGTGGATCAATATAGTTGGAATACTTATGATGTATAAGCCAGCAATAGCTTGTCTGAATGACTATGAGCTAAGAATGAAAGAGGGAAGAACAGAGGAAAATGACTTTGACCCTGAAGCTCTAGGTATCATGAATACATCTGGAGTATGGAAGAGAAAGATGGAAAAAGCAGGTACAGTTAAGCCTAAGGCAGAAGAAAAAGAAGTTGAAATGGCATAATCTCATAAAAAAATACACTTTTGAAGAGACTGGAATAATCCAGTCTCTTTTTTTATACTTTAAAAAACTATAAAGGAAACTCAGAATTTCTGGTTAGTCTGCACAGTTTAACTATAAACTATGTACCAGTAATCATACTTATTAATCTCGTTGATTACAGGCAAGTACCGATAATCATATTCATAAATTATCATTGATTACCAGCAAAGTACCCAGTCGAATGAGGCGAAGCCTCTTTTTCTTGTTGTTAAGGAAAGTATAGAATTATTATCTTAAGGAACCTTAGAAAGAAATATAATTTTGTAGTTATCAAGGGTACAGCATCAGGCTACTTTTAGGAAAAAATGTTAAAGTGTGTATTGACATTTTTTTTAAATTTAGATATTATTTTATTGGAATAAAAAGTAAAAAAACATAGAATTAATAATTGAAATATAAGGAAAAAAAGGTATTTAATTAAGGAGAGGATTTAAAATGGCAAACCTAATTAAAGATGGAGTTATTAAGGAAGCACCTACAGGATTTTCATGGACGACATTAGTTTTTGGTTTTATCCCTGCTTTTATGAGAGGGGATATCAAATGGGGGATTATAATGCTATTGGTAGCTATGGTAACCGGAGGGATTAGCTGGCTGGTATTTCCATTTATCTATAATAAAATATACATTAAAAGCCTTTTAACAGAGGGTTTTTCTCCTAGAGACAAGGAGACAGAAGGGGTACTTAGAGGTATGGGAGTATATGATAAAGACCTCTTTGACAATGCAGTAGAATCAGTGTCTAATCTAGGGCAGAAAGAAACAGGGTCTAAAAATGGAGTTCATGCTGCTGATGAACTTAGAAAATGGCAGGAACTACTAAAAGATGGAGCTATAACTCAGAAGGAATATGAAGATAAAAAAACTGAAATACTAAAAAAATCATAGTATAATAAAAAGGACTGAATATTCAGTCTTTTTTATTATTGAGGATGTAGCATCATGCTCCTTTTTACTTGTGGAGAAATGTAAGAGATAGATGCGCTGAGAGGAGAAGATATGAAACTAACACTACCAAATAAAAAATTAGAGGAAGCTTTTAAGGGAGCTGTACAGGACTATAAGGAAAATGAGGAGTGGCACTACTACTATATGTATGAGGAAGCTGTGAATGATTTTGACGGTTTCCTGAAGGACTTAGATAAGACAAGACGTGGTGAGGACCTCCCGGAAGATAATGTACCCTCTACTACTTACTGGCTTATGGATAATGAAGAAACAGAGATAAGGGGGATAATAAGGATAAGACATGTGGCTATCCCTGTACACGGAAATATAGGTTATGATGTCCCGCCTAAGATGAGATTTAAAGGGTATGGGAGGGAGCTTCTGGCTCTTGGGGTTATAAAAGCCAGAGAAGACCTAGGCCTTACAGAGATAAGGGTAAGCTGTACAAGAGGGAATGAAGGCTCTAAGAAGATAATAGAGGAAAACAAGGGGCAGTACACAAGTTCTGCTGTAAGTAATTTTGAGAGATTTGATCAGTATATAATAAAAGGTTAGAACACACCTCCGCAAGGGGGTGTGTTTTTATGTACACCCCGAAAGAACTGTGTAAGACAGGCGGTTGCTGCAGGTAAAATAACTGAGGATAAAAAAAGAAAACAGAAGGAATAGTGTATATGAAACATATAAGAGGGAGGGGGAAAATGGAAAAAACTTTACTGATTATAAAACCTGACGGAGTAGAGAGAGGAATGGTAGGAGAGATACTGGGAAGGATAGAGAGAAAAGGCCTTAAACTGGCAGCTTTGAAACTGGAAAAGATTGCTAATGAAAAAGCAGGAAAACACTACGCTGAGCATAAGGGAAAACCTTTTTATCTGGATCTTATAGAATTTATCACCTCAAGTCCTGTGGTACTGGCTGTAATAGAGGGGGAAAAGGCTATAGCTACAGTGAGGAAAATGGCAGGAGCTACAAGGGCCTTAGAGGCTGAAGCAGGGACAATAAGAGGGGATTTTGCCATGGATACCACTAAAAATATAGTTCATACATCGGACTCTCTGGAGAGTGCAGAAAGAGAAATAAAAAACTTCTTTAAGGAAGAGGAAATAATGTCCTATAAGCTATATCTTGAGCCCTGGATCTACTAATTACTGTATTGTTGTGATTTAAAAAATTTTATGATAGAATGGAGGATATTTATGAAAAAAATAAAAGATGTAATAAATAGAAAAGTGGTAACTGTATCTCCAGATGAAACTCTGGATCAGATAATAGATCTCATGAAGAAAAGAAGTATAGGAAGAGTACCTGTACTAAAGGATGGACTAGTAATAGGAGTGGTAACCAGGGACGATATTCTTATAAGAGAAGAAAAAGCTCCTCTGCCTCCTGTGATAGCTTTCTGGGATCTTCTTATTACACTGCCAGGCAATAAAAACTTCCAGGAAAAATTAAAGAAGATATCGTCATATAAAGCCGATGAGCTCATGTCTGAGAGATATCTTGTAAGCAGGGAAGAGGATGAGTTAGAAGAGATAGTGACTAAGATGCTAGAGGAAGGGTATGACTATACTCTGGTCATCGAAGAAGACGGTCTCAAGGGAATTGTCACAAAGAGTGACCTCATCTATAATTGTTTTTAATATAAAGCAGCACCGAGCTGTTTATATATAAATAATATAGTGAATAAAAAAGGAAGGTGTAATTTAAACTTGGACACGTACGGCGAAATTATATTACTTATAATTTTAATTGGGCTTTCTGGATTTTTTTCTGCTTCAGAAACAGCACTTACTGGTTTTAAGAGTAACAACTTAGAGGATGTTGAAGGTGAACACCCTAAAGTAGCTGAGCTTCTCAGGAAATGGCTGAAAAAACCAAATGAGATGCTCACAGGAATACTGCTGGGGAATAATATTGTGAATATCCTGGCATCATCTATAGCAACTGCACTAACTTTTGCAGTGATTGGTAATAGCGGAAAAGCAATCGCTATGGTAACTCTTTTTATGACTCTTATTATCCTTATCTTTGGAGAAATAACTCCTAAGATAGTGGCTAAAAACTATTCGAGCAAGGTAGCGATGATAGTAATCCTGCCTATATACTATGTTTCTCTTGTTACTCTACCGATAATCAAGGTACTTATGTTTATCTCAAAGATAATCGGGAAGATGTTTGGAATCCATATTAGTGATGAAAACCTCATGATAACTGAGGAGGACATCAGATCCTATGTAAATGTAGGAGAAGCTGAAGGGGTTATAGAGGAAGATGAAAAGGAGATGATCCACTCGATATTTGAGTTTGGGGAAACCAGTGCAAAGGAAGTAATGACTCCCAGAACATCCATGCTGGCTCTTGAAGCAGATGAAACAATAGATGAAGTATGGGATGAGATAAGGGAAAATGGATTTTCAAGAATTCCGGTATATGATGAGGAAGGAATAGATAATATAATTGGTGTCCTCTACCTGAAGGATCTGCTGGATGTAGTAAAGAGTGGTAAGACAGACGTACCTATAAGAGATTATCTGAGGAAACCATACTTTGTTCCTGAAACAAAATCAATTATGGAGATCCTGGAAGAGTTTAAGAGGATGAAGGTGCATATTGCCATAGCTCTGGATGAATACGGCGGGACTGTAGGACTACTGACTATCGAAGACCTTATAGAGGAGATAGTGGGAGAGATCCAGGATGAGTATGACAATGAAGAAGAGGAACAGATAAAGAAGATAGGAGAAAATATCTATGAGATAGATGCTATGATAGATATTGAAACTCTTAATAAGGAACTGGATATAGAGCTTCCTGAATCTGAAGACTATGAAAGCCTGGGAGGTCTAGTAGTAACAGAAATGGGTAAGGTAGCA
>Ga0209272_10000738_pt1 | contig 23868 bp, 21 predicted proteins | sample tdDd002_FD_187125 | JGI IMG/M metagenome (GOLD analysis project Ga0209272, IMG submission 187125) | Marine sediment microbial communities from the Atlantic coast under amendment with organic carbon and nitrate - tdDd00.2 (SPAdes)... | ecosystem: Environmental > Aquatic > Marine > Coastal >... | reverse complement strand
TTCTTTATCTCCTATGTTAATAACTCTTGAAGATGAACCTATCCCTCCCTTGAGGGAATAGCAGGAAACTCCCTTGCCGGCACCTATATCTCCCTCGGGGAAATCTACAGCAGCTTCTTCTATAGCTTTTAGAACATCTACTTCTCCTACTGCTCTCTCCCCTATATTATTTAAATAGGAATCATTGCACTCCCCCACCACAGTATTCAATGAAAGAAGTTCTCTCCCCTCTTTTTTAGCGTGGTCTACCATATATCCCACAAGGGCATCCTGTACAAGACCTACATTGAGAGTATTGGTGAGGGCAATGGGACTCTCTAAAAGACCCAGTTCATCTATCTGTATAAGACCGCTTGTTTTACCAAAACCATTTAATACATAGGAAGCAGCTACTACCTTATCTGTATATGGGTTTCTACCGTGGGGAAGAATAATAGTTACTCCGGTTTTATTATCCGGGGTATCTATAGTGGAATGCCCCACAAGAACCCCCTCTACGTCAGTTATCTTATTGAGAGGACCAGTGGGAAGGTTACCGACCTCTACTCCAAACTCCCTTATCCTTGAAAAATGAAGAGTTCTTTTTTCTGTAACAAGTGAATCTACCCTTATATCCCAGGGATCCTTGTTTACCTTCTCTATAATCTGTATATCATAGGAGATGGCTATCTTAGGAACGGATCTTTTTATATCCCCCATAAATTTGTCATAGTATCCTCCCCCATAGCCTATCCTGTATCCCCTGCTATCAAAAGCAACCCCGGGAACTACGATGAGGTCTATCTCCTCCCTGTGTACCTCTCTTTCATCACCCAGAGGTTCTAAAATTCCCATCTTGTTTTTTTGGAGCTGATGAAGGCTATCTATACCTATTGCCTTCATCTTTTTATCCACTATCAGAGGGATACATACAGACTTACCTGCTCCGAGGAGTTGCTCTACAAGTGGCAGGGTATCCACTTCAGTCCCAAAGGAGAGGAATACAAAGATAGTGTCTGCGTCCTCTACCCTTTTGTCGGTCACAAGGGAGTTAAGTATGTCTTTGCTACCTTCTACTCTATACTCCTTAGAAAGACTACCTCTCATTTTAATCATTTTTTTTCTGGTTTCTTTTTTAAGATTTTTCATAGACCTGGCTCCCTGTAATTTATTTAGTATAGATTATACGACAATAAATACCTTAACTACTAATAAACATAGGAAAAATATGATAAAATAAGAGGAAAATAACTACAACTACCGGAGGAAAGATATGGAAAAGAAGTATGAAGGTATATTAAGAGATGAACTTAAAAAGATGTGGGATGAAGAGAGAGCTGAAAAGTTTATGAAAGATGCCGCTGAGAACTCTGGTGTGGATCAGATAGAAGCTCTTTCAAAGATGATAGGATATGTAGAGGAAGAAGTTGAAGGCCTGGATGAAAAGACCCTGGGAGAGCTCATGGAAAGAATGGATACATTTGACGGTCCCTTAGAGTTTTTAGAGTATTTCTTTAAGATGACTCAGGAAGATGTGGCAGACAGCGTAGTAGCTGCTATGAAGGAGGATCCAGAGGAGATAGAGGCTATGCTTGAGTCTATGGAGGACAGTGGTCTTATAGAGTATCTTGTGGAGTTAGATTCCTTCTATGTATGGTATAAGGGATAACCTGCAGGAAAAATTTATCATAATTTAATCTTTATGGAATGTATATTACCTTAGTGACTGCATTTGATCTTACAGGATACAGGATGGGGAGGTAAAGTATGAAGAAGATTAGATTTATTGTAATAGCTCTACTGGTTATGGTCCTAGCTGCCTGTGGCGGAGAAAAGGAAAAGACTCCCCCTGTGGAGGAAAAAGATAAGACTATGATGGAAACTACAGCTGAAAAGGTAGAAGAAGCGGATGAAAAAATTGAAGAGGTTCTGGGTGAAGTGAAGACTAATGCAGAGGAAATAATGGATACCGAAACATCTGAAGATCCCGAAGCTAATGAAGAAACAATTAATGAAGAAACTGACAAATAAAAAGATAGAAAGCAGCATGAGCAGGGAGGTTGTCCACCCTGCTTTTTTATTACCTTTATTATAAAAGCATGTCACTTTATTTCACAGTATATGGTGGTGTCTGGTTTAGTTCCCCTTTGGTAACCCTGCAATTAAGGTTAAATTAATTTAGACAAGTGAAAAAAGTATGGTAACTTTATAGTGTTATTTTAATATATTAAGGAGGAAATATGAAAAAGATATTCAGATTATTATCAGTATTTGTAATTGTGACATCTATTGCTATGGCTGGGGAGTATACACCAGGTGTCTACAGAGCATCGGAAAACGCTGTTCATAACAGAGGGTTTTCCTACACTAACTTCATTACAATGGTAGTGGGGCAGAGCGGAAAGATAGAAGAAGTATTCATCGATGCTACCTTCCCGGTAGATTCAAGAGACCTGAATAAAGGGTATACAACAAAGCAGCTTCTAGGGGACTCATATGGGATGAGAGCAGCTTCAGATATAGAAAAGGAATGGAATGAGCAGGCAGATGCCATCGCAGCTCATGTTGTGGAAAATCAGGGTGTAACTTTTAAAATGAATGATGATAAAACAACAGATGATATTGCAGGAGCCAGTGTAAAGGTACACTACTATACACCACTGCTAGAGGATCTATTGTCTCAGGCGAAGACAAACTAATAAAGAGAAGAAAGATTCAGACGGGAGATATCCCGTCTTTTTTTATATTTTAAGAAACTATAGAGGAAATTCAGAATTCTTGACCAGTCTGCATAGTTTAACTATAAACTATGTACCAGTAATCATATTCATAAATTTTCATTGATTATCAGCAAAGTGCCGATCCGAATGAGGCAAAGCCTCTTTTCTTGTTTTTTAAGGAAAGTATTGAATTTGTGAAAAATAAGAAACCTATATAACAGGCTATTTCCTACATAATATAGCTAAGTTAAAGATTAACGGGCACCAGAAACTGAAATCATAGATATCATTGATTTCCGGCATAAAGTGTCACTCTTCTTCTTTAAAAAAAAATCATAAAAAAAAGGAGAGTATTACTATCCCTTTAAATAATCCCTGGGAATGGCAGGGGACATGTCGTCTCTGTTTACCCTGTAGTGAGGGGACATAATTTCAACTCCTTCTGAATGGAATTTTTCCTGTATATTTTCATGGAGAGCTGAAAGTATCTTCTGAATTTTCTTTTCATGAGTTGTATATGCGTTAATTTCATAGCTTACATAAAAATCATCCAGGGATTTTTGTCGTACAAAGGGTTCAGGTGTATCAGATATCTCATCTATAGTCTTGGCAGCTTCAATCATCAGCCTCTGAACAACATGCCAGTCTACATCGTAACCGATGGTGATGCTTGTATAGACTATTACCTTATATTCCTTAGCAGAAAAGGTGTAGTTGATAATAGAACCAGAGAGGATCCTGGAGTTGGGGATTGTTATCCTTTCATTTTTAGGGGTTTTTAATCTTGTAACAAGGAGGTTTCTTTCAATAACATCTCCAACAATGTTGTCGACTTTTATCCTGTCTCCCTCCTGAAAGGACCTCATATAGGTAATGATTAAACCTGCTACGACATTTCCGACATAGGAGGATGAACCAAGGGATACAAGGAAACCTACAAAGATTGTTATCCCCTTAAAAGCGGCTGATCCTGCTCCTGGAAGATATGGAGATATGACTACTAATCCCATGAGATATAAAAAGAATTTAAGAAGATTATAGGTAGGTCTAGCCCATTCAGGATAGAAACCAGGAATATTTAATTTTTCTGCTTCCACTTTTGCAAAGAGATATTTGAGAGCTCCCATAGTATATTTTAAAACAAGAACTATGACTATTATTGTAAATAAGTTTGGCAGATATTCCAATACTCCTGTGGCTATGTTTTCCAAAGGAAGAAGAATCAGTTTTAATAGTTTAGCAGCTATAATTTTTGTGGAAGGATTAAGATAGAACAGAGCAGGCAGTGTAAATATTAGAATTGCTGCAAATAAAACTATCTTAAGAAATTTTATGAGAAAAGAATAGAGGTATATACGCATACCACTGTCAAAAATCTGAGATTTATTTGTTTTCAGCTTACTTAAATCTCCTGTAAGTTTTTGTAATTTAACAAGTATTTTTAACTGAAGTTTATTCAGAATTTTATAGCAAATTTTTATAAATAAAATGTAAAAAATAAGGATAAATACGCTTATAATGTGTGGGAAAAAATTACCGTTAATCAGTATTAAAAGATAGTCTTTCATAGATAAACCTCCTTGGCAAGTCATCTATATTTTTCTGTTAATCTAAGAAGTTTCCTGCCCAATTATATATTTGTTTAAGGAAGGGAATATCTTAGTCGGAAAAATTAAAAAAACATAAAAAACGCAAGATGTCATAGAAATTCCTTTTTGTTTTTGGACAAAAACGATATAATCTATATGTAATATATAAATAAGGAGGGTACAAATGAAAAGGTTTTTTTTGATTTTTTCTGCATTACTACTGCTACTGACACCAAATGTTAGTCTCAGTCAGGGGGAAGATGAGATAAAAACTCTCTATAACCAGATGAACCTGTCTAAGAAGATATCGTATCAGCTTTTTAAAGACGCTATTGTTGGTTACGATAAGCTTGAGGCAAAAAGAAAGAAAAATATTCTGACAATCATCGATTACTCAAAACCTTCTACTGAAGAGAGATTTTACGTTCTTGACCTTAAAAAGAAAGAGGTTGTATTTAAAACACGTGTCGCTCATGGAGTAAATACAGGGGGAAATGTAGCTAAAAAATTCTCCAATACTGTAGATTCTCGTAAAAGTTCATTGGGTTTTTTCCTTACAAATGAAACATACTATGGAAGTAACGGATATTCTCTGAGACTTGATGGTCTTGAAAGAGGAATAAATGATAGAGCAAGAGAAAGACTAATAGTAATACATGGGGCTAGCTATGCTACAGATGATTTTCTGAAGAAAAATGGAAGACTGGGAAGAAGCTGGGGATGTCCTGCACTTCCTGAGGGAATAAATAAAGATGTCATAAACATCATAAAAGGTGGAAGTGTTATATTTGTTTATGGAAATGACAACAACTATATGAATAATACAACAATATTATAAAAAGCCAGGCTAAGCCTGGCTTTTTTTTATTTCTTCATATCTAAAACATTCTGAGGTATGATCGTTTATTACTCCTACAGCCTGGAGATATGAATATATAGTGGTAGACCCTAAGAACTTAAATCCCCTCTTCTTCAGATCTTTATCCAGTCTGTCTGAAAGGTCTGATGTAGCCTGGAGATCCTCTATGCTCCCTACAGAGCCGTCTATAGGCCTTCCCCCTGCAAACTCCCAGAGGTAGTCTGAAAACGATCCAAATTCCCTCTGAAGCTCAATAAACCTTATGGCGTTGTTGATAGAAGCTTCTATTTTTCTTCTGTACCTGACAACTCCCTTATCTGACATAAGTTCTTCTATCTTATTTTCATCGTAAAGAGCTACTTTGTGAGGATCAAAACCATCATAGAGCTTCCTGTAATTTTCTCTTTTTTTTAATATGGTTATCCACGACAAACCCGCCTGAGCTGACTCTAAAACTAAAAATTCAAAGAGAATATTGTCATCATAGACGGGAACTCCCCATTCAAAATCGTGGTAATCTTCATAAAGAGAGCTACCTAAACACCATTTACATTTCATTTTTTCTTACCTCCGCTTATTTTAGTTGATATTATGACACTTTTTTTTATGAAAATCAAAAAAAATCAATAATCCATTGAATTTATTGAGTCTAACAGGTGTATAATTGTTTGAAAAAAACTGTACTATATTAACACGAAAGTGTTCGGATAGGCTTGGAACCCTTAAAAATCAAGGGGTTTTTAAAAAAAAATGTTGAAATTAAAAAAAATCTATGGTATAACAGATTAAGCGTAAAGCCCTTATATTTCAAGGGGTTAAATAATAGGAGGTAGAATAATGACTAAAAAAGAATTCGTAAAATTATTTTTTGAAAAAGGTGGATTTGAATCAAAGGCAGATGCTGAGAGAAAGCTAGATGCATTCCTTGGAACTGTAGAGGAAGTACTTAACGAAGGTGAAGAAGTAAACTTCATCGGATGGGGAAAATTCGAAGTTGCTGAAAGAGCAGCTAGAATGGGAAGAAACCCTAAAACTGGTGAAGAGATCCAGATCGAAGCTAAGAAAGTTGTAAAGTTCAAAGCTGGTAAGAAGCTTAACGATAAAGTTAACTAATTACTTATAAAAAAGCCTTCCATTTGGAAGGCTTTTTTTCTTGGCAATATTATGAATGAATTTTTTGACAGCTAATAGATTAAAGACTATAGTGTGAAACCTTCTGGGAGGTTTTTACACCACTCCATAAAGTCTATATCCCTAAGGGGCTTAGAGAAGTGATATCCCTGGATATAATCGCACTCTAGCTTATCTAAGACATCATAGGAGGCCTTATCCTCTACTCCCTCAGCAAGAGCTGTAAGCTGAAGGATATGAGCAAGCTCTATGGATGATCTGACTATATCTCTGTTTTCTGCATTGTCCACTATATCTGTAACAAACATCTTATCTATCTTTATCTTATCAAAGGGAAGCTTCTTCATATATGAGATGGTAGAGTAACCTGTACCAAAATCATCTAAGGAGAAACTAGGCCCATAGGACTTGATCTCATTCATAATCACTGCAATGTCTGTAAAATCCTCTATAAGGTCTCTTTCAAGGACTTCTATCTCAATACTCTTAAGAGGCATCCCCAGGCTGTTAAAACCCTTTAGAGAGTTCATAAACACAGGATTTTTTATATACTTGAGAGGTATATTAACTGAAAGGTTGATATCTATGCCGGATCTCTTAAATAAATTAATAGATTTCAGAGATTCCCACATGATCCACTGGGTAATCTTATTAATAAAAGTTGTAGTTTCAAGATACGGGATAAATTCATCTGGTCTTATTATACCCTTGGTGGGGTGCATCCATCTGATGAGTACTTCAGCTCCCTCTAACTTCTTATTTTTCACATCTATTTTAGGCTGGAAACAAAGGTAAAACTCCTTGTTTTTCAGTGCTCTTGGAATTTCACTGAAAAGTCCGAAGTTCCCCACATCTCTGCTGGATACTTCAGGGATGAAGATATAAAAATCCAGAAGGTTTTTTCGGGCAAAAATTCTGGCCATCTCAGCTTTTTTTATAAGCTCCATATTGTTTTTACTATACTTGGCTATCCCTAAAGAGATCTCCGGATAAAACTCAGCATCACTTAACTTTACAGTATTTCTGAGAAAGTCTGAGAGAAACTTAAAGTTAGTGTCATCACTTCTGCCATTTAAAAGGACTGCAAACTGATTGTCGGAAAAGTGAAAGACCTCTCCCTTGCCTACCTCACCATTTATATGTATGAGTTTATCTGCAAACTTTTTAATTATCTCAGTGGCAAAATCATAACCGAGGTTTGACAGGGCCTTGGAGTAGTTCTCTATCTTTAAAAGAGCTAAAAAATACTCCTCATTCTGATTAAACTCAGTATTTTCAAAATACTTACGATTATGAAGTTTGGTAACAGTATTTAAAAAGGTAATACTATTGATATGCTTTAGATAGTTTATGAGAGCTTCGAGAACTATTCCCATGAGAAACCCTATAATAACAAAAAATACAACTCTAAGAGACCAGTTATGCAGCTTCTGCATCTCCATAGGTGTTACAAAGGAGTTTAAAGGCATATAGGGACCTAAAAGAACCCCGCCCATAGTGGCAAAGAGAAGACCTCCTAAGGTGCCAAAGAAAAGGCTTCCAAGGAAGATGGGAAAATACATAAGGTGGAGGTATACAAATTTAGTTCCTCCTGTAAAAAAGACTATCCCTGTAACAAGGAGCTGCAGGGCAAATATAAGGATAACAACGATGACTCCCTTAACTCCCTTTGGACGAATCCAGTTATTTATAAGGTTGGTTATTTTTACTAAATTTTCCATAGAAAATTCCTCCTTTACTTATACTAAAGATTATATTAATCAAAGATGAAAATCCTCTAAAATTCTACAAAAGAAATCAGATATATTAAAATAAAAAAAGGAAACCTCCTAGTTTTTTAAATAAACTTATTGTAAATGTAATACTACATAGGTTGTAGCTATATAAGATATTAAAGTGAAAAAAGGGGGAAGTGTTATGAAAAACTATGAAATGAGTCAGATAAGAAATGTAGCTTTTCTTGGTCATGGAGGAAGCGGAAAAAGCACCCTGGTAGAATCACTCCTATTTACTTCTGGAGCAACTAAAAGGATGGGGTGCGTAGAGGAAGGAACGAGTATCTCAGACTTTGATAAGGAAGAAGTGCACAGAAGATTTTCTATAAATACATCTGTAGTACCACTGGAATATGGTGGACACAAGTACAATATTTTGGATACTCCTGGTTACTTTGATTTTAAGGGGGAGGTAGTATCAGCCCTAAGAGTAGCCGGTGGTGCAGTAATCGTGGTAGATGCCACAGCTGGTGTGGAAGTGGGAGCAGAAAAGGCCTGGAGGATGCTTGAAGATAAAGGTATTCCCAGACTGATTTTTATCAATAAGATGGATAAGGGCTTTGTCAGCTATGAGAAGGTATTAAGAGAGCTCAAGGAGAAGCTGGGTAAGAAGGTAGCTCCATTCTGTATTCCAATTGGTGAAAAGGAAGATTTCCAAGGTTTTGTAAATGTTGTCGACCTGAAGGGAAGAAAGTTTGACGGTAGTGAATGTGTGGACTGTGAGATCCCTGAAGATACAGAGTATTCAGAAATAAGAGATATGCTCTTTGAAGCTGTGGCTGAAGCAGATGAAGAACTTATGGAAAAATACTTTGCAGGAGAGGAGTTTTCCACTGAAGAGATCCATAGGGGGCTTCATAAGGGTGTTATAGCAGGAGATGTAGTACCTGTAGTGGTAGGATCAGCTCTGAAAGGAATAGGAGTACATACACTGTTTGATATGCTCTATGACTATATGCCTACACCTCAGGAGATGTATGGTGGAGAGAGAGAGGGTATAAACCCGAATACAGAGGATATAGAAGTGAGAAGGGTGGATGAAAATGAGCCATTTTCTGCAATTGTATTTAAAACTATCGTTGATCCATTTGTAGGAAAGATATCATTATTTAAGGTCAATTCAGGTAGTCTGAAAAGAGATACCGAGGTATTTAATATAAACAGAAATAAAAAGGAAAGGATAGCTAACATCTCCTTCCTAAGAGGAATAAACCAGCTGGAAGCATCTACGATAAAGGCAGGAGATATAGGGGCGACTACAAAACTGCAGTATACACAGACTGGAGATACTCTCTGTGATAAAAATCATCCTGTGAGATATGAGGATATCAACTTCCCTAAAGCATGCTTATACCTGGCTGTGGAACCAATGGAAAAAAGTGATGATGAAAAGATAAGTACCTCTCTTCAGAGACTTACTGAGGAGGATCCTACATTTGTAATGGAAAGAAACTATGAGACTCATCAGCTCCTCATTGGAGGACAGGGGGAAAAGCACCTCAAGGTAATCACTCATAAACTAGAAAATAAATTCGGGGTACACAGTGTGATATCTGAGCCTAAGATAAGCTACAGGGAAACAATAAAGCAGACTATAGAGGTCCAGGGTAAGCATAAGAAGCAGTCTGGAGGATCTGGTCAGTATGGAGATGTCCATATTAAGTTTGAGCCATCCATAGAGGAGTTTGAATTTATCGATAAGATCCGGGGAGGGTCGGTACCAAGACAATATATCCCGGCTGTGGAAAAGGGACTTGTAGAGGCTAAGACCAAAGGGGTCCTGGCTGGTTATCCAATGATAAACTTCAAAGCTACTCTATATGACGGATCATATCACTCTGTAGATTCCAATGAGCTGTCCTTTAAACAGGCGGCAATACAGGCCTTCAGAAAGGGTATCCCTGAAGCAAAGCCGGTACTCCTTGAACCTGTAATGAAGGTGGAGATAACTATTCCAGGGGATTACATGGGAGACATCATGGGGGATCTGAATAAGCGTAGAGGTAGAATCCTTGGAATGGATCCTACTGAATATGGAGAGCAGAAGGTAGTGGCAGAAGTACCGCAAAATGAGATGATCAAATATGCCACAGATCTCAGAGCACTTACCCAGGCAAGGGGAAGTTTTGAACTGGCATTTGAAAAGTTCCAGGAAGTCCCTGATAACCTTGCAAAAAATATAATATCCAGTGAGAAATAATATAAAGAAAAAGAGACAGATAACTCTGTCTCTTTTTTTTACAAAAAATTAACCTTATAAATTTTATCATTGTTACACTTTACATACTGTAAATTCATCTAAAAGTTATACTTCACTCCCAGGGTATAGGTTCTTCCAGGAGCAGGCAGGTGCTGCCTTACAATGGGACTCCCAGGCTGACTAAAGTCCTCCCAGGCACCCACATACCTGTCATATCCTTCATCGAATATATTATTTATTCCACCGGTTATAGTGAGACCGTTTTTAAGGATATACACAGTGGTAAAGTCAACTACAATATAGTCATCCACTGTTTCTCCCCTCTTATTTTCAAGATCGTCTAAATCATACATCTTTCCGTGGTAGATAGCGTCTAGATTCACAGTGAGTCCCTCTGCCAGCAGATAGGAAGCCCCTGCCCCACCCTGGACGTTGGGAACTGAAGGAACCTTATTTCCTTCATATCTTCCGGAAACTATCTCATGTTCTATGTATGTAAAGGAAGATCTCAGGGTAAGTCTCCCTATATAGTGCTCGGCAAAAAGTTCGAGACCATATCTGTCTACATCTCCGATACCAAAGTTAGCACTATACTGCCAGTAGTCCGGTTCATCAGGAATAGCCATATTGATCTGATCCTTACTCTTTTTATAATAAGCCGAGGCTGAAATATAGGTATCTCCAATGTAGTCCTTTATTCCTACCTCAATAGTATCGTCTACCTGAGGGTCCACAGGGCCTAACCAAAATCCTATTTCAGTTGTTGTGGGGGTTCTGAAGCTCCTGCTGTATGTTGTGTACACAGAACCTGTCTCAGAGTATGAGTAACTAAGGCTTAGTTCCCAGGCATCATTTGTAAATGATTTGGTGCTGTGTTGTCCACGATTCTCTTCAGGGATCATATCTGATGCACTATACCAGTAGTCGTAATCTGAAAAATCTCTTCTGTATCCCTGGGTAAACTGCAGATCTCCCCACTGGAATTTGTTTAACACAAAGCCACCATAGGCTTCCCTCTGAGACTGCTTATCAGACTCTATATCCAGGTATTTAGAGTCTGAAAAATCACCTCCTACGATTAAGTAACTTTTTTTGGCATAGGAGTATTTAAGCTGAGATTTTGTGTAGTATCTTTCTTCTTCACTTTTTCTGAAGTAGTTTCCAGAGGTTTTATTATATGAGTCATAATCCTTTTCATAGTAGTTACCATAGACAAGGAGCTCTAAGTTATCGGTGAGTTCCTGCCTGTATTTTAAATAGAAGTCATCCTCTTTATTTTTCCCCTGACTCCAGCTGTTTACCTGAGTCCTGTCACCGGTCATATAGTAGGGAATAGTAGTACCATACTTATAGTCTTTTTCAGAATGGTTATATTTAAACTCTAGATCCCCTTTGTCTAGTAGGTACATAGTTCTAAGTCTTATATTTTGTTTGTCATCTCTTTCATCTTCTCTCCATCCGTCTGAGTTAAGGTCTGTGAACCCAACTTTAGCTAAAAGGTTGTCTGTAATTTTAGTCCCATAATCAACTGAGTTTTCAAGAAGGGTGTCACTGCCTATTCTTGTGGACACACTCCCATAGTTTTCTTTGTTTTGTGGTGACTTGGTAACTATATTTACCACTCCTCCAAGGGTATCATTACCATACAGGACTCCCCCTCCCCCGGGAACGACCTCTACTCTTTCTATGGATCCCACTGGTATCTGGCTGGTATCATATCCGCCGTTTATCTTATTTATCGGTACCCCGTCCACAGTAACCACTACATTCCTGTTGGCATACATGGTGTTTTGCCCTCTGATATCGAATCTAACCTCTCCATCAGCATACTTTCTGGCTGTAAGACCGGGAACATTTTTTACAACATCTGAGATATCTGTAGCTCCTTTTCTTTCTATCTCCTCACTTGTAATGATCGTTATATTTCTCGGTGTATCCCTTACACTGGTCTCAAAGTTTTCAGTGGTGATAACATTTTCTTCTAGCCTTTTAACAACAATATCTTCCCTTGTAACTTCAAAAAAATCAGGATCATCCATTGAAGCAGCTGAAACTGAGCATATTAAAAAAGCCCCTAGCAATAATCTCTTTTTCATTTTTTCTCCCCTTTGTTTTATAGATAATATTTCGGAGAAAAGTATATAGTATACTTCTCTGTCCTCGCAGAATATAGATAACTCTATGGCAGGTCTCCTGGCTTAGCTTCACCCCATCAGAACCTCCTTCCCGGTAATACCAGTGGATTATTGGTCTGTGGTCTGCATTACAGTGACGGGATCGCGGGAGAATCGCACTCCTCTTCCCTCTTAGTCTTTTAAGAAACCATAAAACTTTGGTACAAGGATGATGCTATCAATTTAGAAAACATAAGTCAAAACAGCAATTTAAAACTGAACGTTTTAATCTGTAAAAGTGCTATTAACATTGAGAGCTAGGGGAGGTATTCATATTTATAATATTAAAGATGACAAAAATAATAAAAATAAATGTTTTGATGTGAGAGTAGAGATAAGAGGGTTAGGGAGATATACAGGCTATTTCTTCTCTTGACTTTTATTTTTAAAACTAGTATAGTTTCAACGAAATATAGTTTTAAGGTTCCCTCTTAAAGAGAGGGTTAAAAGGGAAGTGAGGTTAGAAACCTCTGCGGTCCCGCCACTGTAAGGTTGATTAGGTGATTAAGCATCCACTGAGCGAGTCTTGGGAAGGATATCACCTGACTAGAAACCCGAGCCAGGAGACCTGCCTTAGAACAGATAGACTTTCACTTGCGAGGACGAGAGGAGGGACACTGTTTTTTGTAGTGGTCCTGAATTTTTCAGGATCTTTTTTTATTTAAAAATAAATTATAATAGGTAGGTTGAATAAGAGATGAAATTATTAGCAGCAGGAATATTAGGGTTACTACTGTCACAAAGAGCTTTTTCCCATGCAGGGGATCACAGGATAGATTCAAAGATGAAGGTTACCTGTGGAGGGAAAAAAGGAATACTACTGGTACACTTTGGTACAAGCAAAGAGGGAGCAAGAAGAGCCCTTGAGAGTATAAATACTCATGTACAGGAGGACTTTGAGGGATATGAGGTAAGGGAAGCATATACCTCAAGAATGGTAATAAAAAAGATATACAGTGAAAGCGGGCAAAGGTATCTCACTCCTAAAGAAGCACTGGAAGGGATGAAAAGAGATGGATTTACTCATGTGGTGGTGCAGGCAAGTCATGTAATAAACGGAATAGAGGCTGATCACCTGAATGAAGAGATGAAGGAGTTTCATGGGAGTTTTAAAGACCTTAGAACAGGGGTACCTCTTCTGTCCACAACTGATGACTATATGAGGGTAGCTGATATCTTCTATGAAAGATACAAGGATAAAAATATAGTCCTGGTGGGTCACGGTACCCCGCACCATGCAGGATCAGGCTATGGGATGCTTCAGTATATCTCCCACAGAAAAGGGTATGATAATATCTTTGTAGGTACTGTGGAGGGTTATCCTGGTATAGGTGAGGTAGCAAAGGATCTTGTGGGAAATAATATAGATAAAGTTACTCTGGTACCTCTAATGGTGGTGGCTGGAGTACATGCCCAGGATGATATAGCCGGAGAGTGGAAGGATACCCTGGAAGATATGGGTATTCAGACAGAGGTCTCTATGGAGGGTATGGGTGAGATAAGAGAGATACAGCACCTGATAATAGATCATATAGAGGATGCTATAAGCCATGTAAAAGAGGATATGATGGTGAAGAAAAATAATATTTTAAGGGAGATATCTTAGATGAGATTAAAGTGGATTACAGCAGGGGTACTCCTCGGGATGACACTTACAGCAGGGGCATATGAACCTGTAACAGTTGATTTCAGTGACGGAAGCCGGAAATATCAGGTGACATTTGAGGAGGCACCTAAAAGGGCAGTTACTACTTCTCATTTTATGACTGAGATGCTTCTGTCCCTTGGTCTTGAGGAGAGTATGGCAGGGACATCCTGGGCTGATAACAACATACTTCCAGAGTTGCAAAAAGCCTATGATAGTGTGCCTGTACTTTCAGACAGGTATCCGTCAAAGGAGGTTCTTTATTCAGTGGAACCGGACTTTATAAGCGGGTGGCATTCATCGCTAAATCCCAAAAGGCTTGCAGGAGTAGATGAGCTTTTGGAAAACGAAATAACTCCCTATATAATCAGTTCCCTTGAAAAGGGGGCAACTATGGATAGAGTGTACGCAGACTACTATACTCTGGGAAGGATATTTGATGTGGAGGAAAGAGCTGAGGAGATAGTAGAAAAACTGAAAGAATCGGTAGCTGAAGCAGAAAAGATCCGTGGAAACAAAGCAAAGCAAAGAGTGCTTGCTTATGATTCCGGAAGGGAAGCTCCCTTTGTAGTGGCAGGCAGCGGGCTGGGAAATGATATAATCACTAAAGCCGGAGGGGAAAATATATTCTCAGAGCTCTCTGGTAACTATGCAACAGTGAGCTGGGAAACTATCCTTGAAAGAGACCCGGAGATAATTCTTATAGTCAACTACGGAAGTGAAGGGTATGAAGAGAAGATAAGGTTTTTTAAGGAAAATGACTTTACCAGGGAACTGGAAGCTGTAAAAAATAACAGGTTTGTCGTGGTGAATCTGGCGGATATCTCACCAGGTCCCAGAATAGGAGAGGCTCTCAGAAGGATGTCTGAAGATTTTTTTGAAAAGAGGTAGGAGGAATTGAAAAGGATATTTTTATTATTAGGTTTTTTAATCTTTACCCTGGCTATAAGTCTGGGAGCTGTGGAGATTCCGTTTTTCACTGTATGGAAGATAGGGATAAATAACCTCGCAGGAGCAGAAGTTTTCAACCCCCAGTGGAGCAAAGGAGTGGAAATGATAATCTGGAAGATTAGGTTTCCAAGGGCTATACTGGCTTTTCTCACAGGGGGAACTCTGGCACTTGTGGGAGTTCTTATGCAGGCAGTAACTAAAAACCCCCTTTCAGATCCCTATATACTGGGGATATCAAGCGGGGCCTCTACCGGAGCAGTTCTTTGTATGTTTTTTGGTCTGGGAGGACTCAGTGTGGGAGGAGGAGCCTTTTTAGGAGCTTTTCTGGCTACAATACTGGTGATAAACCTAACAAGGGGTGACTACTCGTCAAGCAGACTGGTACTCACAGGAATAGCAGTGTCTGCTATATTTTCATCGGTTACAAATATCTTTATCTATCTGGTAAAAGATGAATCCAAGGTAAGGAATGCTGTATTCTGGATGTCGGGAAGTCTAGGGGGAGCCCACTGGAAGCTCCTTCTTCTTCCGTCTATTATCTTATTTACAGGAGCATTACTTGCTCTTCTTTTACATAAAGAACTGGATACACTCCTTCTTGGGGAGGCAGAGGCCAGAACCCTGGGGATAGATACAGACAGGTTAAAGTTAGTTTTAGTGGCACTATCCTCTGTGCTTACAGGGGTGGTAGTAGCCATAAGCGGAACCATTGGGTTTGTAGGTATGATAATCCCCCATATAACCAGAAGGGTCTCAGGAAGCAGCCACAGGCAGCTCATTCCACTGGTTATCCTTATGGGAGGGATATTCATGGCTGGAGCAGATACCATAGCAAGGATAGTGTTTACACCGGAGGAACTTCCTATAGGAATACTGACTTCAGCTCTTGGAGGGCCGTTTTTTCTGTGGATAATAAAAAATGGCTACAGCTTTGGGGGAAAGAGATGATAAGGATAGAGAGGTTGGGTTATGAGACTGAGGGGACTTTAATATTAAATGACATCTCAGCATCTATAAAAAAAGGAAGATTTACAGGAGTAATAGGACCCAATGGGAGTGGAAAATCCACCCTGCTAAAAAATATCTATAAGACTATCGATGGCAGCGGAGAGATTGATTTTAAAGGAAGATCTCTGAAAACAGTAAGTATAAGAGAGCTGGCAAGGGAGATGGCAGTGGTCAGCCAGCACGGGAGCAGTGATTTTGACTTTACTGTGGAGGAGATAGTAACCATGGGAAGATATCCCCATAAGGGTATCTTTAAAAACTATAACAGGAAAGACCGGGAGATAGTGTCAACAGTCCTCAAAAAAGCAGGTCTGTCTGATCTGTGTCACAGGTGTTTTCTGACTCTTTCAGGAGGCGAACGTCAGAGAGTGCTCATAGCAAGGGCACTGGCACAGGAGGCTGATATAATAGTTCTGGATGAGCCTACAAATCACCTGGATATAAGTTATCAACTGCAGATAATGGAGATCTTAAAGGAGCTTGGTATAACTGTAGTAGCAGCAATTCATGATATGAATATAGCTGCTCTTTATTGTGATGACCTTATTGCATTAAAAGGGGGGAGGATATGGGCTGTGGGAGAGACAGAAAAAGTTTTTTCAGAGGAGTTTTTTAAAGAGGTTTTTTCTGTGGAGACAGAGATAAAAAGAAACTCAAGAACGGGTAAGATGTCTATTACCTATCTTCCGGGCAGGGGTGGTTCCTGATATCTCCTTTATCCTTGCGACTGAGAATAGGATATTGTAAAATATAGCAATACAAATAATTTATAATAATTTTATAATCGGGAGGATAGATATGAAGTGGATTGCAGCTTTTTTAATGGTAATAACGCTCTTAGGGTGTGGAAAGAAGGATGAAAATAAAGTATCTCTTATATTAAAGGGAGATATTCCTGCAAGAGGAGAGATTAGAGTGAGTCTGTATGGCTATGACAGGATGTTAGCAGATCATAGTGCGACACTAATAGTATTGCATAGAGAAAGGCTCTCTGAAGGTGAAGAGGTAGAAATAGAGGTGCCAGAGGATGCAGTGATGCTCATAGAGCCACCGGTAAGCAGCAGTGAGAATGCCGCCTACTATATCAACATAGAGATAAAAAACGAGGAGATAAGGTACACTCAGGACTATGACAAAAATCCCTTTATTGAAGTGGATAAAGGTAAGAAAACAGAGGTCTTTATGAAAGAAGCCAAATAATATTTGTAATTACAAAAAGCAGAAGGTATCTTCTGCTTTTATTATTTCTATAAATTTAATATCTGTTATTTATGCTTTGGGGTTACAGATCTTACAAGGTGTCAGTCCATGGGATTTGGCACTAGCAATGGTTATCGGATCGGAACTCCTGTTTGCAAAACGACAGTCTTCTCTATGATATTTTTTACTAGAAGCATAGACAAGATCCTCTGCCTCTATATTTTCATTATGAGATACTTTAGCAGAAGCCTCTGTATCTTCACTAATCTCTGAAGATTTCTTCTTATCCTTCATCAATCTATTTTTAGCAAAAACCACACTGTTATATTCATTTGGTTTAACTGGATCCTTTCCTTCACGGAAAGCGAAAAAAGAAACAATAACAGCAACTGTGAATAATAGCATTATACCACCCATAAAAACCCCTCCCCCGACAGATATTGCATCCATCCTTAGAAAGTTATTAACAATAGATCAAGGAAATCCTTTAATTTCTTTAAAAAAAATGTAAAAAAAAAGGACAGCAAGCTGTCCTTTAAAAATTACTTTTGAATAATGAATCCATCTTCAGTTTTCGCAACTAGTTTATTCTTGTATAACGTACCTATTGCTCTCTTAAATGCTTTTTTACTCATCCCAAGAGACCTTTTTATATCGTCAGGTGAACTTTTGTCTGTAAGGTCAAAGTTTCCTTCCTTCATCTTCTTAAGAATAAGCTCAGCATCCTTATCCATCTGCTGAATCATAAGCTCTCTAAGACTAAGGTCTAACTTTCCGTCTTCTCTGACTCTCATAATTCTACCTTCGATAGTATCTCCTACCTTGTGGTTTTTAAAACACTCACTATTTGGAAGAAGTCCAAAGTATCTATCCTCTACTGCTACAAATACACCAATCTCAGGCTCTATTCTGTAAACAGTACCTGTGATCTTATCATTTTCCTCAAAAGAAAATGAAGGGAGAAGGAACTTATAGATATTCATAGTTGCTGAAACTCTACCCTTATTATCCTCATAGATTCCCACAAGAACTTTGTCCCCCTTTGCTAGCGTTCCCTCTTCCTGTCCCAGTGGAAGAAGAAGATCTTTTTCAAGACCCCAGTCAAGGAATAATCCGATTGGAGTAACATCTACTACCTCAAGATGAGCCAGAGTACCTATTACAGCTTTAGTCTGCTTAAGAGTAGCTATAAGTCTGTCCTCTGAATCACGGTAGATAAATACATTTAATTCATCTCCAGGATTTACGTCCATCTCATCTATCTCATTATTAGGAAGAAGGATGTTATCTGCAGTCTCACCAGTACCAGCATCTAAGTAAGCACCGATGCTAGATACGTTATTTACTTTCATTGATTGTCTTTTACCTATTTTTATCATTATTATACACCTCTATTATCAATAATTATATCTCTCTAATACAAAATATCACACCATTAAAATACTCAAAATTATAACACATAACCACCAAAAAATCAATCTTTCTTGACTAATTGTAATAAATTAAAGAAGAAAGTTTATTTTTAAATATTGATTTTTTTTAAAGATAGTGTAATACTAATACTGTTACAGAATTAACAAATTGGGGGGAGAAATATGTCAAAAAAGAAATTTCAAATGCCTACAGCATATACTATACTGATATCTATCATTATAGCTGTAGCAGTATTAACGTGGGTAATACCAGCAGGGCAGTATGATCTGGTAGATCCGTCGGCATCAAAGCCGCAGCCGGTTCCTGGAACTTATCATGTGATTGAATCAAATCCACAAGGAATATGGGAAGTAATTAATGCACCAATCAATGGATTTGCTGATGCACAGGATATTGCATTATTTGTACTGGTAATCGGAGGATTCCTGGGAGTTATTATGAAGACCGGAGCTATAGATGCAGGAATTGCTAATATAGTTAGAAAGCTAAAGGGAAGAGAAAGACTCATGATTCCTATACTAATGATAGCTTTCTCACTGGGAGGAACATCCTTTGGAATGGCTGAGGAAACTATAGCCTTCTATCCGCTTATTATTCCGGTATTTATCGCAGCAGGGTATGACAGTATCACAGCTGTAGCCACTGTTCTTTTAGGGGCAGGGATAGGAGTATTAAACTCTACAGTTAATCCATTTGCAACTGGAGTGGCATCAGGGTTTGCCAATATCTCCATAGGAGACGGTATCTTCTTTAGAGGAGGAATGCTTATTCTTCACTTGGCAATAGCAATTATATTTGTTATGAGGTATGCAGATAAGGTTAAAAAGGATCCGTCTAAGTCACTGGTTGCTGATCTTAGGGAAGCCAATGAAAAGCACTTCCTTTCACAGAGTACAGGAGATGCAGACCTTGAACTTACTGGTAAGAGAAAGCTTGTTTTAGGGCTATTTGGAATGTCTTTCCTGGTAATGATACTGGGAGTTATTCCTTGGGCTTATAAGTTTAATATAAATATATTTGAAAACTTCAATAGTGCTGTTTCTAAGATACCCGGGATAGGAAGTCCTGTGGCTCTTGGTGACTGGTGGTTTGGAGAGATGACAGTACTGTTCCTTGTGGCATCTGTTATCTGTGGTAAGGTATATGGAATGAAGGAAAAAGAGATCGTGGGAGCTTTTGTAGCGGGAGCAAGAGACCTTCTTGGAGTAGCTCTTATCGTAGGAGTATCAAGAGGTATATCGATTGTTATGGATGCAGGGGGAATGACTCAGACTGTACTTTACTGGGGAGAAAACTCTCTGGCAGGTTTAGGTAAGATACCATTCCTTATCTTCACATATGTATTCTATCTGCCTATGTCATTCTTAATCCCATCTACATCGGGACTTGCTACACTGTCTATGCCGATTATGGCTCCTATGGGTGAGTTCGCAGGAGTAGCTAAGAGTTTAGTTGTAACAGCTTATCAGTCAGCTTCTGGTATTATAAACCTTGTTACCCCTACATCTGCAGTGGTAATGGGTGGACTGTCTATAGCAAGAGTTGACTACACAAGATGGGTAAAATATGTAGCTCCTCTTCTTGGGATTTTATTTCTAACAACTGTAATTGGTTTAGCACTGGGAACAATTTTATAGGTTTTATTTATTAAGAAGCAGCGATAGCTGCTTCTTTTTTTTTGTAACGTAAAAAAAGCATAGGTTGTTTCGATAAACTACCGGATAAAGTGAGTTATCTGTAGTTACACTTTTTACTTGAAGTCCTGGAATTTTTAGTGAAAGGTTTAAAGAGGCAGTTTATTGTGTATAGATGGTATATTAAAGCTATTTTTATATAGGTCACTTTAGGTAAGAAAATACCTGTGAAAATACCTTGCTAAGGAGTATGGAGTATAATATACTTTTTAGAGAAGGGGGAATTATAATGAAAAGAATAGGGATCATCGATGTGGGGACTATGACGATCAGACTTGTCATATATGAACTATTATCTAAAACAACATTTAAGATAATAGAAGATATAAAAGAGAGTATCTCCCTTGGCAGGGGGAGTGGAGCACAGATAGATGAAAATAAGGTGAGGGAAGCTTCTCATACAATATACCTTTACAGAGAACTGTGTAACAGGTACCAGGTGGATGAGACAAGGTGCTTTTTGTCATCTTCATTTAAGGATAAGGAAAACCTCCCTGATTTTATCTCCAGTATCAGACAGGCAAGCGGACTTGATACAGAACTTCTTACTGAATGGATGGAGATAGAAGCGTCATTTATCGGAGCTATAAATAATCTTTCTATGGATGATGGACTTCTCATGGATATCGGGGGAACTACTACTAAGCTGGTATGGGTAGAGGACAGAAAGATAAAGAAGTGGCACAACCTTAAACTAGGGGGAGCTAATCTTGCCTGTGAAGATAAAGTTAGCGGACCTCTCACCGATGAGGATGAAAGAGGGATAAAGACATATTTAAGGGATGAAATATCAGCTATAGGATGGCTGAATGAGGTAAGAGAACTTCCTGTTATAGGGGTAGGAGGAAGTATGCGTAACCTGGCTAAAATCCATTCCAACCTCTGTGAATATCCGGTGAACCTCCTCCACAACTATCACCTGAAGGAAGGGGATGTAGAGGAGATATATGATTATATAAAGGTAAAAGATTATGATGAAAAACTGAGAGTCAAGGGCCTTGCTAATTCAAGAGCAGATATCTTTACCGGTTCCCTTCTCATTATAGAGGAGGTTCTCTCTCGTTGTGATATAGAAAACCTGGTTATAAGCGGAAATGGTATGAGAGAGGGAAGGGTCTATCTGGATTATCTGGACCTGCTAAAGGAAAAGGATGATGTCTTTGAAGACTCCCTCCTAGAGGTCTTAGGTAAGTTTAACCTCTCTAAAGATACCGGGGAGAAAACATATCAGGTATTTAAAAAGATATATGATAAACTAAATAAGACTCACCCTATAGATATAAGGGATGAAAAGATACTAAAGACCGCCTGTTATCTGGGGAGAGCCGGGGTGAATATAAATTTTTATGACCATCCTCTGCACTCTCTTTATATGATATTAAATTCAGGTCTGAGAGGGATGTCTCACAGAGAACTCCTTGTGGCAGCTCTCATTGTATCTCAGCAAAATAAGTTTAATGACTATCATAAGGATTTTAAGGATCTCCTGGGGAAAAAGGATATAAGCTGTATAAAAAAGCTGTCTGTAATCCTGAGAGTATCCAAGCTTCTCAATAAGAACTTTTTAATAGATGATAATGAATTTATTGTGGAGGTAGACGATAAAAAGGTAGTTATCAGTGTGGAAAAAAATAACCTTTTAAAGGTTCAGATCAGCAGGATTTTAATGTCGGGAGAAAGGTTTAAGGAGCTTTTTAACAGGGAGCTAGAGGTAAGATTAGTATAAAAGGAGACATGATGAATAAGTATACAAATAATAAAAACGGGAAGACATATATATCCATAAGAGAGGATATTATCAATGCAACAAATAAGGATGACGGCCAGATAATGGTATTATACTACCCTGAGGAAAAACCGGATATGCATTTTGTAAGAGATTTAGAGGAGTTTAAAATAAAGTTCACTCCTGTTAAGTAGATAATTTTAAATATAATATTTTAAACGATAAAAAGAGGCATTTCAGCCTCTTTTTATTATTAAGGAAAGTATAGAATTTGTAAAAAATAATAAGCTAATATAACCGACTAGTTTCCACAACATAGTTTAGAATAAAGCTATGTTGATTCTATATAATATAGTTTCTAGTAGTTAGAAAATGCAGCTCAGTTAATAAATTAACTGAGTACCATAAATCATAATCATAAGCTTGATTTCTGGCATGAAGCGTCATGCTTCTTTTTATTATTTAAAACTTCTATAGTTTACAGTTTGTTTTCCTTCAATAATTTACCTAGTAGGAACTTAAACTTATCCATACGTTTTGTAAGGATTTCTTTCTGGGTGGTATCCTTTGATTCGTTGCATATAATAAGCTCTTTTTCCACAGCTTTTATAGCATATCTGAGAGCCATCTCCAAATCTTTAATATACTTATATTCTAGTTGCATATGACATCCCTCCTTTTTTATACTCTTCAAATTTTTAGAGGGAATCCTTTTTTTTGAATTAACAAATGTCTTTATACTCTATTTTGGAGGAACTGTAATTTTAAAAACAAATAAAAAAGAGGCCCTGAGCCCCTAAATTTATTGTCTGGAATACTTAATCTTCAATCTTAGTACCCTCTTAAGAATAGATACCAAAACTCTCACCTCCAAAAGTTCCCCACCAAGATGTAATATATATATAATGCAGAACATTATAGCATTAAACTTGAAAGTGTACAATAAAATTAAACTTAAGTGAAGTCTTATAGATCAAATGATGAGGTATTTAAGATGATCTGAGTCTCCGGTAGAGTGTTTTTTTTGATCTGACAGTATTACTGGTACCTGTTTTTATATCCCCGTAAAAAAACTTTCAAGCTAACTTTTGATTTCTTGTTGAAGATGACGAGTTCCAAGGTAAACCTACTTTCTTCTTATTAAGAACAAGATTTGGAATAACTCATGATATTACTAGCCTAATAGTAGATAAGAACGGAATAGATTACCCTGGAGGCGTTTCATTGTATACTAATAATAAAATGTTTACAGCAGGATACCATGAAGTTTTTAATGAAGGAATTAGAGAAGTCTATGGTGTGTATAATCTAATCCTTGAATAAAAAAATCCCTTTAAATAAAAAACAATGGGGCCCGCGAAAACTCCAGCTTTTTAGATAAAAGGATCAGGTAATTATAACATATCCTTCATCAAAAATCATAGATGCCCTCTATTTTTAAGGATAAAAGGTAAGATAATCTTATATTTTTAATAAATCTATGGATTAAAAGACTACCAGAAAGGGTATGTTGTAGATTGTTTAATAAAAAAAGCCCCTGGTTTATCCAGGGGCTCATTATCTTTACTTGGCGCAGGCCATTAATTTTTCTACAAACTCACCTAAGTTTACATATGCGATACCTGATCCGTTCACATACATAGATACATCCATCTTCTCACAGAATTCAAAAGCATCCTCATCTGGAATATCAAGGCCCTCAGCCACTAACTCCAACTTCTGTATATGAAGGAAAACTTCACTGTCTTTTCCCTTTAAATCGATGATGAATTTAGGCTTAAAC
>Ga0209272_10000737_pt1 | contig 23868 bp, 22 predicted proteins | sample tdDd002_FD_187125 | JGI IMG/M metagenome (GOLD analysis project Ga0209272, IMG submission 187125) | Marine sediment microbial communities from the Atlantic coast under amendment with organic carbon and nitrate - tdDd00.2 (SPAdes)... | ecosystem: Environmental > Aquatic > Marine > Coastal >... | reverse complement strand
AGGTACAAACACGTCGTATCCTACATTTGATTTACCTAAGTACACTTCACTGAGTACACCATCTTGTTGTAGAACTTTTATCGCCGGTATATGAACGGACTTTAAATAGTCTATATGAGACTGTGCCTCATACTCTTGAAGTGCCGATTCAATAATGACCCACTCTGCACCTTCAGGAAAAACCATATTTAAATCGTGAATGTCATGACCAGGTTCAAAACTCGTTAATGTTCCCTCGCACCGATCACATTTTTTAGCATGTTCATCGTATATTAGCTGACATTTAGCGCAATGTTTCATATAAGCCTCCGATCTATATCTGTTTCTATTATCTTGTTAGGTGTACAAATGAATATCTACATTTACAAGTGAGCCGTGTATTGATTTAAACTTATACCCACTCTTCTTACATATATTTACGTCCTATGTCTTCAAAGTGTTTAAATATATGATCTAAATCTTCTCCTAAATCCAGTAGTTTATACAGGGATTTATTGTCATGGACCTCTTTTTCAACAACTTTTTTATCGACTAACAAAGCCAGTTTTCTATTAAGCTCAGTTTTACTAAGGTAGTCATGATCTTTCAAGATCTGAGTATACCCTTGATTCCCCTTTGCTATTGAATCTAAAATTTCAGGAATCCATCTATGTTTTACAAGTTCATGGATCAATTGGAATCCAGCGTTTGTTTGACTCATTTCACCCTCCAAGACTTATTACATACTTTTACATATCACTATCCAGCTAGGAAACATTTTTGTTTCTTTCAATTTAATTCATTATAACATAATATGTAGTCAAGATAAAAATGTAATCATTACAAATTAAATTTTACTGACTTGGAGGTCAACTTATGAAAAAGATTAACTTAATGAACACTTATATTTCTAACCTATCAATATTAAACAATAAACTACACAACCTGCACTGGAATGTCGTAGGTGTACAGTTTATGCCAGTTCATAAATTTACAGAAGAATTATATGATGATTTCTTTGCGAAATTTGATGATGTTGCTGAACAAGTAAAAATTCTCGGTTTCATGCCCCTTGCAAACACCCAGGCATACTTAGATGCATCTACAGTTTCTGAAGTCGACTCAAAAGATTTCAGTCGTAAAGAAGTACTTGAGATCGTTAAAGCAGACTTAGAGCTTATGAAGTCTCTTGCAACGGATATTCGAAACGTTGCAGATGAAGAAAATGACTTTGTTACGGTAGCAATGTTTGAAGATCATGTAGCAGACTTTAGCAAAAATCTTTGGTTCTTAAACGCTATGCTTAAATAATTTAAAAGCCTTACAAGTCTCATTTTCCAATTTTGAGTCTTGTAAGGCTTATTATATATACTATTCATACTAGTAAGATCAACTCTAGGAAACATTTCCCCAAATCTCATCTACCCACTCTGGGTGGTCTATAAATGGATTTCTATTTCCTTGATAAGTATCATAGATAATGTTGTTTCTTCTTCTTTCAAAATCACTAACAGGGTCAGCTGAGTGCCACTCCAAAAGTGTGCTTAACTTGCCATGATAAGGTGATTTTGTTTCGTTCATGTAGTCAACTAGTTCTAAATCAGGCTCACCCTTTGCCCCTTCATAACGGACTGCCATATAAAAGAGCATACGCGCAACATCTCCTTTCACAGCATCACGGGGTTCAAATGAATCTGGGTCATGTCTACAAAGCAAAGCTTCATGGTGTGGTTTATCACTTGTGTCAAAATTCTTATTGTTACGGGATGAATTCACTGTAACATCTGCTGGACGAACGTGGTGTAAATCAGTACCCGCACCTTTACTTGTACCAAAGTCCCCATGGGATTTAGCCCACACGTGTTCCCTGTTCCAATCGTCTTTTCCAGTGCCGTTTGACGTTTTTGGAATTGACTTGCCTGTATAAATTAAAAGAACATTTTCAGTATTAGCTGGATCTTCATCGATTTCTTTAAGAGCATTCCAGACCTCTTTGTATGTAAGTTCTTTATGGTCGTCGATAATATTGTTTAGGGCATTTTTAAGGGCTTCTCCCGCAAGTCCATCAGCAGCCTTATAATACCGCTCTATATTTGCTGGTTCTATGTTCAGATCCACATTATGGACTTCTTCAGGACTGGTTTCTAGAGGTTGAATGATAGACCCAGCCAAGTCTTTGACCATAGTAATAAATTTTGGGTCTCCAAAACTTATTTTGGGAAACTTTAAGTTTAAATCATTCCATGAGAAAGATTTTAAACTGATATTTTTTACACTTATAGGGTTAGAACTGTTTCTACTACCACTATTAGACACGTAGTGCTCAGGCAAAACCATCACAATTAAAGATGTAACCAACACTAAAACTAGCCCCATGCTAATTAGTCGAATGATTCTTTTAAATGTCATATAAACCTCTTTGCCTTTCGATTAAAAAAGCCCACTCAAATGAGTGGGCTTTGTATGCATAATAATATTAGTAAAAACTAATTATGCGCTTAGCTTAGCTTTAGCAGCTTCAACAAGCTTTGCGAAACCTTCTGCGTCATGGATAGCCATTTCAGAAAGCATCTTTCTGTTGATATCGATTTCAGCTAGCTTTAGACCGTGCATGAACTTTGAGTATGATAGGTCATGCATTCTAGTCGCTGCGTTAATACGAGCGATCCAAAGTCTTCTGAAGTCTCTCTTCTTAAGTTTACGACCAATATATGCTGAACGTAGAGATCTCATAACAGCTGGTTGAGCACATCTGAAAATCTTGCTCTTTGCGCCGTAGAAACCTTTAGCTAGTTTTAGAACTTTTTTATGCTTCTTTTTTGCGTTAACCGCACCTTTAATTCTCATGGTTTAACCTCCTTCGATGGTTTATTTTTTACAGGTATGGAAGTAGCTTACGAACTCTCTTCATATCGCCTTTAGAAATCATTGAAGATTTTCTTAGATTTCTCTTTCTCTTTGGTGACTTCTTAGTAAGGATATGGCTTGTGTAAGCGTGACCTCTCTTTAAACCACCTTTGGCAGTTAGCTTAACTCTTTTAGCAGCACCTCTGTGCGTTTTCATCTTAGGCATGATTGCTCCTCCTTTCAGTAGACGAATAATTATTTTTGACTAGGTATGAAGAATACAATCATCTGGCGGCCTTCCATCTTTGGACGACCCTCCATCTTGCCCTCTTCCCCAACTGTCTCAGCGAATCTATCAAATACTTCATAACCAAATTTAGTATGACCCATTTCACGGCCCTTAAAGCGTAGAGATACTTTTACTTTATCTCCTTTGCTCAGAAACTTTTTAGCATTGTTTGCTTTAGTTTCAAGGTCGTGTTTGTCAATCTTCAAACTTAGTCTAACTTCCTTGATTTGAACTGTCTTTTGCTTCTTCTTTGCTTCTTTTTCTTTCTTTTGTAGCTCATACTTATGCTTACCGTAGTCCATGATCTTACACACTGGCGGTTTAGCCTGTGGTGCGATCTTTACTAAGTCAAGCTTTCGTTCTTGAGCAAGTTTGTATGCGTCTCTTGAAGACATCATACCAAGCTGTTCACCATCTTGATCGATTACACGGATCTCACGATCGCGAATCATTTCATTGATTTCAGTTTTCTTTTGGCCTTTACCAGCTTGTCTCGGATCTCGATTTCTGATAAGGTACACCTCCTATATAAGAATCTGATTGTTAAACAATATGTATGCACATCTTTATTTTTTTGCATAAAAAAAGCGGATTATAAAATCCGCTTGCAGTAATCTAGACTAGATACATTAGTATCGTAGGTTAAATCGATGCGTTACCATACGAACTCAGATGTTGTATGGTGGGAACGGATTCCATCTTGAATGCACACATTATTTAATTTGTACCTCAACAATGTTACCACTTCAAAACAACCCTGTCAAGTCGTTCATCATCAGCAGCAACAGACATAGTATATAATCACACATATTCAATGTCAAGGAATTTTTCATTTTTTTATAAACAATTTTCTCTTTCTTTTATTTCACGTACGATCTCTTCTATAAATGTATCAACTTCTTGTGCACCCAACTCCCCTTTGTCACGAGAGCGTACAGATATTGTCTTTTCATCAACTTCCTTATCACCGACAATCAGCATATATGGGTTCTTTTGCATCTGTGCTTCACGGATCTTATACCCGATCTTCTCACTTCTTGAATCTACATCGACACGTATTCCATGCTTTTGCATATTTTTCTTTAGTTCGTATGCATAGTCAGCATGGCGATCAGCAATAGGGAGAATTTTAACCTGGACTGGTGCAAGCCACGTTGGGAACTTACCTGCATAATGTTCAATAAGAATACCAATAAATCGTTCGATTGAACCATAAGCAACACGGTGGATTACAATTGGCTTGTGTTTCTCACCATCGGCCCCAATGTAGTTTAAGTCAAAACGCTGAGGAAGTTGCATGTCCAGTTGGATCGTACCACACTGCCATGAACGCCCTAAACAATCTATTAAATGGAAGTCAATTTTGGGACCATAAAATGCCCCGTCTCCTTCGTTTAGTTTATAGTTAAGACCTAACTCTTCTAATGCACCTTGTAAAGACGTTTCAGCTAACTCCCACTCCGCGTCCGATCCCATAGACTTTTCTGGACGTGTTGAGAGTTCTACATTATACTCAAAACCAAATTTTGCATAAACTTCATCTATAAGCTGTGCAACGTTTTTAATTTCGTCTTTAATTTGCTCAGGAAGCATAAATATGTGGGCATCATCTTGTGTAAATGCTCTTACCCGCATTAGGCCGTGTAAAGCACCTGAGAGTTCATGTCTATGAACCCGCCCCACTTCTCCTATACGAAGTGGAAAGTCCCTATAGGACCGCATTTCCATGCCATAAACCAGCATACCCCCTGGGCAGTTCATAGGTTTAATGGCATAATCTTCTTCATCTATTACCACTGTGTACATGTTTTCTTTATAGTGGTACCAGTGTCCTGATGTTTCCCAAAGTTTTCTGTTCATAATAAGTGGCGTTTCAACTTCAACGTACTCGGCCGCTTCATGGACCTCACGCCAATAATGCATAAGTTCATTTTTTACAACCATGCCATTTGGTAGAAAGAATGGGAAGCCAGGTCCTTCTTCTCTAAGTGCAAATAGTTTTAACTCTTTACCAATTTTTCTATGGTCACGTTTTTTTGCTTCTTCTAACATTTCTAAATATTCATCTAACAACTTGGCTTTAGGGAATGACGTCCCATATATTCTTTGAAGCATTTTTCTTTTTTCATCACCACGCCAATATGCACCTGCAATAGATAAGAGTTTGATGGCTTTAACTTGTTTTGTGCTTGTCACATGGCAACCCGCACATAAGTCAGTAAACTCACCTTGTTTATAAAATGAAATAATAGAATCCTCAGGCAGATCGTTAATTAGCTCTACTTTATAATCCTCACCTTTCTCAGATACAAATTTTAAGGCTTCTTCACGTGGGAGCTCAAAACGTTCAAGTTTAAGATCTTCTTTTATAATCTTTTTCATTTCTGCTTCTATTTTTCCAAGATCATCCGGCGTAAAAATATGCTCTGAATCGAAATCATAATAGTAGCCATTATCTATAGCGGGGCCGATGGCTAACTTTGTACCTGGGAAGAGTCTTTGAACTGCTTGTGCGAGGATGTGAGCACTCGTATGTCTAAAAGCATGTGTGCCTTCATCATCATCAAACTTCAAGATGCTAACTTCAGCATCGTCATTCAGTGGGTATGTTATGTCAACGGTCTTGCCATTCACTTCTCCAACCACTGCTTCTTTAGCAAGTCTTCCACTTATAGATTTTGCAAGTTCAAATAAAGTGGTCCCTTGCTCTACTTCCCGAACAGACCCATCTTTAAGTGTTACTTTTACCATACTCATAATGCTTTCCTCCTTATAAATTTTAGAACATGTCAGTCAAATATTAGACACTATTTTGTGTACAATCTATTGTAGACAATTAATGTAACCATTTAAAAGATTACAACAAAAAAACTCCTCCTAACATATCTCAGATACATTGGGACGAGTCGCTCGCGGTTCCACCCAACTTGAGTGTTTACACACCCCAGCTTTTTTCAACTTTAACGCAGTTTTACGTCTTCCTTTCACTTAAAAAAATCAATCATTCAAGTTAATCAGTCGATGCTCTAGAGTAGTTTCATTGTCAGTATACGATGAACTTTCAGCCAGGGTTCATCTCTCTAAAGTCACTTCAACTACTTGTCTCTATCAAGGCAAATATAGGACATTTTGCAAAGTCCATTTATTGTATTTAGTATGCTATACCCATTTTTAGGTATTGTCAATCAATTCAGTTAAATTCAACTTAAATATTTGTAATTTAATGGTTAACACCCTTATAATAGTATTTATATACAATTTTAATACTATTCAGATAATATACCCGTAATCAGCTAAAGTTTTTCATTTAATATAGGGGGGAATACTTATGGAAAGCATTAAAAGAACGAAACTTATGACTTTTACACTTCTATTAACCTGTATGATCTTTGTTGTAGGATGTTCATTTATGCAGGAAGAGGAATCCAAGGTGAGTGCAGGTGACATGGATCTTGATTTAATCAACTTCCAAGCTGAGTTAATGCGTGTACACCCGCTTTTAGAATCTGGTCCATTAAAAGATGAAGTAATTGAAGCATTCGCCACCCTACGCCAGTCCATCCATACTGAAAGTCAAACGGATGAAGTGGTATGGGAACTTAAAAAGATTCTCGCTAAACTTGGAGACGAACATACCCATGTTAACTATTTAGGAAAACAAAAAGCAATCGCTTTAAACTTTAAATACACCAATGACGGTTTGGTTGCAAATAATTCTGTAGGTAAGATTACAAAAGGGGACTTCATTTTAAAAATTGGGGAAAAACCAATTCCTGAAATCATACTTGGACTTCGAGAGGTCACTCCTAAAGACCACGAAAATACCCTAATTGGTGGAATCATACCTAGAGCCCTCCACACAGAGTTGTATTTAAAACATTTAGGACTCCTAAGTAAAGACAAAACCGTAAACATAGACTACTTAAATGGCGATGGTGAAACAAACACAGAAACTTTAAAACTTAGCAACTATGAATGGAAATCACCAGATCCCTTTGAATATACTTTTGATACAGAAACTTCAACAGGTATCTTTGTCATTAGAAACTTCATGAACCGGTCTACATTTGAGAAAACTTGGGCAAGTTTTATAGAAACCTGTAAAATTGAACAACCTAAGAATATCCTTATTGACTTGAGAGAAAGTATTGGTGGTTATAATGAGTATTATTTTGCTGACGCTATCTTCTCAGCCCTTGGGATAAAAGAATATACCACACCTTACCCAGACTTTTATAGTCACGCATTTAAGAAACCTGAAATAGTAAAGGTCAACAAACATCTTGAACCCATAAGGTATGAAAACTTATACATCGCAACCAGTCCATTTACTGTGAGTGCTCCTACCATATTTGCTGCTACAGTAAAAGAAAATGGTCTAGGGACTCTTATAGGTCAACCCGTGTCAAATAACTTGTCTTTCTATGCATCCGGAGGTTATAACTTTGAATACATGAATGTCGGTGCTGGAATTGCAGGATTACACATAAAGTACAAAGGAAGTGAACCTTGGATCAACGCCCCTTTGCAACCAGATGTATATATCCCTGAAAGTGCTCAAGACGTACGTTCTGGGACTGATCCTATCTTAAAATGGATGGCTTCAAAAGACACAGCTTACAAAATCGGTGGGCGATATAGATCCTATTTTGGTGAAATCATGGAAGCAGACTGGAAAAAAGTTGAGGGTCAGACCCATGGTTTTGAGTCTGCTGAAGACTTTTTAACGGAAGTGGATTTATATGTATCTGAGATTGGTCCATTAACCACGGATTATGATTGGCGATCTGTTTACATGCATAACGATACTGATCTTCATTCTGATTTAAAGATAAAGTTTCGATTCACAAACAGCAATTCACGTGTTTCAGGGGGGTATCAGAATTATAGATACTTAGATCCTAGTTTAAGCCTTAACGAAAGTTTGTTTGAAGAGGACTTGGCACCCATCGCTCATGAAATTACACACATAATTATTCCTAATTACAGTTCACTCACATTTAGAGAAGGGCTTGCTTGTTACCTTCAAGACGAAATTGGTAAAAATCCAAGCATATTTAATGGCGGCAAAGATGTACATAAGCTTTGTAAAGTCTATTGGTCAGATGAATCACCTAACGTTGATACAGATGACGTTTTAAAGTATATTGGAACGGAAGGCCTTCCAAATGGCATAGACCTAAGTATAGATAACTTAGATACAAGAAGAGCTTACTACTTATTAAACCACTCTTTTTCGACTTACTTAATTGAGACATATGGACTGGATCTTTTTATGGCTCTCTATACATCAAAAGATTTAGATTCAGACTACTCTAGACTCTTCGATAAAGAACTTGAAGCTCTTAAGATGGACTGGCTTACCTACTTGAATAACTATTAAGGTGTCGTTCTAAAGTTAAATGACAGTCTATACCCCAGCCAAAAGTAGTTTCTCGTCAAAGCTCACCTTAACTTGTGCAATCAAAATAGGCTACCTAGATCCATGTCTAGGTAGCCTTTGTTTATTATGTCACTCATTAGATAACTTTATGTCTATATTAGATATAAAGTATGATGAGACCCTGTACAATCCCTATTGCGAGTCCAATCACGCCACCTAAATACTCAATGTGTTTTAGTTCTTTCTTGGCGATAGACAGGACAATTGCTTCTAATTTTTCGAATGGATATGCATTGATCTTTTCTTCGATTATAAGGGCAATACTTACCTTTTCAGTGGCTTGATGTACAATTTTCTCGCTAATTTCATTGATCATTTCATCAGCATTTTCATCAATTGTGTCACCAATAAAGCCCATGATCATGCCCTTCATAGCCGTAGGTACAAATGCAGGCATCTTGAGTTCAGCAAGCTGCATAATACGATTTTTAAGGGCGTCAATTATCATTGATTTATCTGAGCCTTCAATCATTTTATCTATAATTTCTTCTATAGATACCAGCTCTGTTTCAACAGTTTCACCTATGTTCTTAGCAATTTCTTTTTTACGCTTTGGCATCAAACCTTGTAAAGTCCAGCCAACTACAGGAATATGAATCGGCTCGATCGGTCTGAAAAGAAGCTTGATGGCAATTACATTTGTAGTCCAACCAATCAACGCTCCAACCAATGCGAGAATCGTTAACTTCAGCATACTTTCCTCTTTTCTGTTACCATTTACTAACATGATTAGAACCGAGGAAAATTATAACACATTCTGCTTAATCAAGCCACTGTTCCACGTTTGTTTTCGAATTTCAAATAAGATTTAGACTCCATAATATCAACAATACGTTCTACTAAATCCACCACGTCAACGAAGCGGGTATACAGTGGTACTGGAGCAAGTCGGATCACATTGGGTTGTCTGTAATCTGGTATAATACCTTTTTCTTTCATTGCTTCATTAATCCGAGCAGCTTCATTATGCACTAGTGCTACATGGCCGCCACGACTCACATCTTCACGGGGTGTGACAGTCTTAAATCCATAGATACTTAATTTTTCATCAATGAGTTTTATTAAGTGCCCAGTCAACTCAAGTGATTTCTTACGTAAAGTTTTCATACCACAGGTATTAAACTGTTCAAATGATCCTTTAAGTCCAGCCATACTCATAACATGTGGCGTTCCAATTTCCCACGCTGATGCTGTTGTAGACGGTTCAAACTCTGTAGCAAGATCAAACTGTTTGTCTTTACGATATCCAAACCATCCTGCAAGACCAGGGCCACCTTCTAAATGACTTTCATGTACAAATAGACTCGCCGCTGCGCCGGGACCTCCATTAAAATACTTATAATTACACCAAAAGGCAAAGTCTACACCCCAGTCATGCAGCTGATGTTCTACTGCACCTGCTGAATGGGATAAGTCTAGTCCAATAATAGCCCCTTTTTCATGAGCGGCGCGAGTTAAGCTTTCCATGTTTAATAGTTGTCCACTTCTATATAAAACACCTGGTAAAAGTACAAGTGCTACGCTTTCATCGATTGCGTTTATGATGTCACCTTCATCTAAGGTCGAACCGTCCCTACTTTTAACATAAACTATGTGTTCCTTTGGATCGAGTCCTAAATGTTTCAGGTGGCTACTCACTGCATAAAAATCAGTTGGAAAGTTTAATTCATCTACCAAAATTTTATTCCTAATAAGAGTCGGTTTATAAAAAGTAGCCAACAATAAGTGTAAATTGAGTGTGGTCGAACTATGAATAGTCAACTCATTCTCTTTGGCTCCGACTAGGGGTGCCTGTAATTTTGCTAATGCTTCAGCCATGTAAAACCAGCTGTTATCCCCTTCTAACCAACCTTTTATGCCAAGTTGTTTCCAGTTTTCGATCGTTTTATTTAATGCCTCTTCTGCATCTTTTGACATTAGCCCAAGTGAGTTGCCATCCATATAAAGCTCTTCATCTTGAAGATAAAATCGTTCACGCATTTTTTTTATTGGATCTTTGGCATCTAATCCACGAGCATATGAGTAATCTAGCGTCATTGTACACCTCCATTTAATCTGTTTTGAGCTCATTTTCGTCCCTCAGTTTTTATACTCTCATTATATATTTAGGAAGCTAAATATTCAAGAAAAAGAAAGACCACACATTAACTGTGGTCTTAAAACATTTGCTTAGTCCAGTGCCCCGACACCGTCCAACCCGTTATTCATCTGCTTTAATGCACTGAGTATTTCTTCCCTTAAAGGGTCTGAAATATGACTTGTAGTTTCTTTCTCGAAGTCACCAATAATCTTAAATGCCGCATCTCTCAAAGCCTCTCCCTTTGGTGTTAGAGCGATTTGTTTAGCCCGTCTATCACCCTTTACTTCGATGCGACCAGCCAGTCCTTTTTTCTCTAGCTGATCTGTAAGACCCGTCAATGTTGATGGCTTAACACAAATATATACAAGTATCTCCTTCTGTGTTAATGTCCCCCTCTTCCAAAGGGTATTTAACACACGAAACTGAGCATAAGTAATATCCAAATCACTTAACCGCTCATTGAGTGCATTGGCAGATTTTCTAGCAATCTCTTGAATATAATATCCAATGTGTGCTGAGAATTGCATTTCCATTATTCATCCTCCATGCAGTTGTGTGAAAAATGTTATCTATCTTCTTCAAACAAAAATCGAACACTCCCAAAATCGAAAAGTTGATTTTCGCTTAAATTCACTATTTGCAGTGCTTTCTTGCTTATAAAGGTCTTTATTTCTTGTCCATTAGGATGTTTATCAACGTTTCCATTAAAATAAACTGTGTTTCCAATTGTAAATGATGCACCCCCAATAAATCCATACGACAGTCCAGGGAGTTTAATATGTCCTTGTTCAATTATTAACACTTCAAAGCCATTTTGTCTTAATGTTTTTGCCAATCCCACATCAGATGTAATGAGCGCATCACTAGCAACTGGTAACATCATACAATTGCTATACCCCTGTTTGGTATGAATCCACTTATAACCTTGGGCATCAATTAATTTTTTGAGTACGGGGTCTGTATAATTGGTATTATGAATGGCATATTCACCTATGAAAGCTACATTATATGCAATATTATCAGGATAGGATTCATTTAGTTCTGTCTCCCCGCACACGATACGTTTCGTGAGCATCGGATGGTCCCTAACAAATGATTCATCCTTTACTAATCTATTATAATTATAAGGTGCTACCACCAATTTATCTCCCACAGAACACGAGAGCATGTCAGCATGTTGAGCAACTGAATCGTAAAGCCTATTATGGCGACCAAGCTCAACCCAAGTAATATTATCCACTATACCATAATCCTTATTGGGATCAAAATAGTCCAAAGAACCAACAAATGCAATCACATTATCATTCCTTTTATTTATAGATATATGTTATTGTATAGAAATTTTCTATACACGTACTGGATCAATCCCCGAATCATTTCTAACAAGACACTTACAGAGTGTTAAAATAGTAATGTTAGAGTTACTGAATTGATTTTAGGAGAAAACCATGAAAAGAACTTATCTGGATAACGGGGCAACATCATTTCCAAAAGCACCTGGAGTTGCTGAAGCCATTAATAATTATATATTAAATGTCGGTACAAACATAGGACGTGGTGCATATGCTGAAGCATTTGAAACTGAGAGCCTTGTATTTGAAACCCGTGAATTGATTGCTGACCTTTTAGGCGCAGGTGATTCTAAAAACGTGGTGTTCACTAAAAATGTAACAGAAAGTTTGAATGTTTTACTCCATGGATTTTTAAACGAAGGAGATCATGTAATTGTTTCAAGTCTTGAACACAATGCAATGATGCGCCCTATTGTTGAGATGGAAAGCAAAGGTGTAACTTTTACTCGAGTTAGACCTAATGAAAATGGACAGTTCAACAAAGATGACCTGCAAAAGGCCCTAAGACCTGAGACCAAACTCGTTGCTATGATGCATGCCTCTAATGTATTTGGTACCTTGCTTGACTTAGAATCAGTCGGAGCTTTTGCAAAAGAAAATGATCTTAAATTTATTATAGACGCAGCTCAAACAGCTGGTTTTATTGACGTAAATATGAAAACACTTCATGCTGATGCGATTGCATTTACAGGCCATAAAAGTTTATTAGGCCCCCAAGGAATTGGTGGCTTTGTAATTACAGATGAGTTTGCTACACAAGTACGTTCCCTCATTCAAGGAGGAACGGGTAGCAAGTCGGATTCTGAAGAACAACCTGAATATCTTCCTGATAAATTTGAGTCAGGCACTCCCAATACTATTGGAATTATTGGACTCAACGCATCTATTAAGTTCATTCTAGAAAAGGGCTTAAATTCTATTCGGGAACACGAGCTAAACTTAACCAAAGCACTTATTGATGGGCTTGCAGACATTCCTGAGGTTAAAATTATAGGAACAAAAGATATGGGCCACCGCACGCCTGTGGTTTCAATCGACACACCTGAACATGACAGCGCGATGGTCTCATATGCTCTCACATCAACTTATGGCATTAATAACAGGTGTGGCATGCACTGTGCGCCATCTGCTCATAAAACCATGGGAACCTTTCCACAAGGTGCCATTCGATTTAGTTTTGGATATGCCAATACTATGGAAGATGTGCAAACCACAATAGACGCTTTAAAGGAAATTTTAAATTAATTGTCGAAATTGACAGAAATTTATCATAATATAGTTGCAATGACAAAGTAGATACCTTATACTTTAACTAGGAAATCGATTTCTTTGTCAGATGTCTATCCGGTGCTACCCATGCACCTTAATCGTAGATATTGAACGGCAATTGAGTTTATTGAATTAAACTCTCTTGCCGTTTTTTTGTTTTTGTAATATACCCTACACCCTAAATATCTTAAATTAACCAAGGATAACACCGACTAAGAGATGGAATATCTTAAAATATTAAGGATACTTAAGGCAACAGCAGAAACGATAAGTAAAGAAATTTCATATGTCGCTTTCTTGCTTGTAGCCACAAACCACCTCCGCTATGGTGGTGACAAAAATGCTGAGTAATTTCTGAGGTGTGGTTGGTAACTTTGCTGCATTTCTGACTTACATAGCATTCCAGTTGGTCATGTTTGGCCACTGGGCACTGTGCTTACATTAATCATCAATCATCCTACTCATGATCTCTGTAATTATTGCCCTTTGTGCATTCAACCAGAGTTCATCAAAGTGACTGGTCTACTGGATATCTTAATTGGTATTGGGGGTCTGTTCATTAACTGGGGTGCTGTAACGCACAGTCTAAACTTATAAGATACTTTGGTGTCGGGCCTCCGACAACAAATTTCTTTCTCACATCCCTTTATACTCACACACAAAAGCACCCCAGCTGAACAAGCAGGGGTGTTTTTGTGCATGGATGTAATCTAAGATAGTTATTAATTTGTATTTTCTACAAACTCAATTTCAGAAGGCGTTCCTACCATGTCTTTACATACCTTGACAATGTCCTCCACAGTTAAGCCGTGGTGTTGCAGGAGTTCATCTGGAGACCCAGATTCACCAAAAGTGTCTTGTACACCCATTCTTCTCACTGGTACTGGACACGTATCTGCTACGACTTCACAAACAGCACTTCCAAGACCACCAATAACTGAGTGTTCTTCCACGGTTACAATCTTTCCAGTGGTCTGAGCTAGATTTGTGATTAATGCATTATCAAATGGTTTTAAACTGTGCATATCAATGACACTCGATTTTATTCCGAGCTCATCTAACTTTGCACTGGCTTCAAGCGCACGACTAACCATAATACCTGTAGCGACAATTGCTATGTCCTTCCCCTCTTTGAGTTTTATGCCTTTACCAATCTCAAATTTCGTGTTTTCTGAGTGACATATTGGTACAGGTGCCCTACCGAGACGTACATAAACGGGCCCCTGATGCTCTAATGCAGACTTTAAAAGAGCCTTTGCACTAACAGCATCTGCTGGATTTATAACTGTCATGTTGGGTAAGGACCGCATAATTGCAATATCTTCTATAGCTTGATGTGAACCACCATCTGGGCCAACGGTTAGTCCAGCGTGTGTTGCACATATTTTGACATTGAGTTTTGGATAACATACCGAGTTTCGAATCACCTCAAAGCCTCTTCCAGCTGCAAATATAGCAAACGAACTTGCAAATGGAATCTTTCCTTCAGCAGCTAACCCCGCTGCAATACCAATTAGATTTTGTTCTGCTATACCTACATTAAAGAATCTTTCAGGAGCAACTTTTTCAAACTCTGCTGTTTTTGTTGACTTAGACAAATCTGCGTCTAGGACAATAACATCTTTATTTGCTTTAGCATCTTCAGCTAAAAATGCACCGTATGCGTCTCTAGTTGCAATTTTCATTATGCTTCACCTTTACCTTTTGACAACTCTAATATTGCTTCATTAAGTTCCAAATCTGAGGGGGCTTTACCATGCCATCCAAGACTGTTCTCCATAAAAGATACACCTTTGCCTTTTATGGTATTAGCAATTATCACTACTGGTCCACTACAAAGATCCGCTTTATTAAATGCATCTACTATGTTGGAAAAATCATGACCATCAATTGAAATGACAGTCCATCCAAAACTTTCCCACTTTTTATCAAGGTCACCTAAATCCATAACATCTTGGTTACTACCATCTATTTGAAGTCCATTATAATCCACAATTGCGGTTAAATTTGAAAGCTTATAATGCGCAGCAGACATAGCTGCTTCCCAAACAAGGCCTTCATTTAACTCTCCATCTCCTAACATGACAAAAACTTTACCAGGGTTGGAGTCTATCTTTCGAGCCAAAGCCATACCTACAGATGCCGAAAAACCTTGCCCCAGTGAACCTGTTGAAAAATCAACACCTTTTACTTTATTCATATCTGGATGACCTTGCAATTTTGACCCTAGTTTTCTTAGGGATAACAAGTCTTTAACAGGCATGTCTCCTCGTTGTGCCAAGGTTGCATATAAGGCTGGTGCTGCGTGTCCCTTTGACAAGACGAACTTGTCGGATGTACTCATAACTTCAAAGTAAAGCGCCGAAAGTATATCTACCGATGATAATGATCCTCCTGGATGTCCTGAGCCCGCTGCATGAATCATCTTTAATATATTCACCCTAATATCTCTTGCATGTTCTTGTAAACTCATACTCCCGCCTTCCTAATTACTGATTAAATACCCTATCTAAGAACAGGCCTACTGCACCCATTCTATTGGTTTCGTCTAATACTATATCTGCTTTATGCTTTAAGTCGTCGCAAGCATTCCCCATGGCAACTCCAAGACCAGCCATTTCGATCATACTAATGTCATTCCATCCATCACCAATGGCAATACATTCATTTAAATCTATATCCAGTTCATTAGCCAACCATTTAAGGGCATTCCCCTTAGAAACATTTTTCACATTTACCTCAATGTTACACGCATGGGTTGAAGTGATTTCAAACTTGTCCACTTTTTCGATTTCTTGTCTGACTTTTGTTAAGTGTTCATGTGTATCACAAACAATACATACTTTGTATATATTTCTCTGATGTAAGTCTTTTTCAGTGTTTTCATTTAACAAACCGTAACTCAATCTATATTGCTCCGGTAAATTTCTATTGAACCTATCGTACTCTAAATACTCATACAAGGGTTTATTGGCTAAAAACAAGCCTTCAGAATAAATGTGTATGTAGGCTTTTGGATCATGCCCTAATGTTATATTCTTGATCAGTTTCACATCATCTAGGTCCATGGTTTTACTGAAAACTTCTTTGTCTTCAAGAATAATTTGAGCACCATTACTTGTGATGATCGGTTGTTTCACACCAAGCAAGTCATGATAAAACTGCATTGAGTTCCTAAGACGCCCTGAAGAAAGGACTATTTTTACTTCTTTATCACATAAGTCATTAATAATCTTATGTGTATCAAATGGAATATTATTTTCCAAATTCAGTAGTGTGCCATCAAGGTCAATTGCAACCAACTTGTAGTTCATCATTGCCTCCCTCTACTTGATTGTTCGTTAGATATCTTACTCAAATTTTATGTTGAACTCAGGAAATTGACAAGTAAACTTATCTATACTTTGCTTCCGAAACGATGTGGCAATTGATTCAAGTTCCAATTTCTAAAAGCAACAAACAAGTAACCTATAAGCAAGGTTGCTTGTCACCTTTTGACAGATGAATGGGGCAGAATAATTATAAATTCTAAAGTTCCCCCTATGATAAAATCAAAAAAAGTAAAGGAGGCTCAATATGACTGATTTACAGGCTTTAAAGACTTTTGAAAATGAACTTAACGAGATTGTTTTTGAGTGTTTCGATCATCTAACCGCTCTTGAGTTAGGGCAGCTTATGACTCATGAAGCCCTGAAAAACGATCTTAAAATTGTAATTGATATCAGTAAACCCAATCAACAGCTCTACTACTATGCTTGTAACTATACCTCTCCCGATAAAGGGGATTGGGTTAGACGTAAACGTAATGTTGTCTTTCAGTTCCACACCAGTTCAATTTATATAGCTGAGAAACTTTCAAAAGACAATGCTACCCTTGAGGATAAATACGGACTATCTACTAAAACACATGTTGCCGCTGGGGGAGCTGTTCCAATTCTTGTTGAAGGTGTGGGTGTCATTGGCGCAATCACTGTTTCAGGTATGAAACCGCACGAAGACCATAGTTTTATTATTAATACAATAAAAGCTTATCTAAAGTAAGGAGTGAAACCATGCATTACAATTTTAATATGCCAACAAGACTACATTTTGGAGTTAAAAAACTAGACGAATTAGCAAACATTGCAAAGCCTTATGGCCCAAAATGTCTATTCGTAACCACCGAAGATGCTGAACCCCTTAAAGGATTATTTGACCGCGTTAAATCACAGCTTCGTAACCAAGGATTTGAAGTACTACATTTTGATAAGGTGGTTCCAAATCCAACCGTAGAAATTGTGGAAGCTGGTGTTGAGGCATTAAACACTTTCAAAGCAGATTTTGTGCTTGCAGTTGGTGGGGGCTCAACCATAGATACTGCTAAAACACTATGTTTAATGAATAATCTTTCAGTAATAGACTGGGACTATGTCTTTGAAACATTTACAAATCCCCATGGGCTCTACGAAACGCTCTCCGATGTTTACTTACCTCTAATTGCAGTACCAACCACCGCTGGTACTGGATCAGAAGTGACACAAGCTGCCGTCATTTCAAGAGGGCATGATAAAAACACAATCTTCCACCCACAGAACTATTCTGACCATGCTATCCTTGATCCAGAACTACTTATGACCCTTCCTAAGAAACTGACAGCCTCTACTGGTTTTGATGCTTTCTCACATGCATTTGAAAGTTACATTAACCCTAATGCAACTCCAGTAAGTGAAAGTATATCTGTGAAAGCTATGGAGCTTGTTGTTAACTGTTTGCCACAAGCCGTAGATCAAACACAGAACCTTGATAGTAGAACTCAGCTGATGCATGCTCAAATGTTAGCAGGTGTAGGGCTTGCGAATGCAGGTGCAGCAGCACCACATCCACTCAGTGAAATCATAGGTGGTATTACAGGCATTAGCCACGGTGAAGCCCTTGCTCTTGTCTTTCCTGAGTTCATTCGTTTCCACCAAAGACTTAAGACACAAACAAGCAAATTGGCTGTGGTTGCTAGAATCTTTGACAGCAATCTAAATTCGGCTTCTGATCAAGAGGCTGCACTTAAACTGAGTGACCTTGTTAAAGCTTTTCTTGTTGATATAAAACTTTACTATAGCTTCAAGGATTACAAGCTCTCTCAGGACAGCATCGATGAAATTGTAGAATCTCCAACCCTTGGATTCTTGCCATTTGGGTCAAAAGATGACCTTAAGGGCATTCTACTTGACTCAATTAACAACCGGTAATGAATTTCGAGAGCATACATTTACTATCCTCAATAGATTAAGTTAACTAAAAAAAGCCACGTCTATGACCTTGCACATGCAGGCCATAAGATCGTGGTTTTTTCTATGAAACAACATGTTTCATAATCTGGTTTCAACAAATAGGCACAAAGGGAAAAGCAAGAATTCCGTAGAATTCTTGCCCAGGAGTTTATATGTCTTGTTGTGTGTAACAAGTCATTATTAAATTATAGAAGCTCAAAACCTGCTGTAAAGTGTCTTAGAGATGTGATAGGACCTTCGTATACAAGTTTCATACCCTTATAAGCGTCTCTATTCTTGTAGATATCACCCAGCGCTTCAGCAATTACGTCTAGGTGACGGTTTGTGTACACTCTTCTAGAAACAGAAATACGCATTGTTTCTAACTCAGGCCAGATTGGCTCACCTGTTTCTTTGTCTTTTGAACCAAATGCACAAGCGCCAAGTTCAACAGCTCTTACACCTGCTTCTTCATATAAGGCTACAACCAAACGTTGTGATGGGAATTCATGCTGAGGAATATTTGGGAAGAAACGACGGCCATCTACGTAAACACCGTGTCCACCAGTTGGCTCAACAATCGGAACACCCTTTTCCTTCAGCTTGTCACCAAGGTATTTAACCTGATTGATACGGTACTCAAGGTATTGTTCATCGCAAACCTCTTGTAGACCAACAGCAAGGGCTTCCATGTCACGACCACTTAGACCACCATAAGTGATAAAGCCTTCATGAACAATTGCAAGTTGGTTTGCCATCTGGAAGATTTTTTCGTTTCTTGTTACAAATAAACCACCAATGTTTACAAGGCCATCTTTCTTTGAACTCATTGTAGCCGTTTCACAGTATGAGAACATTTCTCTTGTGATTTCCTTTATACTCTTGTCCTTGTAACCTTCTTCTCTTTGTTGAATAAAGTAAGCATTTTCTGCAAGACGTGCCGAGTCAATAACAACAGGAATCTTGTACTTGCCAGCAAGCTCACTAACTTCTTTAATGTTTTTCATCGAAACAGGCTGACCACCATTGTTGTTACATGTTACTGTAATAATAACAACACAAACATTTTCAGCACCTTTTTCATCGATGATGTTCTGCATTTTATTTAGGTCGATATTCCCCTTAAATGGGTGGTAACCACTTGACGTATCTAGACCTTCGTCTACAACGTAGTCTACTGGAACTGCGCCAAGAACTTCAGCATTACCTCTGAAAGTATCAAAATGCATGTTACCAATTGCATACTTACCAGGCTCACAGTATAACTTAGCCATAATGTAGTCTGCGGCACGCCCCTGATGTGTTGGTTGTACCATAGGCATTCCGAATACATCTTGAACAGACTCTTCAAGCTTGTAGAAACTCTTACAACCCGCATATGACTCATCACCCGTCATCATTGCAGCCCATTGGTTCGTACTCATAGCAGATGTACCACTATCTGTTAGACAATCTACATATACATTTTCAGCTTTTAGTCTAAATGCGTTAAATTGAGCTTCTTCAAGCCATTGTTGACGCATTTCTTTAGTTGTTTTCTTAACAGGTTCAACCACTTTAATTCTAAATGGTTCAGCATTCATATACTTCATTTTTCATCCTCCTAAGTTATATCTATACCAGTGTCAGTGTTATCGATTCACCTTCAGTTACAGCACCGAACTTCGATAACTCTACTGTTTTTTCACCAATGTTTGTTATTGCCACAACAGTCGTTAATGATGGTACCTTATCTTTGATTCTTTCTATATCAACCTCAAGGATTTTGTCTCCTGCATTCACCGTATCACCTTCAGATACATAAAGTTCAAAGCCTTCTCCGTTCAAATTCACTGTATCCACACCAACATGTAAAATAATTTCATTTTCATTTTCAGATGTAATACCAATTGCATGTTTCGTTGGAAAAATCGACGAAACCACACCCTTTACAGGCGAAAACATTGCGCCTTCTTCTGGATCTATACAAAAGCCATCACCCATGATTTTTTGAGCAAATACCGGGTCTGGTGCTTCTGTAATTGGTTTAATTGTTCCCTTAAATGGAACCTTCCATGTGAGTGCTTCTTTTCTTTTAAGGAATTTTTTGAACATCTTAAAGCCTCCTAATTTCCCCACAATGCCCTTTGATTAACATAAGCACATTGTCTATAACAACTGAACTTTATCTGCTAATTAAATTTTAATGCTTGGCCAAGAAAGTTACAAAAAAAGCTCTCTCCACATAGATATGGCAGTCACTTTACAAGTTTGTTTTCATATTAAAAGCCGGTCAATTATGACCGGCTTCACATGAAACATTTAATGTACAGTTTCTATTTGGCTTTGCTTCTATTTAAAGTTACCTGTTCTTATTCTAGGTTGTACTTCTTAGCTGCAGCATCGATGGCATTACGGCAAGCTTCAACACCTTCAGTAATTGTACCGTCATACTTAAAGATTGCAGAAGATAGTATAACAACATCAGGGTTACACTCGATCATTGGATCAAGATTATCATGTCTTAGGCCCCCATCAACAGCAAGTTCACAAGTAGGGTTCTTTTCATCAATTAACTTTCTGGCTCTTCTCACTAAGTCTAGAGAAGACTTTCTCCAACCCCAGTTGTCTTTGCCATCTGTTTCATCTACACCGTGAACAACAACCTGTAGTCTGTCAATGTCATAAATTGATTCTTCAACAAACGACAAAGGTGTGTAACAGCCAATTGTAAGACCCACCTTCATTCCAAACTCTCTACAGTAGTTTATAATATAAGCCAGAGGTGCACCGATGAAGTGCTCAGCGGGAAGGATTAACATATTTGTACCCACAGCAGCAAGTTTTTCAATGAAGAGTCTGTCACAATCTCTTGTGTAGAAATGACATTCGATCGGTTTATCTGTAACGGGTCTTATACCATCAATAATTTGGTGACCACCCATAAGTTGTAGGTTCTTTAGGTCATGCATATCTGCAGCGTCTGCATGAACATAATCTGCTCCAGCATCTACAGCTTCTTTAACAACACCAGCAATATGACCATAGTTTACGTGCGCCAGACCAGCAGCAATTTTTATATGTTTCATCTAATCTCTCCTTTAATTTTATAACGTTTTCTCAATTCTTAAGTCAAGTCTAACACAGAAAATTTCGCAGCGTTAAAAATCAATTTGCCGTTACTTGTGGCACTTTTTTAACTTAACTGCGTTGCTTGATTCGTACATATTCCTAAGGATATCTACAAAGTTTTTCATGCCCTCAAACACAGTTGATGTTGGTATTACCAAACTTTCAATCCCAATATCTTGCTTAAGTGACTGTGTAGTTATAATAAGATCAAAGTGTTCTGTATCAATGGTTTCAAGCATGGATACAGGGTATACTTTATCTACTTGTACATAGTTCAAATTGTTCTTTAATATCTCTAACATAAGCTTAACTTCACTGTATGATGAATGGTAAACCATACATACTTTAATGGGTTGTTTTGACCGTTCTATAGCCGAGGCAATATGAATAGCAATATATCCAACTTCCTCTACAGGAATGGTGTAATGATAAAACTCTTCAAAGATGGATACACATTTCTGAGCAATAGCAAAAACCTCTGGATAGTTGTTTCGCATATCATCTACAATTGGATTGTAGAAGTCCAACCCATACTTTATTTTATTCGCTACAGATTTTAAATGATGAAGTAATCCATTAAATAGGGTTTCCTCATCAGAGATTCTAAACTCCGCTTTAACCAGTTCGATAATCTCCTGTGCAACAACCTTACTAATTGTAAAAGACTCCTCGCTAATGTTCCACGAGCTACTCTCAAAATGCGTTTTAGCTACAATAGTTATACCCGTCAAATATGCCAATTCAGATTCTGGTACATTTATATCAAATTCTCTCTCAATTTCATGGGCAATCTCTTTGATCATTTCATAGTTGTCTACACCAGACAAATCACTTATGGTTTGCTGGCGCATATCTACAAAATTCCCATCAACCATTCTGGAAATAGCCAGGGCGTACTTAATAGTGAGTCTTTTAAGTTCATCTGATGTGAACTTGATTTCACAGAGTGTTTCTAAATGGTTGATGATCTTGTTTACACGATCATAGTCCACACCTAAAACATCTTCTTTTTGAGCATAAGAAAAATAGTTAAAGGCAATCACCTGATCATGTCCATCCGAGTTTTCCATCATGTCGATCATCTGGTCGTGTTTTTCACACAGATTAAACAAGTCAAACATGGCTTTGCGAATTCTCTTTTCACCCGCGTGCAGATAAATGCCCCTAGCCTTATTCTGAAGCACTTCAATGTCACGGTCAGAAAACCATTTTCGAACGCGGTCTATATCTGAGTACACCGACGGTCGACTAATAAACAACTCGTTCTGTAAACTCGTTATGGTGGTCTTCTTAAGATTCGTTAGGAGTTGGTAGATAATGTACAACTGACGGTCTTTTGAGGTATGTTTGGTTTCTGTATAGTTAAAGGACTTGAGTTTAGTTAACATCTCAAGTTTTGACTTCTCGTCTCCTTCAATATAAACACCAACACCGGTTTTCTTTACCAGCTTCAAACCATTCTCCAGTAGAAGTTTTTCTACTTCTTTCATGTCATTTCTAATTGTCCTATTGGAAACATCAAGTTTTTCAGAAATAAAGGAAATTGTCATGGTCTCGCTGCTGTTAATAAGAAGTTTTATTATCCTCAATGTTCGTTGTATCATTTTTACTCCCCCGTCCAAACTGCATCAAGTTAGTTTTCTAATTAGTTCCAAGTATATCATGAGCGCCTTGATCAAATCCTCTATGTGAATGTTCTCATTAGGTTTGTGGGAATTGGTAATTTTGCCTTCAAAGGTTGGTCCAAATGCCACTGCATTGTCCATTACACGTGCATAACTGGCTGCACCTTTGGTTAAAGTCTTGAGTGGTTTGTGCTCAACTTCTTCATATGAAGCACGCATTGCATGAATCAATGCACTATCTTGGGCTACAAAATGTCGGTTCATATGTTGCTGTACCTCAAAGCTCATTCCATGTTTCTCACCAAGGGCATTTAACGTTTGATGCATCACACCAGCATTGATATCCAGTGCATATCGATAGTCAAAGTAGATTTCACTTCCAGAGCCGGTAAGTTCTATAGCAGATAGGTTACTTGTTGCAAGTGCATCAAATCCAAATTGGGTTTGTATGGTGGCTAATATCTTATTTTCATGCTCGTATAAAGACCCCAGTGTGGTTAGCAGTTCTCTAAAATTCCAATCCAGATTAGAGATATCTTTAAAGTCTTTATACATGAGAAGGGCAGCACTAATCCCTTTTTCAGGATGTCGAGCCGGTGCAGGCTTTCCTCTATAAACAAGTTTTGTGAG
>Ga0209272_10000735_pt1 | contig 23877 bp, 21 predicted proteins | sample tdDd002_FD_187125 | JGI IMG/M metagenome (GOLD analysis project Ga0209272, IMG submission 187125) | Marine sediment microbial communities from the Atlantic coast under amendment with organic carbon and nitrate - tdDd00.2 (SPAdes)... | ecosystem: Environmental > Aquatic > Marine > Coastal >... | reverse complement strand
GTTAACTCTATTTCTATAATAAATGGCTATTCAAAATCTGAAAAATTATTTGATTGGAATGACCGTGTTAAGAAAGCTTTGTTAGAGTTTTCAGACGGAACAAGCGAAATTGTTGAGTTTCAAGATGGTATTATAACACTTCAAACTGTTAAGTTTAGTGATGTTCATTTAACATCATCAATCAAACTAACAATATTAGAGATATATCCTGGATCAAAGTATGCAGATTGTTGTATTACTGAAGTAATATTTAATCTACAGGATTAAGTTAATAGCAAATATATAGAATATTAAGGGATTATCTTTTTTGAGTTCTTATTAACATATTATATACACTAATGGAGGTTTAATGGGGAATCTATATTTGATTATGTCATAGCGGGGGACTGCTTATCATTTCAATCATCCTAGTGATTAGAAAAAGATTATCTGATGATATTGCACATAATATACTCGCTTGTTGCAAATAGACAATATTAAATCATCCTTTTCCATAAGTATTTTGTGTTAGTTTGAATTGAGATTACATTCTGAAAGGAAAAGTTAGACATAATACTACATTCGATGTCTAAATACGCATATAATTGTACTAAATGTGTGTTTAGATATATAATATTACTATATAAGTTATAATTATACAACTGGACGGAATTTATGCTGCTAGACTATAAAAATAATAGTTTAATATAGGATTACTTAAGAGAATATATTGTTTTTGCTTTTCTTATTGAAATGTATTTTTTAATCAAATAAAGCAAGAATAAATTGATAGTAAATATTAGATAATGATAAATTGCATTTGATATAAAATAAAAAAAAGAAAGATGTTACTACATATGAAATATAATTATACAGGCATAAGTCATGTAGGAAATGTAAGAGCGAATAATGAGGATAATTTCTTTATTGGGAAAACTTTGAACAATAAAAAGATATTACTAGCTGTTGTAGATGGTATAGGAGGAGGAGCAAATGGGGAACTTGCCTCAGGTATTGTCGCAGAAGATTTTCAGTGGTTTATGTCAAAACAGGAAAACGTTAACGTAGAAGAGTTAAAAAATCAGATTACAGATACGAATACCGAAATATTTAATTATTATCATGATAAAGGTATTCGGGGGGGAACTACTTTAGCAGGTATGCTAATTGATGATAAGAGTTATATTTTGAATATTGGTGATTCAAGAGTTTACTTAATTAGAGATGGGGACATAACTCAATTAACTTGGGATCATAATTTAGCTAATTTTCAATTAAAAGCAGGCAAAATTAAAACCGCTGATGAACTTGGGAAAAAAGGACAAGCTCTGGTTAGGGCTATTGGAATAGATGAGAAGTGTATCGTAGATTTTATCCCTGTAGATATGAAGGCTGGAGATCGTTTTTTAATATGCTCTGATGGATTGTATGATGAAGTACAAGAAGAGACTATTTTATATTTAAGTAATAGCATTAATGATATTGAAGATTTAAAGGAAATGTTGTTGAACAAAGTGTTATCTGGTGATGCAAAAGATAATGTGACTTTTATAGTTTTGGAAGTTGTTGAGTAGTAGAAAAAGGAGTATAAGATGCATATAAAATTGGCTATTGTTGATTCTGATTTAGTTTACCTTGAAAGATTTACTAGTAAGATAAGCAGTTTGTATAAGAGTGAAATCACAATTGAGAGCTTCTCAAGTGTAGATACTTTTTTTAGTTTGGCTTCACATAAGTTGTTTGACATTTTGTGGATTGATGAAAGTATTGAAGTACCAGAAGAATACCAAAATTCTGAAATGATTGTTTATATGGTTCAAAATAATAAAATTAATTCTGTAAAAGGTAAGCAAGCCATTTCAAAATATCAAAATGTAAATGATATTTATAAAGAGCTGATAGATTATGCATCAAAATTAGAAAAGAACTTCAAATATGAGTTTGCTAATCAAAAGACAGAGACTACTAATACAATTATGGTTACAGGTGCAGCAGGTGGTGTTGGCACTTCATTATATTCAACAGCTTTAGCTATGAAAATAGTTGAAGAAGGTAAAAGAGTTTTACATGTTGATATTAATAATTTTTCATGTATGAGTTACTACTCAGATGAGCATAATGATTTAGGATTAGATGAAACCATTAAGTTGATTAAGAATTACATTATAAAAGGTGATGAAAGTGATATATCATCTGAACTTCGTACAATGATATCTAATGATCATTCAGGAGTAGATTACATTAAGCCTTTTAAATCACTCTTTAAGAGTTTTGAAACAAAGAGCGCAGATATAAAAGAGTTAATTGGAAAACTCGTCGAAATAAAAGAACATGATTATATTATTGTTGAGAAGGCTTTAAAAATTGAAAGAGATGAGTTATCAGATCTTTCAGATTTGGATAGGATTGTCGTCGTTAGTGATAATTCTAGTAAATGTGAAAACAATTTATCTAGTATAGTAAAAGCCATTGAATTTTTTGATTCAAAGAAAAAAAGCGATGATCAACCAATTTCGAGAAAAATGATGGTGGCCTACAACAAAATGAAAGTTCCTAAAACGGATAAATCTTTACTTAAGATTTTAAGTAGCCATAGGGAGCTTCGTGGCAAGGATGATAGTGAAATCATAATTGAGTTAAAAGAGAAATTAAACGTTGAAGGGCTGATATGGTGATTTAATGGAAGAGTATAGTGGATTAGTTAAGCAGGTTAAAGATATTATTGAGAATAGGTATACTTTTAATGAACGTAGTGATTTAAGTAATGAAGAATTAGAAGAGGCTATTCAAGAAATTGTTGATGATTTAGCAGAAGATTCAATGTATACAACAGAAGAATTAATTAAGGCTAAATTAGATGTTTTTTCTTCTTTAAGAGGTCTAGGTGTTTTAGATGCACTAATTAGAGACAAAAGTATTACGGAAATCATGATTAATGGACCTGATAATATTTTTGTTGAGAAAAGTGGACGATTGGTTAAGTATGATAGAACTTTTGAAAGTCCTGATGAATTAAGACGTGTTATAGAAAGAATTGTTAGTGATGCTGGTAGAAAAATTACTGAGAAAGAACCGATAAAAGATGCACGTTTATTGGATGGTTCCAGAGTAAATGCAGTATTGGGCAATATTGCATTGAGTGGTCATACATTAACGATAAGAAAATTCTCAAAAACACCGATGAGTATTGAAAAATTGATTGAGTACGGTTCGATTACGAGTGATACAGCTGAAATATTACAGAAATATGTAACTGCAAAATACAATATTTTTGTTTGTGGTGGTACTGGTTCAGGTAAAACAACTTTCTTAAATGCACTTTCAAACTTTATTCCAAGTGATGAACGTGTAATAACCATTGAGGATTCAGCGGAACTTAAGATTACAAGCATAGATAACTTAGTAAGTATGGAGACAAGAGATTCTGTTTCGTCAAATACCGAACCTATTACTATCAAGGACCTTATTAAATCCTCATTAAGAATGAGACCCGACAGAATAGTTGTTGGTGAGGTTCGTGGTTCAGAGGCAATTGATATGTTACAGGCTATGAACACAGGTCATGATGGTTCATTATCAACAGGACACTCCAATTCTGCTAAAGATATGTTAAGTAGACTAGAGACTATGGTTTTGCAAGGAACACCAGGGATGCCGCTAGAGGCAATTAGGCAGCAAATTAGTTCAGCGATAGATATAATTATACATTTATCTAGATTAAGAGATAAATCAAGAAAAACGATAGAAATTGTTGAATTAAACGGTTTAGATGATAAAAACAATTATATTATTAATCAACTGTATAGATTTGAAGAAGATGATAAGGCAACCAATAAGCGTGTGTCTGGATCCTTAAATAAGAAGAATGACTTGATTAATGATTTGAAGCTAAAAATGGCAGGTATAGATCTATGAAATTAAAATTATTTAAAAAAGATGAATTGGAAAATGAAAGAGACTCATTTATCGATACAAATGCGATGGATTATAGAACACATAATTATTCGCTGATAGAGATGATAATTAACTATATTGTTGCATTTGCTGCTGTATTTGTGGTTTCTTTTATATTTTATGAAAGTGCTACTATTTCTATACTTTTTAGTATTATTGGCGGTTTTGCCTATTTACCACTAAAGAAGAAAAGTATAGTAACCAAGAAAAATGTAGTTTTACAGAGACAATTTAAGGATTTTTTGGAGTCGTTAACAACATCAATTGGAGCAGGTAGAACAGTAAACGCAGCTTTAATTAGCGCTAATGAGGAATTAGAGATTCAGTATTCTAGCAAGTCGTATATTGTAAAAGAAATTAATGGTATGTTACTAGGCATGAGAGAAAATTATGGATTTGATGTTATGCTAGAAGATTTATCAAAAAGAACGTTAGTTGAGGATATTAAGGATTTCTCAGATGTATTCAGTACTTGTGAATCAAAAGGTATGGATACAGATGTTGTTATAGGTAAGACTGTAAAAGTAATTAACGAAAAATCTGAGATTAAAATGGATATAGAAACAATGATTACTTCTAAGAAGACTGAGTTAAATGCAATAATGGTTATGCCAATTGTCTTTGTTTTCCTGATCAAATCCCTTGGAGGTGGCATGATTGATTTATCTTCGCCTATCGGTAGGGTTGCTTCGACAGTATCCTTAAGTATTTTTATTATTTCATATTTTATAAGTAGGAAAATACTAGATATTAAAATTTAGAATGGAGGAAGTAATTGGATATATTAGCTTTTAGTATGTTAGTACTTGGTTCTATATTGTCAGGTGTATGGATAGTATTGCTTGTAGTAGGAATAAGTAAATATGGAGATTATTTTGATGAAGTTAACCTATTAAAAAATCCCTTAAAACCGATTTTGCCTTTAGCATTAGTTTTGGTAAATACTATAGCGTATGATTTTTCTATGAAAAAAGATAGACAAAGAATGCAAGCATGTAGAAACATCTACGGTGCAGATCATTATGAATTTGAGTTTTATCAGCACTTTGCAACAAAGATATCTGTTCTATTAACCTTGATAGTAATAACTGCTTTGATTTATCCATTAACAGGTGTAATAGGTTATATGATAATGGGTGGTGTTGCAACGATAATTGCATTTGTTGCAATAAATGACTCACTTGATGATAAAGATAGGAAGAGACAGGAAGAATTAATTAGAGATTTTCCAGGAGTGCTTTCAAAGATTGCTTTGTTAGTTAATGCTGAAGTAATCATAGATGAGGCTTGGAAAATAGTTGCTAAAACAGGAAATGGCGTTATATTTACAGAAATGCGTAAAACTGAATCACGTATGGTCAATTCAATGACTTTCGGAGAAGCATTAGTAGAATTCGGAAATGATTGTGGCCATCAAGATATAAAAAAAATTAGCTCTGTCATTGCGCAGAAAGCTACAAAAGGAAGTGACGATATTGATGAATACCTTCAATTATACTCAAAAGAGATGTGGGAAGAGAAAAAACACTTAGTTAGACGACAAGGTGAAAAAGCTTCGAGTAAGTTATTAATACCTATCGGGCTTATGTTTTTGGGAATTCTTGCATTAATTGGTATTCCGTTAGTATCAAACTTACAAATATAAAGGAGAATATTAAATGAAAAAACTTAATGATTTAACAACGAAGGCTTATGTAAAGGTTAATAACATGAAGGACAACGCTATTAACTCTGTAAAAGAATTTATGGCTGAAGAGCGTGGTGCTTCTGATATCTTATCTATGATGATTATCTTAGGTGTGGTAGTAGCGATTGCATTCTTATTTAGAAAGTCATTGATTAGTTTAGTACAAAATCTTTGGGCTAATGTGTTTGGTACAGGTGAGCTTGATGCAGATAAAGTAACGCCTGCATGGGGTGAGTAAAGATAAATGGTGAAATATTTATGATTAATAAACGAGAAGATGGTTCTGCAGTACTAGAAAATATTCTGGTACTGCCAATAGTGTTCTTAGTTATCTTTATAATTTTAACCATGCTTTTAGTAACTTTTGATAGAGCTGTATTAGATGCGGCAACACAAAGAGGGACTGTTCAGGCAAGGAAGATGATTGAAGATCCATATTATATTGGAATTGTGAAAAATAGTATAGAATCATCTTCGAGTGAGTTAAAAGGTTCTGAAGCATTAGGTGATGTAACTGAGGTTGGAGATATAAATAGCATTTCTATCACTATGCCGGAAGATGGTGTTCAACCTTATCGCTATTTTTTTATGGATTCAGATTATATTGAAGGGGTAGCTAAGGAAAAAGTCTTAGACTATATTAATAAGCTAAACTTTCCAATTTCAAATAGTAAAGTTGAAGTATTCCCAGATGTCAGTAATATGATTTTTTACACTGGCATTGAAATTGTCAGTACAAGGACATATGATTTACCATTTAATGATTTAGGTTTTGATTTAGGGGATTTAGTAGTTGAGTCAAGGTCATACACAATTGTAACAGATCCTGATGAGTTTGTAAGAAATGTCGATCTTGCAAATGAAGTACTATATGATTTAGGTGTTACAGGTTCAGATGGCAAACTTGAACAAATGTTTGACAAAGTAAAAGATATGTTAGATCGATTTTTTAAGTAAAGAGGAATATATATGAAGTTTTTTGCGGGTCACAAGGGATCAATATCAATTATTTTGATCATTATTTTATTGCCTATGCTTACATTAGGAGGCATTGTACTTGATATTTCAAGAATGAATTATGCTAAATCAATCGTTTCTAGTTCTGGGGAACTAGCAATGAATGCCGCATTAGCTGATTATGATTCTGTTGTACAAGATGTTTATGGTATATTTGCTATGTCACAATTAGCGGAAAATCCATCTGAAGCACTGGAAACTAATGTTAAAGCGTATTTTAAAAATACTTTAATAGATAATAATGTTATGACTGAATCTGAAGCTGAGGATTATGTCGCTAATCTATTAAATGAAACATTTGATGGTGATTTTAAGAATTTTCTTGAAATGAGTGTTGAGGATATAACTGTACAAGGTGTTCCTAATTCAGATTTAGGAGAGCCAACAATACTAAAAAAACAGATTGTTGAATATATGAAGTATAGAGGGCCTTTGACAATTAGTACAGGTTTTATTGACAGTTTGGATTCTTTTACGAAGGTCGGTAAACAGACAGAAGTTATTGAAAGTAAATTAGTAGCAGATGAAGCATTAGGTGAAATACAGGCTGCTAATAATGAGTTGTATAAGTTCCTCAAAGATTTTGATAAAACATATGCGCTTTATAAGTCTGATGTACTTGAGAGCAAAATGAATGCAATGCAAACTGCGCTTGGCCCTGCTGATCAAAATGTAATAGACGTTTTTATTTATGATAAACCGTATGTTATGGAAAATGGAAGTAAAACAGTTAATAGTGATCCTGATTTAACTAGTTTAGATACAGCCTATAATGCAATTGGTAACATTGATGGTATAGTATCAAAAGATTATAAACTTCTACAAGATTACCTCAAGGCCTTTAATGATGCAAAGGTGAATTCTAGGAAAAAAACCTTGGAAGATGACATTAAAGATTTAGAGAGTGAGAATGAAGAACTTGATGGAGATATAGGAGTTTTAGATAGTAAGATTGATCAAGAAAATGCTAAAGAGAATCCCAGTTCGTCAAGAATAGCAGGTTATAAAGCTGATATTAAGAAAAAAGAGCAAAGTATAGAGGATAATACAGAAGAAATTGCTGAATTGACTTCAAAAATAGAAGCTTTAGAGGATTATTTTGAGTATTATGATGCTATCAATACAAAGGCATCAAATCTTTATAATGCATGTCTAGCATCTGTGGATGCCTTTAGAACTCCTTTAAAAGATATTCAAACACAAACTAATTATATTATTAATTTGAATTATAAATTGCTGCTGATAAAAAGTCAGATAGGCACAATAGATGAATTAGTAACATCATTCAATACAAAAAAAGAAGCATTTGAAGGAAAAATTAGTAAATATGAATCAGAAACTTCTGGCAAAAGTGATATGTTTTCAACAACTATGCAAAGTGATGTTGATAATAAGATGGCACTTGTGGATTTAGATGCCTTGAAGGAACTTGATGCAAGAGTTCAGAAGGATACCGAATATTTCACACCTCTCTTTAATAGTTTAAAGAATATTGAGTATAGAGGTTCTGTGTATTTTGATCCGTATGGTAGGGTTAATAATAATATTTTAAATATAGCTTCTAATGCTGAAACTGCACAAAGTTTGGCTGATATTTATATCAGTAATAATGCTGGTACATTTAGCTTAGATATTACAACTTATAGAGACTTCTTATCAAAAAATGCTGATACAAATACAATTATGTCAAACAATCATGATGTATTATCAATGTTTGTTCCACCTCTAAAATATTGTGAGTACTTAAAAAAGGAATTTAAAGATCAAGAAAATAGTGTATCTACTTCAGATACTGAAGAATATACAAAAGTAAAAAGTGAAGTTACTAACTTAAAAACATCATCTGAAAGTACTTCGGAAGCTGGAGCAAGTTACTTACAGGATGAAAATGCTACTGTAAAATTACTTTCAACATTCACGCAACCGGTTATACCTTCTAAAGGTACAACTTCGACTAATACAGGGATGGATTCCAAGTCATCGATGAGTTTTGATTCTGATTTTGAGAAAGCCAGTCCAAAAGTATCGGGAAGTTTTTCTAATATTACGAGTGTAGCTACAAATTTATCTGATTCTATTGCAAAACTAACAAGAAATGCAAGGGATGATATTTATGTTTTAGAGTATATATTTAATAATTTCTCTAGTGGAATAACGGAAAAAGAATATGATGACAATGTCAAACTGACCTTAAGTAACTATAATATTGATTCTACTTCAAACTATTTCTATGGTGGAGAGATAGAGTATATTTTATATGGAAAAGACAGTTTATCTGCTAATGTTTCTACAGCAAAAACACATATATTTGGTATCAGGTTTGGGTTAAATGCTATATTTGCTTTTACTGATGGTGGTGTTAGATCTGAAACATTTGCATCAGCTGGTGTAATATCTGCTGCAACATTAGGTGTGGTACCAGTACCACTTATTCAAGCGATACTTCAATTATCTCTGGCGCTAGCAGAGTCCGTTTATGACATGCATCGTTTAAACGATGCCAAACAAGTTGCTCTGATTAAAACACCGTCAACTTGGAGCATGTCTATAAGAGGTTCTTTAAATGTAGCTAAGGAAGTTGCAACAGATGCTGCAACAACAACTATAAAAGAAACACAGAAATTCATTGAGAATGCTTTTGATGCTTTTGGAGAAGATGTCAAATCCATGACTGCGGAGGAATTAGAGGCTCAAAGTTTAAAGTTAAGTACGACAATTACACAAACTGTAAGAGAGGAAATGGAAAGTGTTTCAAGTCAGGCAATAAATATGTTTGTTGAATGTCTTGAAAATGAACTTTCAAATGTGTACTACATAGATGGAAAATTAATTGATCCAAAATCACTAAACATAGAGGAAAAGCTTGAGTCTAGTATTCAAAATGCTGCTAATACTGCCAAAGGTTTAATCAAAGACTATATAACGAATAATGATATAATTAGTCTAGTTGATCTGAGTATACAGTCAGTTGCAGATAAGCTTGTGGATTATATAAAGAGTGATGAGTTTGTAATACCAGATATACAAGTTTATACAGATATTGATACTGTAATAACTTCCTTAAGTAGTTATGCAAATTCTAAAGCTGATGAGTATGTTGAATTGGCATTAGATTATATGGATGAATATCGATCGAAAATCACTAAGGAGTTAAGTAAAAAGCTGACCGACAGTATAGATAAATACAAGAAGTTAGGTGATGAGAAAATTAATAATGTTGGTGAAAAAGTAATGGAAGAGGCAACTCAAAATATCGATGAGGTTTTTGGTTCATTAGAGAATAATCTGCCAGTAGGTGATGGGACTTTTAAGCCAACTGGTAATGTGAAAAGTAGCGGTTTTAAGGCTGCAATTAAGTTCAGTTACGAAGATTACATAAAATTATTTGTGTTCTTAAATTTAGCAACAGGAAAAGAAGATGTAACGTTGAAAAGAATGTCTGATTTAATGCAGACAAATATGAACTATGGAAGTTTTACAAAAGATGATAAGACTATTACTCATACTAAAAAGGGTTCATTAGCTTTGAATGAAGCATATTCTTATGTAAGTGTAGAAAGTAATCTGAGTATAGATCCGTTCTTTGTTAAATTTGATTTCTTTAATCAATTATTAAAAGAAGATAATGATGAGTTTAGTGTAGATGAATTAGGCAACTTACATTATAGATCTGTTTTAGGTTATTAAAAGAAAAATTATAGGATTTATGAGGTGAAAAATGAAGAAAAGTATTATTTTATTAGCAATATCAATGATTTTAATTATGACGTTTGGCTGTTCGAAAAATGAGGCAAATGGTAGAATTACTGAAAGCAATACCACACAGAACATTGAAACAAGTGATGAATCATCAGCAACAGAAGAAGTACAGGAAAAAACTATTGAAGATGAAGAAAAGATGGATTTTATTGTTTTAAGAGGTTTAACAGTAGACACTTATACTGAAGTGCCAATAAAAGATGGAAATTATCAAGACGATACATTCCAGAGAAATTCATATCATGCAGGATTAAAGCTCTACTTTGATGATTACACTATTTCTCGTATAGAATCGACTAAAGAAATTAAAGAAAGCGTTATATCTGATTTGCAATGGAAAATTGAGAATTATTTTACTGAAGATGTTGATTTAGGAAGTATTTGGGGGTTTGATGAAGTATCAATTACAAAGGAATCAACAGAAATTGTAAGTATTAATGGTTATAATACAGAAAAATCTAATGGGATTTTACATTTTATCAATACAGATAGAGAAGCTGTTGATGTTCATTATTACGGGTATGCAATTGATTTCAATGATGAGTCTGTGGTCTATCTTGTTTATAATACTGAAAAGGAAAATGTTGAAAAAGGTAAATCTACATTAGATGAAATGGTAAATACTTTTAGAGCATGGGAATCAACGGATGTTGAGTATGAGGATTAGATGAGATATAGACAAGATTCTAAGGGTTCAGTTACTTTAGAGGCGATAGTATCATTAACGACATTTTTAGCATTGTTTGTTTTAATAATTTCTATTTCGAAGTTCTTTATGGCTCAAGCGCTTATAAAGAATATGATTAGTGGTGTTGCACTTGAGATGTCTCAGTATTCCTATCTTTATAGTGTTTCAACACTAGAAGATTTATCTGCGGATTTGGATTCTAATGCAGGACAAGCTAAAGGTGATATCAATAAACTCTTTGGTATATATGATGGCCTTAATAATAGTATTATGGGGATTTATCAAGATGAGAATGGTAAAGACAGTGTAAAGACTTTATCAGAGTCTGTAATGGCGAACTTGCAAAGTGCAGCTAATTCAGCGTCAACGCTGGATATAAATGCTTCAAAGTCTGCTTTAGAGGATGCTAATTCAACCGCTAATGAGATTAAAGCAAGAGCTGATGAGACAATTGAATATGCATCGGACTTTAAAGATGAGATGATGTCCATATCAAAAGATCCTATTGGATTTGCAAAGTCACTTGCAGTAGTCTTAGGGCAACAGTTGTCGGATAGAGGTAAATCTATAGTTGCTGAAAACTTAGCAAAATCTATGTCGGTTAAGTATCTTGGTGCTGATGTCAATGAAGCGAATGAAAAACTTAAGTCCTTAGGCATTGAAGAAGGACTTGAAGGACTTGATTTTAGATATAGTCAAATGTTTCACTCTTCAACACCTACTGATATTGTAATTGCTGTAAAATATGATCTCGAGGTATTAAATTTATTAAATTTAGATACTTCTGTGTCTATGTTTGATGTAAGTCAGACCAAAGCATGGTTATCAGGAGATGATAAATTAGTTGAGAAAAAAGTTGAAGAAGAAAAGAAAGAATCTGAAGAAACTGAAGAGATCGAGGACGAAACAGGAATCTCAGCATGGGAAATGGGGTCTTTCGCAAAAGGTGATTATATATCATCACAAGAAGTTAAATCATTATCAGAAGGATATATTAGCTCAAATGATAATTTAATTGATGCATACAATCCATCTAAAAATGAAGTTGTAGATGTTAAAGTGATTGATGTGTTTAAAAAATCATATTCTACTGATGATAAATTGAAGAAAGAAATGAACAATAGAGTATCTAACTTTTTAGATAGTCTAAATAACAAAACATCTGTAACAGTGGAAGATAATTCTAATGCTGAAGGTGAAACGATACATAAACTAGATCCCGCTACATGTAATAAGAAGATGATTATTGTTGTGCCAGAGGGAGCTGATATAGAACATATCAAGGAACTGAAGAAATCTATTGAAGAAGAGCATAGTATTTCAATAGAAATTGTTTCCGGTTATGGTAAATCACCAGATGCAGTAGTTTCAAATTAAAATGGAGTAATAATGGAGATAGCTTTAACAAAAAAAAATATATATTCCGATAAGAAAATGTATCTAATAGCAGCTGTAGTAACAGTAATTGTAGTCCTTTTGATGGTCATAAGGCAATCAAGTGTATATGATATTTTAAATGTAGCTTTTTTATCTGTGACCATTTCAATGACTATGTACTTTGATTTAAAAATGCGCATTGTCCCTAATGAAATTATTCTAGTAGCTTTGGGGTTAAGATTACTTATGTTAGTTATTATAATGATGACTAACATTCAAGGCTTTTCCTATATATTTATTGATAGCTTGGTCGGCGGAGCTTTTCTTTTGCTGATACTTATGGTTGCTAGATTAATCAATAAAGGATTAGGTGCAGGAGATATTAAATTATTTTTGGCTATTGGTTTGTATGTTGGATTTAATGGTGCATTCAATATATTGTTTTATACAATATTAGTTAGTTTTGTATTTGCAATCCTAGCACTTCTCACAAAAAAAATGAGTATGAAGGATTCACTGCCTATGGTACCTTTTGTACTTGTAGGATTTATGGCTACGATGCTATTAGGAGGAATTTAAATGAAGAAAGTTATAATACCAATAATCCTTATGGTATCACTCGTTTTAACAGCATGGATGAGTTATTTCTCTAAGGTTAGTAGCCATCAAGCTAAAGTTGATACACTTGTATCTGAAGCTGAGCATAACCTAGATTTAAAGGTTTATTATAAGGCAATGGATCAATACTACAATCTTATAGAATTAGATGATGGTAATATCGATCACTATCATAAGTTTATGGATTTAGCATATATAACTAACGAGTTAGATGCATATGAAAGTATAACACTTAAGACAATAGATAAGTTTCCAACTGATCCCAAAGCATATAAGGATATTATTAACTACTATATGTTAAATAATGAGTTTGTTGAAGTACAAAATATTGCTTTAAAGGCAAATGAACATTTAGAAGATTCATCAGAATTTAGAGAATTGTATTTTGAAGCATCTTATCAATACTCGGAGATTGGCGGTCGATACGATTCTGTAAATGATTTTATCGGTTTCAATGCATGTGTTATTGAAGATGGCAAATGGGGAATGATTAATCAGTTTGGTGATTTCATTTTAGAGCCTATCTATAAACATATAAGTGCTTTTAGTGGTGGTATGGCTGCTGTAAGCTTAGAAGATGAAACATATTTCGTTAATAAATCAGGTCATCCACAATTACGTACAAAAGAAAAAGTAGATTTAGCAATGCCTTTTATAAGTGGACTTTCAGTTATAAAACAAGGTGATAAGTATGGTTATGCTGATAAGGACTACAATCTATATGAAGTAGAATGGGATTTTGCAACTAGTTACCTATACGGTGTAGCAGCTGTAAAGAAAGATGACAAATGGGCAATAAGAGATTTCAATAGAGAGTATGTCACTGAATTTATATTTGATGATGTTATTTACGATGATAATTATATTAGTTCAAATAATGGTGTGATAATTGCATCTGTAGATAATATCTATTATTTATTCAATATAAATGGTGAGAAAATTATAGAAAACGGCTTTGAAGATGCTAAACCTTTTTCAGAAGAAGGCATAGCCCCTATAAAAGTAGATGGGAAATGGGGATTTATCAATACTTCTGGTGATTTGATTATTGATTTTATCTATGAAGACGCATACGCATTTGGTATAGGCATAGCACCTGTTAAATTAGATGACAAGTGGTTTTATGTTGATGCAAATAACGATGTTATGTTAGAGGGTGATTTTGAAGAAGCTAGAACATTTAGTAAAAGTGGTCTAGCAGCAGTAAAAGTCAACAAAGATTGGACATACATTCAATTAGAAATATACAAATAGGGAGAAGTTCATGAATACATATTTAAACATTGAAGAAGTTGGTACAGACAGATTTGTAACTTTAGTTGTTGATGAGCAGTCAGAAATAGATGCAATTGGGTATGGTATGTTAAAAAACAACAAAATTCCTGGTATTGTTAATTTTGATAAAGTTGTAACAAATGGCATTGAAAAAATGAGATATGATGTTACTAATTTTATTAGTGTTGGTGAATTTATAAAGAATGAGATAACGAGTATTGAAATTGCAAAAATTTTAAAATCTGCCATAGAAGTGCTTATAGGGGCAGACGACTATTTATTAGATACATTTAGGTTTATGTTTAGTCCTTACAATGTATATGTAAATCTTGTTGATAAAAGCGTAGGACTTCTGTATGTTCCTATCAGTCAATATAGAGAAAACTCAAATGATGTATTTACTTTAACTAAATATATTATCAATAATGGTCAATTCAAGGTAAACGAAGCATCATCATGCATTAGTAGCCTACTGAGCTACATAAATGCACCTGGTAGTAAAACTAATATGGCTTTCTTGAATGTTTTAGATAATATAGTATCAGGTTCTCCGGTACAAGTTAAAGAAATACCAGTTCTGAAGACTTTTAGTTCTGCACACCTAGTGAGAAAGAAAAATAATGAAAAAATTGAAGTAACTCTTGATGAGTTTAAAATTGGATATGATGTAAATAAAGTAGATTATTGTTGCAAAGATAATAATGCAATCAGTAGAGTACACGCAATTATAACTAAAGAAAATGGTCAATATTACATTACTGATAATAAGTCGTCCAATAAAACATACTTGGAGAATAAAGTGATTAAGTCAAAAGAAAAAATGATATTACGTAATGGGATAGTGATTACTTTAGCAAACGAGAATTTTATTTTTTATTGTAACTAGTTAAGGGGGATAGAATGGTAGCAAATATTATTGTAGTTGTTCTGATAGTAGGTATGCTAGTAGCGTTATTTTTAAGAAAAAAGAAATTAAGTGAACTTGAAGATGCTCCTGAAGAGCAAGTTGTCGAAAAAAAATCAAAGCCTAAAAAAGAAAAGATAAACAAGAAAAAAGATAATCCTTTTAAGGCTATGGATAAGAAAGAAAAAGAAGTAAAGAAAGAAACTCCGCCTAAAAAAGCGAAGAAACATATAGAAAAAGTTGAAGAAACTCCTGTTGAAGAATATATGACCGTTATTTTAGATGATGAAAAAACTGTTATGATTGATGACGATGGTAAAACTCTAGGTGGCATTTCATTAAAGTTAGTGAAGGGTTTTGATAATACGATTGTGTACAGTGATCTAGTGAATAAAAATATCACTTTTGGTCGTAGTGATGATAACGATGTTATTTTTCAAGATAAATCTGTTTCAAAAGTACACGCGCTTGTGAGTATTATTGATGGAAATCTATGGATTAAGGATAATCAATCAGCAAACGGTACAAAAGTAAATGGAATAAAAATTAGTAGTGATACTATTATCAATGACAATGATGTTATTAAATTAGGGCGTATAGAACTTAGAGCTGAGATCAAATAAAGGATTTTTTTTAGAAGACGTATATGTTAAAAAGAAATATCAGTATTTTGGCTGTTTTGATTATAATAATATCTTCACTAGGGGGAATTTATGGAGAAACCGAGTTAGAGATTAGTTACGGTGATATTTATGAGTTTACCAATAATACGCAAGAGGATACTAAAATAACTCTATTTATGAATTGGAATGGTATGACTATATCTAATTATTCTTATATACTAGATAATAATGATTCCATATTAAAGGTAGCTTGATCTAATGAGTTGATTTGGACACTTTCTCTATGGTGATCTAACAGCGTAACCGACCTATTAAGGTTGGTTTTTTGTTTGGAAGTGATTTATGAATAGTGAATAAAGGGATATTTTATCAATGAATGAAATAATTAAGGAATGATTTTTCTGAAAAAAGGATTAACATTGTTAATTTGTGTGGTCATGATAGTGATGTTTACTTTTAAAGTTTCAGCCCCAAATAGTGCTCACTTTAATTTGAATCTCATTAGTGTACAGCATGAAAAGGATATGGTAGATTCATATGGTGGTCGAGTCATATTTGTTTTACAAGACGATGCTGTTGAGATAACTATGTCATAAAGGTTTAAACTTCAACAACTCAGATTCTATTATTCAACAGTACCTAAGAAAACAAACAAAGGTAAAGCAAGAAAGCAAACCAATTGGGAACCTTCGACTAGAAAAAGTGGCGTTGGTTCTTTTTCTTATTGTTGTAAATTAAACTTTTTTTACTTTAAATATGTTATTAGGGGCACTTTATATTTTCGTCAATGATAAAAAATATTGTATCGTAATACCATCTAAATAAGAGGCAAGTTTTGATGATGAATATTCTTTTAAGTTTGAAATTTACTTTTGAGAAGGAAAGGATCTAGGAGATATTGTAGATGTATTTATGTTTTGGTTATATTGATTAAATACAAATATTCATAGGCTAAGATCATGAAAGCGTACAATTACTCCAACACAGTTATAGATTGAATGAGTATTGTAATTGTTAATAAATACTGATAAGCTAAAAAAAACGAAAGGGTGTATAATGGATAAGAAATATGATAATGGAAAATTTTATGATTCTAAATTACTTGGTTCTATCATTAAAGTTAATCGTTTGCTTCAAAATATGAGTCAGACTTCATTGGTAGAAGGGATATGTGTACCTTCTTATTTAAGTAGAATTGAGAACGCGGAAATCATACCAAGTGTTGAAGTAGTTAACGAGATATTTAATGCACTTAACCTAGAATATTTTGATGATCCGATGTTCGTACTAGAGAATAAACGACTGTTTAATGACTATATTCATGCTCTTTTTGAAGGTGAACTGGGTCTAGCATCCGAGTTGTACGAAACCATCAACAAAGATGAAAAAAAGCTTATGAGTTCACCTATCATTATTGAGTTTTTGCTGGTAAAGTATCTTAGACTAGTAGACAGTGAACAAAGAGAAGAGATTAATGAAGTTGATAAGTTACTAGATTCAATTCTAGATTATATGGATTCAGATCAATTACATATATATATGCTCTATAAAGGTGTAGATCTAAGAGATGTTAATAGAGATTTCAATGCAGCTGAAACATGTTTTAAACATGCAGAAACTGAGAAAATCACAGGCAAGGTACATCATGAACTTGCTAAACTGTACTTTGAGTGGGGCAATATGGTTTTAGCACTGGATTATATTAATAAAGCTCAGAATCTATATAGTGAAGAAGGCAATATTATGGGCTTGATTGCAGTTAATATGATAAAAGGTCAAATCTTTGTTTATGAGAATCAATATACCATCGGTATTCAATATTTAAAAAAATGTTCAAAACTGTTTAGACGTATCAAAGAACCAACTTACGAAACATATATCTATAATCACCTGGCATGGGCTTTTATCCTAAACGATCAACTCGATCAAGGTCAAAAGTTTTTAGCAAAATGTTCAACGAAATCAATTTTATTAAAACAAATTTCAGAGGATCTTATAGAACCTCTATCAAAAGGTCAAAAACCTTTTTGGTATGATAATCTTGAAATGATTGAGGGGAGATTGGAAGAACAAGAAAGAACGGGTAAATATCATAAGTTAGAAGAAAAGTATCTAGAACTTAGAAGAAACCAACTCTATCGATCGATAAGAAAATATAAAAAGATTGATGATTATCGGGTTAAAAGTTTACAGTTTTAACAACAGTTTTTTTCTTTATATATAAATAAAATAAGAAGTTTCACATAATTTGCTAAAAATATAAGCCTTAAGGCTTGTTTTTTTTATTTGTTTCACAAAACTAGTACCTAGATTTTTATGATGAAACAATCGTATAATTTAATCAGGAAGATATTAATTCAAACTCAACAATTTATTGAGTTTATTTTTATACATAACAGGAAAACGATTTCGGAGAATAAATAGTGAATATACAAGCGTTTTATCATGAACCTAAAAGTAAATATGCATACTCATATAATGAAAAGACACTTCATATTAGGTTTAAAAGTGCCAAGGATGATTTATCTCAAGTGCAAGTAATTGCTTTTGATCCATATAGTTATATACCTAATGATAAAGGAGAGTGGACATTTGATCTCAGTAAAAGATATTTTATTGAAATGATAAAAGAACATAGTGATGAATTATTTGATTACTGGTTTTGTGAAATAGATCAAATAAATACTTTAAGAATTAGATATGCTTTTATATTAGATAATAAAGATACACCATTATTCTATGGACCCTATCTTACATGTAGCATAGATGAGTATCATGAGATTGAAGAAATTGGAAGTCACTATTTCAACTTTCCTTATATCAATGAAGAAGATATTTATCAAGCACCAAAGTGGGTTGAATCAGCTACATGGTATCAAATTTATCCTGAAAGGTTCAATCGCAGTGAAGTTGGACCAGAATTAAATAATTTAATGAAATGGGATGCAGAGAAAGTTGTAAATAATGAGATGACTTTTGGTGGTAATCTACATGGTATTATAGAAAAATTAGATTATATAAAAAAACTAGGTGTTACAGGTATCTATTTCACACCAATATTTGAATCACCTTCAACACATAAGTATGACACAACAGACTATTTCAAGATAGATCCTACATTCGGAGATAATGAGACTCTTGGTGTCTTAGTAAAAGAAGCACATCAACGAGGTTTAAAGGTCATGCTCGATGGTGTATTCAACCATTGTGGATATTATCATCCGTTTTGGCAAGATATTCTTGAAAAAGGTATTGACTCAAAATATTATGATTGCTTTTATATAAATGGTGATGAAGTTAATATAAAGGATGAAACACATGTCTTTGGAGAACCGTGCATAGATGTTATCAATGGATTAAATTATAGAATTTTTGGAACCGCTCCTAATATGCCAAAGTGGAATACATCAAACAAAATTGCAAGAGAACATCTTATTAGTGTTGGGACATACTGGATTGAGAAATACGACATTGATGGATGGAGATTAGATGTATCAAACGAAGTATCACATGATTTTTGGCGAGCATTTAGAAAAGCTGTTAAGAAAGCGAAACCTGATGCTTATATTATTGGTGAAAACTGGGATAATTCATATCCTTGGGTTGCTGGAGATCAGTTTGATGGTGTGATGAATTATGAATTACTAAATGTAATTTTAAACTTTATAGGTGTTCAAGATATACGTGAAAAAAATGGTGTAGAAAAATTTTCTTATGAGCTTGGTAAGTATATGGTGAATTATCCTAAGACTATCATACCTTATATGTTTAATATGGTTGATTCGCATGACACAGCAAGGGTGTTAACTGTATGTGGTAAAGATAAAAGGAAAGCTCTGCTTGTTTATTTGCTTCAATTTATCATGCCAGGTTCACCAAGTTTGTTGTATGGTAGTGAAATAGGTCTAGAAGGAAACTTTGAGTCAGCTAGGGGCTGCATGGTCTTCGACGCTTTAACAGAAGAAAACGGTTTGTATCAAATTCTAACTGAATTGATATCACTTAGAAATAAGTATGTTGTCTTTAGAAGTATGAATTATAATATTGAATGGATTGATCAAGAAAAAAATAGTCTATTGATTAAAAAGACTGACGGCAATGACGAACTTCTCATTTTAATTAATAATAGTAATGAAGAACATTCCTATTCCATTAATGATAAAGATGAGATGGTAGAAATAGAGGGCTTTGGTTTTCGAGTTATGCTTAATGGAAATATCATCTTAGAAAATATTTGTTCCTGATATATGAATAGTATAGAAGACACCGATAACAGATGTCGCTGCCTTTATGGTTAATAGTTTATCCACCCAAGGCAGTCGACATTTATTATACATTTTACAATAAATGACTTCGCAATACATTTATGGTTGTTTATTAGTTACTCATGCAAAAAGTATAGGCGTTATATAAGAAACATAAGAAGTTTATAGTTAGTTGCATGCAAAAAGAAAGTAGTATCATTTAATTACTGTAGGAGGGATTAGGATGAAAAAATTTTTAAGTATGCTTTTAGTATTTGGTTTAGTATTGTCAATGGCTGCTTGTGGTAATGTTGCAAACAATACTGAAGATGTTAATAGTTCAAGTGACAGTGTTACTAATGAGGAAGTTGTGTCGAATCTTGATGCAACAATTTCTGTTCAAACTGAAAGTGGCTGGATGGAATATTATGAAACTGCAAAAGCTAGAGTACTAGAAAAATACCCAAATGCTACAATCAATCTAATTGAAACTGGAGCATTTGAACATATGGAAGTGATTGATACAACTGATGTAACAAATCCAGATGTCGCAGATTTATTTGCAATTCCAGCTGATAGATTAACAGGCTTTGCACAGAATAATGTACTTGCTTCAATTGATGCGAAAAAACTTGCTGATTCAGTTGGTGGGTTCGGAAATTATGATGCTGGATTAGGTGGCAATCTAAGAGTTGATGGTGATTACTTAGCATTTCCAATGAATATTGAAACGTTAATTATATTTGCTAATACAGCCAATGCTGATGCAATTGGTCTAGATTTATCACAGCCAATTGAGTTTACTGAATTGGGAGCGGAAGATATGTTAATTCCAGCATTTAATGCATGGTTTGGTATTGCTCTGACTAATTCTGCGCAAATTGAACTATTAGGTAAGAATGAAGATGGTTTTTATTCTGATTTAACAACCGAATGGGCTGATCTTAGTGCTGAGAAGCAAGCTGTTGTGACAGCTTTATATAGTTATTGGAAAGCTCATGATGAGCTAGGAACAGATGTATGGGACTTAAATGCTACTTGGGGATACATGGATAGCGCTTTTGCAACTGGTGGCTCAAATGCTCTTAGACTTGATGGACCATGGGGTACGGCCGCTCTTTCTGAGAAAGCTGGAAATGGTGAAGATTTAGAGATTCTTCCTATTACACAAGTAACAATTGATGGCAATCCACTAACACACTGGAAAAGTGGTTGGGGACTTGCTTTGAATGCAAGAATTGAAGAAAATCCTGATCAAATGACATTGGCCTCTGCAATGATTGAAGAAATTGTGAACCCAGAATATGCTGTAGATTTATTCAAGCAAACAGGAAAAATCTTAGAACATGTATCGGGAGAAACGTATGCTAACTCAGATTTATCAGAAACTGATAAAAAGATTGTAGCAGCCGTACTTGAATCATATGAAGCAGCACCAAATAGACCGTTATTTAGTGAGTGGGGTTCTGTTTGGGGAACATGGGAAAATTCAGCATTATCTTGGAGTGCTGTAAAACCGAATTCTGTTGAGGAAGCATATGCAGAATTAAAAGCGGCTTTTGATGCTATGATGTTGAATTATTGAACTTATAAGTTTGATCTGATTAATTGCTATGGGAAAGATGTTGACTATTAAAGTTAACATCTTTTTAGCTATTCAGAATATCGAAGTTAGTTTCTATTAGCTAGTAAAGAGTAATGTTTGACACCTTAGGTTTTACTTTATTTCATCTATATTCAATTACTGAATCATTGCAGATTTGAGAAGAATATAATATTTTACTATGTTAACAAGGTACATTAGTAGACAAAAGAGGACAATGCGGGCAAGTTTAACTTGACTTTATGCGTTTCTAGATGGTATCCTAAAATAGTCAAGTATGAATACTTAATTAGTGGAGATTGGATGTTGATTTAAGATAGAATGATGTCTGAAACATTATTTATGTATTCAACTATTATGTTGTTTCATACATTTTAAAAGGAGTCTATTTATGATTAGAGTTTGTGAGCATTGTTCAAATGTGGATATCGAGGAATTAAAGAGTCAGATTGGTGAAGACAAGTTACAATTTGGCTGTATTGAGAATTGCGCAGCATATAAAACAGAAGCTTATGGTTATGTTAATGATGAGTTAATTGTTGAGAAGAACTCAACTGATTGGATTGAGAAAGTTTCAAAGCTGTAATTATACTTTAATCAAAAAGCATAATGATATAGGAAAATCACTTATAGAATTGTGTCTGTAATCGCTTTTATTCTGGGTTCTGAAACTTATACATGAAGCAAGAAATTTTAATATAGATCTACTATTATTCATAGAAGTTTGAGTTGGTTAAGGATTAACAGGTATTGCAAACGATGTAATGATTGTTGCTGTTGGCGATGATGTGGGTGAAGTTAAGAAAGGGAGAAGGATACTTCTCCCTTTTGTATTTTAAATTCTAACTAAAAAAGCAAAAATTTCATAGTTAATACATGATAAGTTATCAAAATCAAATGTGACAAAATGATGATCCTATGAAATATTTATGATATTGGTAAAATAGGTTGAGTATTTCGGACGCTGAGAGCCATTGTCACGGACGTTTTGAGCCACCATGACGGAGTCAGCTGAGCCGCCCTAAAATGAGTAGATATTGCTGTACTTCAACCGATTTATTCCACGATCCTATTTACATCGAGCCTCTACTGAAATGTTAAAGAGCATCAATGTCATCGTCTGAAAGCATCTAAGTGCAACATAACAACGATGCCACATTGTATATGCTAACATCTCAGAACTCAATATAAATAGGCTTTCGCGGCATAAAGCAACTGGTATAGTTTACAACGAGACACTGGCTCAAATTTGAGCGAGAACGTGGCTCAGTTTACTGCGTGACAGTGGTTCTATCAGAGCGAAATATCCAAATAGGTGTTCCTGAATATATCTTAAATAAACCTCTTAAATTGGCAAAGATGAATTTGATAAAATGAAACTTCACCCTGTTATCGGTGAATCCTTAATTGGAGAAATCAGCGGTTATGAACGAAATGCAAAAATAATAAGGCATCATCATGAAAAATATGACGGTTCGGGATATTCTGATGGCATAAAAGGTTGTAATATACCTCTAGGCAGTCGAAGAATGCTGTAGCAGATGCATTCGATGTTATAACTACTGATAGAGTTTATCAGAAAAAAAAGGATTTGAGGAAGCAAGAGAGATCTTAATCCAACAGCAGAATCTAAAGTTTTATAAAGGAATTGTTGAGGTGTTTTTAGAAAGTATGAGTAGCTAAGAAAGAGATCAAATAAACAGTTGATCTAGTAATAGTATTTCTTGTAAGTAACATCATTGTCAGCATAAGTGGAACTGAAAAAGAAAACTTGATATTATAGCTTATTGAGACTTCCTGGAGAATATTCAGGAAGTTTTTTAGAGTCACATAATTAGCTCATAATTACATAAAATATTAGATAAAAAATAAGAGTAAAGGTTGTTCAGAATTGAAACATGTTCACATCGCTCAAATGATTATTCGTAGATATGCTTCTATACATCATTTATGAATAACATTCCAATAAAGTTTTAGATCAATCTAGTATGTTATAATGCGCAAAATACAATTTCATAAGAAATGCAGGGACGCAACTTGACAAAACAACAATAAGGCTTTAAGATATAAGCATCCCCTGATAGGAGGGGTGTAATAAAGTTGATTATCAATGAAAATAAATAGTAAGGAGATTCATATGGAAAAAATA
>Ga0209272_10000731_pt1 | contig 23948 bp, 17 predicted proteins | sample tdDd002_FD_187125 | JGI IMG/M metagenome (GOLD analysis project Ga0209272, IMG submission 187125) | Marine sediment microbial communities from the Atlantic coast under amendment with organic carbon and nitrate - tdDd00.2 (SPAdes)... | ecosystem: Environmental > Aquatic > Marine > Coastal >... | reverse complement strand
TGTGTTCTATGGCGGTCTATTAGTTGGTGCTATTTTCTTTGAACGTATTGTTCGTAGCGTGGGCCACCGTAAAGCATTTGTCGGCTGCCTAGCGACTTTCTCATTCACCATCGTCGCACTACCATTAGTTCCAAATGGTATCGTATGGCTTGTTGCACGCTTCATTGGGGGTATGGCAGTTGCAGGCGTGTTTGTGATTGTGGAATCATGGCTAATGTCCGGTGATGAATCTTCTAGAGCAAAACGCTTGAGCCTTTACATGCTGTCTTTATACGGTGGCTCTGCTCTTGGTCAGTTTGGTATTGGTATCCTAGGAGTAAGCGGCGGTGTTCCTTTTGTCGCGATCACTACACTGATCCTAATGGCAATACTGGTTTTGCTGTTCATTGATTGCGAACAACCAAACAGCCATGAATCAACAGCATTATCGTTCAAACAGATTTCTAAACTAAGTCACGCTGCAATCATTGGTTGTATTGTTTCAGGTCTAACTTTGGGTGCGATTTATGGCCTGATGCCAGTAGAACTCGCAAACCGTAAGATCAGCCACCAGGACATCGGTACATTGATGGCGCTCGTGATCCTAGGGGGCATGCTGGTTCAACCTATGGTTACAGCATTAAACAAGTACATGGCACGTACTGTGTTGATGGCGTTTTTCTGTATTTTAGGTATTTTCTCTATCGGCCTGACTTTTGTATCTTCATCACCGGTAGTACTTGCAGCGGCACTGTTCCTGTTGGGCATGGCAACTTTTGCACTATACCCAATCGCAATTAACTTAGGTTGCGAAGGATTAGACGAGCGTTTCATCGTATCAGCCACGCAAGTAATGCTGTTCAGCTATAGCGTTGGCTCAGTAGCTGGCCCAGTGGTTGCTGATAAATTCATGGGTCAGATGCACGGCTTGTTAGGTTACTTGTTCGCTGCTCTGCTTGCGACTTGTATCTACATGCTGATCGCAGCAACCAAATCAAAGCACCAAATGGCTGCAGGGCTGTAATATCTGCGAAGCAAAATACAAAAACGAGGGTCTAACACCCTCGTTTTTTGTTTTCCATCCGCTTATGGCGATTCGAAGCATTAGCAGCAGGCTTTTCCGGAACATCACGTTTCTCGTGTACTAAATGCCGAATTGCTAGAATTGGGTGCTTAAGCAACATTCTAGGCCCAGAGTAACGCATAATAAGTCGCATTTGCTCTTTAGGTTCCGGTTTGTAGCAGTGAATTGGGCATTTATTACAAGTCGGCTTTTCTTCTCCGTAAGGACAACGATCAAGCCGAACTTCCGCATACTCTAATAATCCGCGACATTCTGAGCACAACTCACCATTCGTGCCATGGTTATCTTTGCAATAGATCTCTACCATCGCCTTGACGGTTTTAAACTCTGTGGCGAGCTTCCCCAATAAAATGTCGCTCATTCTTTTCCTCTAGCTAAATCGCCTTTAGCCGCAACTGCTTTAGTTACGGCTTATCGAGTTACAACTTCATGGTATAAAGCTGTAAATTCCGACCATTATCGTAGGTCTGCTCGATGCGCTCAAACTGAAATCCCAATTTTTCTAGCAAACTTATACTACGTATATTGTCATTATTAGTGATGGCAACCAAGTTTTCTATTTTCATACCCTCACGGGCAAAATCCACTACAACACTCGCTGCTTCACTCGCGTAACCTTTGCCATACGCGCTTGGTAAATAGCCATAACCAATATCAAACGCGGTTAATGTATCGCGCTTGACCAAGCCACAGATACCAATTGGCTGTTGGTCATGCTTGGTTTCGACCACCAGCAAGCTAACCCCTTTAAGCTCTTGCATGCGAAGCATGTTTTCTTGGATATAGCGCTTGGCTTCGTCTAAGGTGCGAATTTGCTTATCACCGACGAAACGATAAAAATCGGGTTGGTTGTAGAGTTCTAAAATAAACGGTGCATCTTCTACACTGACAAGACGCAGTGTGAGTCGCTCGGTTGTAAGTGTTTTCATACGGAATCCATTAGGGTTGTAACTTGGCGGAAAAATCACTATCCTGCCCCGCTAAATTAAAGGACCAACACCATGAACCGCAAGAAGAAAATCAATTCGATCTTAAAAGCGAAGTTGAAAAAGCAAAACGCAAAGCTTCATAAGAGCAACAAGCCACGTTACATCTCTAAAGCTGAGCGTGCGAAAATGGAAGCAGAAGAGCAAGCGGCTGCGCAAGCTTCAGAAGGAACTGAAGTAACCCAGCCTACTGACGAAGCATAAAAAAAGCCGCACAACGCGGCTTTTATTTATCCAAATTTAACGTGCTTACTTGTATCTCAGATACAGACTTTTAGTACTCAAGGCTGTAGTTAAGCGTGAACGTACGACCTCTTCCTTTGTAGTCATAAGCAGCTGAGTCATAGTGACTCGCATATAGGATTTGTGCACGTTGTCCCCACACCGTGGTGTAATCCTCGTTAAATAAGTTTTGGATTCCGAACCCAAGTTGGCCAACTGGCAGCATTACGCTCCCCAACAAGTCGAACGTAGTGTAGCCATCTAGCTTGTTGTCGGCTTCATCTTTGTAATCAAACATGGTTTGACTTTGTAGGCGCAAAGAATAGTCGTTTTGATACCAAGCCGCCCACGCATTTGCCTTTGACGTACTCGCCTTACCAGCACTTAAATCTTCCCACTTGCCATCGGTCTTAAGCTCAGACACAACATAGTGGCCCGAAGCACCTAGCAAAATATCACTCGTCACCCAATAGTTGATGTTCGCTTCCGCACCATATACGCGTTGCTCATCATCCACACTGGTGATCAACAAGGTTTTGCGGTCGTATTTGATCGAGTTATCGGACTGCGAATAGTAACCTGCCGCTTGCAGTGATAATGAATCTGTATCCAAGCGGTAACCAAGCTCATAACTGTCCGTTTTAATACCGGAGAGTTTCGAATCAGATACGTTGATGCTGTCTTTCAGAGCGTAATGGCCGTTTGCATCCGGCGCATCGTAGCTGCCTTGTCCATAGTATTTCGCTGGGTCAGCCAGTTGGAAGCCTTGAGAAAAGTTCGCCCAGATTTGTGAGTCATCATTCAGCTCATAGATAGTGCCTAGATTAAAAAGACTTACCGAGTAATCTGTGCTGCCACCTGGGACGGCATCTGCAGATGTACCTGTTCCTGCAGCGATCTTCTTCTGTACGCTGTAAGCGACGAAATCATCGATCTTGTTATTCATGTACTGATAACGGTAACCCGCCTGAATAGACCAGTCGGCATTTATCTCGTAATCACCTTGAATAAACAGAGCATATGATGAAACATCGACGCCTGGGTAGCGCCCTACTTGCGCATAAGTCTTGTTAACCAAGTTACCTGAGTCATTCGCGATAGTTGGGTCAAACAACGCCTGGTTGCTATCAAAACGGTCAAGGTACGCATCAACACCATAAACTAAATTGAGTGCATCCCAGCCTTTAGCAAGTGCTAAACGCCCTGCTAATACTTCGGTTTCTTGTTGAGAGGCACTCTGAAAGTAAGGCGTGAAGGTTTGATTCTCGCTTCGGTAAGAAAGTTCGCCAATCAATTGGTGTCCAAATACAGAATCATGGCTGTAATTGGCACTCAGTAAAATACGCTCTGTGCCTTGTTCACGGTCAGATTCAAATCCCTTACGTACATCAACAAAGTCTCGTCCCACAATATACAAACCGTAAGGAGAGTCCTGCTGACTGTCGTAGTATTGTGCAATAAGGCTTAGTTGGCTTTCATCTGACGTTTGAATCTCCGCAGAACCCATTACATCGAGCGTTGAGTTGTATTGTAAAGAGCCTTGAGAAATATCTGGAGTGACAATGTCACCATTCCCATCATAGAAACCCTGAGTTTCACCATAGACTACTGAGCCGCGAGCAGTAATTTGTTCATTACCGCCGGAGATAGATTGCGCGACTTTGTAATCGAAATCATCGCTGTTATTAAAGCCAGTTGTACCACTTACATAGGATTCAAAAGAAAGTTCATCCGACGTCGCTTTCTTGGTAACAATGTTAATGACACCGCCCGTTGCACCAGCACCATAAATAGAAGTTGCACCTGAAAGCACCTCAATGCGTTCAATATTAAATGGGTCGATGGCATCTAATTGGCGACTAATTGGACGTGAAGACTGTAACGACACCCCATCGATCATCACCAACATCGCACGACCGCGAAGATTTTGCGCGTAGTTAGTGCGACCACCAGTACCAACGTCTAATGAAGGGATGGTCGTTGATAAGATGTCACCAAGGCTTTTACCTGCTCGGTATTGTTGAGCGATCTGTTCTTGGTCAACAAACCATACCGTGCCTGGAATGTCAGAAATTGACTTAGGCATAATACTGCCAACAACAACCATCTGTTCGTCGGTGTTGTTTTGTTTGTTTGGGTTCGGTTGGTCAGCGAGTGCGTGAAATGCATAGCCACTGCTCATCGCGAGCACGATGAGATTTAGAGAGAACTTCCTTTTTATCATTGTCTTTATCTTTTTATAAATTAAAAGAAGCGAGAATAATACTCATTCTCAACAGCAGATCTAGCACTGTTACATATGTTTAATAATTGTTAACAAGAAAGACTTTTTGATTTCACTAGCCGCTTATTTTCTTCTGTCCTTGGGCAGTCTTTACATAGCTCCCTTCCCTCACATTTATACACGAGACAACAACTCTTGCGAACGAGCTTTAGGGGCTGATCTTCGGTAAGCTTATGCAAAGATGAAACATTACCTTCATCCAACCCTAAAGCTTGTAGCCAAAGGATTGCGTGGGCATGGATGATGTCATTACTAAACTGAGGGAAGTGCTGTTGGAGGCGTATTAAGCATGCCATCACGCCATCTGACATCAATTGATGAGTAAAACCCGGTCGAATACGTATCCATTCACTCATTTGAAGTTGGTAAAAGTCATAAAGTTCACGTATTTGCTTACCCGCCTCGACAATCAATTCTTCGATATCACCATGAATATGCTGCTCATCTTCAAAACGATAACCAGTGACAAACCCATCTTGCACATATTGCCCCATACCCCTTAAGCGCGGCAGCGTATGAAATCCATAGATAGAAATGAAAGCAACAAACATAGGTTGCCAACATAGTAGATCCCAAGTTCTGGTAAGCCAATAAGCTTTGCCCGCCTCTGGATGGGCGTGAGAAAGCGACTCATAAAGAGACTGAACAATTGGGTTGATATTGTTATCGATATGGATAGCACTGGCATCAATCTCGCCTATGCTGCCTTGTAAAAAAGGGGTGACTTCTTTTGAGTAATGGAAGAGTTGTGGGAAAAACTGAGTAGACATCAATGTTCTTAATCGTATTTAGATTTGAACAGAGTTATACGCATGCAAAGTTAGTAATGCAAATAATTATCAATATTACTTGTGTTTTATCACTTTAGTGACCTAGTAAACTACCGAAGCGACTAAAAGCCCCAGTTAAACTGGGGCTTAACCATCTGTTTTCTATACTTTGAAGTACTTCAGTTGGTCGTGCAGTACCTCTGAAGCGGCCGCTAAATGTTGGCTTTCTTCAGCAAGCATTTGAGAAGCATGCTTAACTTCATTGGCAGCTAAATGAATCGTACTGACATTTTCCGTCATTTCATTGGCAACTAACCCTTGTTGCTCTGAAGCTGCGGCAATTTGCGAGACCATGTCGTTTGAGCGAACAAGCTCTTCTACCATGTCTCCCAACTGGTGTTGAGTAGATTGTGAGATACCAACACTCTCCTCCACTTTAGCGTTGCTGCGTTCCATTGCTTTTACAGTGCGATCTGTACGTTCAATGAGCGAGTCTATCGTTTGTTGAACTTCATCTGTCGATTGCTGAGTACGACTTGCTAAATTGCGCACTTCGTCGGCAACGACTGCAAATCCTCGACCTTGCTCTCCAGCTCGTGCCGCCTCTATCGCAGCATTAAGGGCAAGTAAATTGGTCTGCTCCGAGACTTCACGGATCACACTAACTACCGCGCGGATATCATTAACCCCAGCTTGCAGTTCACTTACCAACTGATCGGCTGATGCGATCTCTCTTGAAACATCAGAAATCGTCGTCGCGGTCTGCTCCATCGCCTTACCACTCTGCTCAGCATGTGTGGTTACAAGTGAAGTGCTATGAGCAGTGTTTTCTGCGTTATTGGCCACATCAGCAATAGTGGTACTCATTTCAGTCATGGCGGTAGAAAGAAGCTCTAACTGCGCATGTTGGCTATTTACACTTGTTGCGGCTTCTTCACTCGCTTGAGCAATACTTTGTGCCATATTTGATGATTGCAGCGCTGATTCATGGGCGGCAAGTAATGTACCTTGTAGCTGCTCTAGCATACGGTCAATTTCATTACTCATTTCACCTAGCTCATCTTTACGACTCGCATTTAGGCGTACTGTCAAATCACCATCGGCGATCTTATGAGTGTTTTTAATTAGGCGTTGTAGAGGCTCAACAATATTGCTCGAAATAACATAGCCCAAAGCGGTCAACGCGATGATAAGCACGAATGCAACTACCGCCTCTTTTATCGCATTGGCGTAAAACACCTCTTGAATGTCGGCGACTAAAATTCCTGAGCCAACAATCCATTGCCATTCTGGGAAAAGTTTCACATAAGAGATCTTGTCTTTTAAGTCTCCTTGAGGGCTTTTCCATTGGTAATCTAAGAACCCTGATTGCGTCGTTTTGGCGATTTGTGCCATTTCACGCCAGTGGTACTTGCCTGCACCATCTCTAAAGCTACTCGCATCGACACCATTTAATTCTGGTTTTGTCGGATGCAACACAACTTCTAGAGTGGGTGTGACGACCCAAAAGTAGTTGCTGGCGTCGTATCGCATTTTGGTGATCGCGCCGATCGCTGCTTGCTTCGCCGCTTCTTCACCCATGGTTTGTCTTTGCTCGTAGTAGTAGCTAAGTAAATTAACCACAACTTCTACTTGTGCACTCAGTTTATTCTCTCGTTCTTGCAACGAAGACTTTCTTTGTTCATTCAGGTTATACGCACATGAAGCGATAAGAAGAAGAGTTGAAAAGACGACGAGTGATAAGAGCTTATATTTGATGGAGAGGTTACTCAATTTCATAGACTAGCCTTTTGTTTATATTTTTTACTGACGTAGACCGAATCTATTAAATTGAACGCATAAATTCCTGATGCATATCAATCTTTAAGAAAATTGTTACCGCGAAGTATCCAAATACTCTAATAGCTCACACTCATATAACATACAGTTATTACCAACCAGAATATATATTACCAAACAGCCACTTATTGATAAATTCATGTCTTAGATAAAAGACAAGAAAACATTCCATTAACTTTATCGAATAGCGCCCTGCGGTCACATTTTGCGCAAATGTTAACAAATGATGTTGAAGCAAAATAAGCTTACGCAAACCTTAGATATCATCCTGATAACACTTATCGTTCTGAGCGTGAACTGTCCCAAATAACTGAACATTACCGTTTCTTATAAAATGGAATGTGAACAAGGCAAAGTATTTTTTTCTTGAATATAGAAACAATAGATGTCCCTGTTTCTAATAAGGAAATTAAACATGTTGTATCTTGAGTTTCTCTTTTTGCTCGTGATGCTGTATATCGGTTCTCGGTATGGCGGCATTGGTCTTGGTGTCGTCTCTGGCATTGGTTTGGTGATTGAAGTTTTCATTTTCAAAATGCCGCCAACCTCTCCACCCGTCACCGTTATGCTTATCATCCTAGCGGTGGTCACTTGTGCATCCATTCTTGAAGCTGCTGGTGGCTTAAAATACATGCTGCAAGTCGCTGAACGTGTCTTACGTAAAAACCCAAAACGTGTGACCCTCATTGCTCCTTTTGTAACCTATTCTATGACCTTCTTACTTGGTACTGGTCACGCGGTTTATTCCATCATGCCGATCATTGGCGACGTTGCTTTGAAAAACGGTATTCGCCCTGAACGCCCAATGGCAGCGGCATCGGTTGCATCGCAAATCGCTATCACTGCGTCACCAATTTCAGCAGCCGTGGTTTATTACCTAGCACAACTGTCTGACATTCAACACGAAATCACACTATTGTCGATTCTACTTGTGACGGTACCTGCAACCTTGTTCGGTACTTTGTTGATGTCGCTATACAGCTTAAAACGCGGTAAAGAACTTGAAGACGATGAAGAATACCAAGAGCGTCTGAAAGATCCGGTTTGGCGCGAGAAGATCTTGAATACAACCGCAACGTCTTTGGACGAAGTGTTACCAACTAGCGCACGTAACTCGGTATTGCTGTTCATTCTTTCAATTCTTGTGATCGTCGTTATCGCGATGTGGCCGGAAGTACGTACCATCGTTGACGGAGCAAAACCAATCAGCATGGCAGTGGTTATTCAGATGATGATGCTCTGCTTTGGCGGTATCATTTTACTTGCAACTAAAACCGATCCACGTGATGTACCAAATGGTGTTGTCTTTAAATCAGGTATGGTGGCAGCGATTGCTATCTTCGGTATTGCTTGGATGTCAGATACTTACTTCCAATACGCAATGCCTCAGTTTAAGTCAGGCATCGTAGAGATGGTAACCAACTACCCTTGGACATTTGCACTAGCACTATTCATTGTGTCTGTTGTGGTGAACTCTCAAGCTGCGACAGCGCGTATGATGCTACCAGTTGGTCTGGGGCTTGGTTTGGAGCCAGCGCTGCTTATCGGCCTAATGCCAGCAGTTTACGGCTACTTCTTTATCCCGAACTACCCTTCAGATATCGCGACAGTAAACTTTGATACGTCGGGTACGACTAAGATTGGTAAGTGGTACTTCAACCACTCATTCATGTCTGTGGGCTTGATTGGGGTTATTGGTGCTTGCTGCCTAGGTTACGTGTTAGGACAAATGATTATCCCATCATAAACCGAACATAGGTAAGAAAGTTTGGGGCGAGTCATTGTACGTTTGCGTACAGCCTGAAGTGACTCGCCCTTTCTTTATTCTCGAAGCCACATGGCTAGTTGAGACTAAAGAAGAAAATCATCATCGACTGCAACGAAGTGATCGGCACAATCAATCAGTGTTTGAGACGTTAACTTTGGTACACCATACACAGTAACTTTTTTATTGAATCGTTGCTGAATACGTTCCACCAGCATACTAAAATCGCCATCGCCAGAGACAAGAACGATCTCATCTACTTCCGGCGCTACTTCAATCGCATCAAGCGTGATACCCACATCCCAGTCCCCTTTAGCACTGCCATCTCGGCGTTGAATAAACGGTTTAAGCATCACTTCAAAGCCAACGCCACGCAGAATATGGTGGAACTGGCGCTGTTTTGGGTCGTTACTCGCAATAGCATAAGCTCGCGCGCTTACCACTTCTTTCCCTTGTGTAGCAACATACCAAAACTGGTTGTAATCAAAATTGCTGCGGTACGCTTCACGACAGGTGTAATACACGTTTTGTACGTCGACTAAGATTGCGATCTTTTGTTTGCTATCCGAATTCATCTTCTTAATACACTTTATTTGTTTGTCGCATACCCTATGCCACTTTGAACCAAAGCACAATGAGCTAATTCCACTAAACTTACCGTATAACTTGGTATCCGCGTTTCAAGGAGTGAAGCCATGAGTAAGACGATCATTACCCTGTTGCTTTCATGCCTCTTATCAAGTCCAGCATTTGGATATCCAGCGCATGCCCAATACTGGCCACATCGTAGCGTGCTCTATTTTGCACCCGCAAACGACGATCACGTTAAGCAATTTTTGCTAGAAGCATTGATGAATGAATGCGAATTGGAAGATCGAGACGTCATCACCTTGGTTATAGCGGAAGACGGCTTTACCGAACCTTCTTGGCTAAAAGAAGAGTTCGATTTGAAAATGCTGGCTGCACTCTACGACGTCAAAGCAGGTCAACACACTGCAATTCTATTGGGTAAAGATGGCGAAGAGAAACACCGCTGGGGTGCAAAGACCGATTGGCAATTCATCAATAATCTTATCGATCAAATGCCAATGCGGAAAAGAGAAATGCAACAGAAACGCAGTCCTTGCGCCATTTAATGCTTAGCGGTTAGGGCTTTCGTTATTTGCCGAACCAGTCCAATTTGTTGTGCAGCTGCGTTACGCTGCCAACCACAATTAACGCAGGACTTACAGCCTGTTCCGCCATGCTCGATAGCTCATTTAACTTACCTTGGAAAACACGTTGCTCTGGGCGCGTGCCGTTTTCAATGATTGCGCATGACATTTCAGGGGCCAAACCATGTGTAATCAGTTTATCCATGATATGACCGCTTTGCTTCAATCCCATGTAGAACACAAGTGTGTTGTTGGATTGCGCTAGTGAATGCCATTCAATCTCGCGACCATCTTTTTGTACATGGCCTGTAATAAACTGAACGCTTTGAGCATGATCGCGGTGCGTTAATGGAATACCGGCGTAGGCGGTAGCACCCGCTGCCGCTGTGATACCTGGAACTACCTCGTATTTGATACCAAATTCAGCGAGCTCTTCTAGTTCTTCACCACCACGGCCAAAGATAAATGAATCACCGCCCTTCAGACGCACAACACGCTTACCCTCTTGCGCTTTTTGCACCAAAATTTGGTTGATTTGATCTTGAGGCACGCAGTGAAAGTCCAACTTTTTACCTACGTAGATCATCTCTGCTGATGCGTGAGCCAATTCTAAAATGTCTTTCGACACCAATCGGTCGTACACCACAACTTCAGCCGCTTGAATTGCTTTTAACCCTTTTACAGTGAGTAAGTCTGGGTCACCAGGGCCTGCGCCAACAAGAGAAACAAAGCCGCTGTTTAAAGATGAGTTAACAGTAGTCATATCAACGCCTATCGAAAAATTTAGATATAAAGAGAGACTCTTGGCAAAGAAGCGCTTTTTATAGCCAAATAGCTTATTCGTAGATGGGAGCGAGATTCCCTACTCTGTCGTTCCTCCATCTAGGGAATGACAGACTTATCGCTTTGCTTGTCATCGCATTAGATGAGCAGTCTTTGTTGAGTTGCTCCTTTTGAGCCATTCCCGAGAGCGACGAAGGAGCGTAGTCGGGAATCTCTCAGTTCAAGTCCAAAGAGAGTCCCGACTCGTTCATTACCTAATATTGGCAATAAACCTCGATTACTTAGCCATTAAAGGTTCTGCTTTTACTTCTTCTTCAGCATTGATAGAAGGCGCAGTTTTTGCGTGAGTTAGGTACAGTGGAATACAAGTCATTACAAGACCACCAACAATGTTACCTAGAATGGTTGGAATAAGGTTGAAGTTCAACCAAGTCGCAATACCGAAATCCGCACCTAGAATCATACCTAGTGGGAATAGGAACATGTTTACTACTGTGTGCTCAAATACTAGCGCGAAGAAGATGAAAATTGGGAACCACATCATCGCTACACGGCCAGACACTGAACGTGCTGTCATGTTGCCGATAACGCCTAGACACACCATCAGGTTACAGAAGATGCCACGTACGAAACACGTGATCCATCCGTCCATACCCATGTTTTCAAAACCAAGGCTACGTGCGGTAGAAACAGCGATAAATTTCTTCGCGACTGCGTTTAGTTCTAGAGAGAAGTTACCTGTTAGAGAGATTGCCACTAGGTAAGCTACGATTAGTGAACCGATTAGGTTACCCAAACCTACAAGACCCCAACAACGGAAGATACGACCCCAAGTGATACCAGGACGGTTCGCAAATTTAGCGAGAGGCGCTAGACCGAAAACACCCGTTACTAGATCGTAACCCATCACGCTTAGAATCACGAAACCAACTGGGAAGACCAGCGCACCCACAACGCCTACGCCCGTTTGTACGATTGTGGTAATCGCAACAACAACTGCAAGCGATAGGATGATACCCGCCATAGTACCACGAAGCAGAAGATCGCGAGTGCTGGTATTGGTTTTCGCCTCACCCACGTTGATCATGGTTTGTACGAATTCAGCAGGTTTAAAGTCTGTAGACATGAATGTGTCCTTATTCAAAATTGAAAGTGAAAAGTTGAAATTGAATAGTGAAAGACTCGCTGTTCCTCTGTTCCCCCAACTGAGAAACAACGAATCTTTAAGCTATTAAATCTCCATAGCCTTCTTATTTGTCACCTAGCTGCTGCGACAACTATTTGGGCTATGCTGAATATTTACGCGGCGATCTCTACCTTGCCCTTTGCGACACGGGCTTTGTACGATTTCACGCTCATACGCTCATCTTCCATACATGCACCTGTTGCTAGGTTAAAGCGTTGCTTCTTAAGTGGGCTTGCTACCCATAATTGCTCATCGTGTTCAACAATCAGGCCTCGTGACAGTACATTTGACTGAAAAAATGGGTCCATATTGTTGATTGCAAAGACTTCTTCAGTCGCTCGTGGACGGAAGATGGCTACTTGCTCACCCTCAAACAATGCCACTACACCAGTACCTGGGATGATGTCTTCGATGTTGCAAACTTTTGTAAATGCCATGATCTCTTCTCCCCTTAAACCACTTCTACGTGAAGGATGTCACCTTTCGCTTCAGGATGTTTTTCAGTGAATGTAGCCGGGCGATGCTGCTCACGGCCATCTGTCACGAACATAACGTTGTCGTCACGTTCATCAGAGTTCACGAAGTGTGCAAAACGCTTCAGCTGAGTTTCATCGTTGATAGTGTCAGTCCACTCACAGCGGTACTCTTCAACCAACTTCGCTACGTCTGCTTCAAGTTGCTCGTTGATACCCAGTTTGTCTTCCATGATTACCTCACGTAGGTAATCAATACCGCCTTCTAGGTTTTCGAACCATACCGATGTGCGCTGTAGTGGCGCTGCTGTACGAATGTAGAACATCATGAATCGGTCGATGTACTTGATCAGCGTTTCTTGGTCTAGGTCACCGGCCAGTAATGTTGCATGGCGAGGCTTCATACCACCGTTACCACAAACGTACATGTTCCAACCTGCGTCGGTTGCGATGATGCCCAAGTCTTTACCCTGCGCTTCTGCACATTCACGAGTACAGCCGGACACACCAAACTTCATCTTATGAGGTGTACGGATGCCTTTGTAACGGTTCTCGATCATTACGCCAAGGCCAACTGAATCTTGAACGCCGTAACGACACCAAGTAGAACCGACACACGTCTTAGCCATACGCAGTGCTTTCGCATAAGCTTGGCCTGTTTCGTAACCTGCTTCGATTAGCTTTTTCCAGATTGCAGGAAGGTCATCTTTCTGCGCACCAAATAGACCGATACGTTGAGCGCCTGTGATCTTGGTGTACAGGTTGTATTCAGCGGCAACATCTGCAAGTGCTGCAAGTGCTTGTGGCGTTACTTCACCACCAGCCATACGTGGAATAACAGAGTAAGTACCATCTTTTTGCATGTTACCTAGGAAGTTATCGTTGGTATCGTGCAGCTTAACCAGAGATGGCTTCAGGATGTGGTCACCCCAGCAAGAAGCAAGGATAGAGCCTGCTAGTGGTTTACACACTTCACAGCCGTAGCCTTTACCGTGTTTCTCTAGCAACTCTTCAAACGATTTAATTTCACCGATACGCACTAGGTGGAAAAGTTCTTGGCGAGAGTAAGCAAAGTGCTCACAAACGTCTGCTTTTACTTCAACGCCCGCTTTTTCAAGCTCAGCGTTTAGCACTGACGTTACAAGTGGGATACAACCACCACAACCTGTGCCTGCACCCGTTACCGCTTTGATGTCACCAATAGTGTGGTGCCCTTGTGCAACAGCTTCAGCGATTTTGCCTTTAGTCACGTCGAAACAAGAACAGATAACCGCAGAATCAGGCAGAGCATCTGCGCCTAGTGTTGGTTTTTCTGCGCCTGCATGAGCTGGCAGAATCAATGCGTCTGGGTGCTCTGGCAGGTCGATTTCATTCAACATTAGCTGCAGAAGGTCACCGTAGTCAGAAGTATCTCCGACCATCACCGCACCAAGAAGCTTCTTGTTGTCTTCCGATACGATTAAGCGTTTGTAAACTTCTTGCTCTTCGTTCTGGTAAACATAACTCTTACAACCAGGAGTACGACCGTTAGCGTCACCGATAGAACCAACTTTCACACCAAGTAATTTAAGCTTCGCTGACATGTCAGCACCTTCGAACTTGCTATCGTTACCCACAATGTGGTCAACCGCTACCGTTGCCATCTTGTAACCAGGAGCAACTAACCCGTAGAAAGTTTCATTCCAAGAAGCACACTCGCCAATCGCGTAGATGTTCTCATCAGATGTCTGACAGAAGTCGTTAATAGCGATACCACCACGTGGGGCTACATCCAACTGCATGTCGCGAGCCAGCTTGTCTTGTGGACGAATACCTGCAGAGAACACGATGAAGTCTGTCTCTAGTTCAGTACCGTCTGCAAAACGCATAACGTTACGTGCATCTTTACCCTCAGGAGCGATTTCAAGTGTGTTTTTGCTCGTATGAACCTTAACACCCATGCTCTCGATTTTTTGGCGAAGTTGATTACCACCCGCTTGGTCTAGCTGTTCAGCCATCAGCTTTGGTGCGAACTCGACCACGTGAGTTTCAACGCCAAGTGCTTTCAATGCACCCGCAGCTTCAAGACCAAGTAGGCCGCCGCCGATAACAACACCGACTTTACTCTTCTTCGCGCACGCTTCGATCGCTTTTAGATCTTCGATAGTACGGTAAACAAAACAGTCTTTACTTTCTCGACCCTTGATAGGTGGAACGAATGGGAATGAACCAGTTGCCATAATCAGCTTGTCGTATTGAATTTCACGACCAGTACTTGAATGGACGATACGTTTCTCACGGTTTACGTTAATGGCACGCTCGCCAATTAACATATTCACACCATGCTTCTCGTAGAAACCTTCTTTAACCAAAGATAACTCGTCCGCTGTATGGTGAGAAAAGTAAGAAGAAAGGTGGACACGGTCATAAGCGACACGTGGTTCTTCACAGAAAACTGTGATCTCATATTGAGATGCATCCGTTTTTTCGACTAAGTCTTCAATGTAACGGTGCCCTACCATACCGTTACCGATAACGACCAGCTTCAACTTGCTCATAATACTTCCTAAGGGTTAGGTTCTTATAACTGAGCGCATTGTTAAATGTGAAAGAAAATTAATACATGATGTAAATCAATTACGGAATCAAACTACCCTAAAGGGGTAGATGATAAAAAACCTTAGCTACAAGAGGGTTTAACAGTAAATTTGCCACATATTTATGTAGTAAACCGTCACCACCTCATCAGGCTGTTAATAATTTTTAATAAATCAAGTAAAACTAGTCAAACTAGGTCGTTTTCGCGACACCAATCAGGCAAAAATGAAATTGATAATATTAATTAAATTGATTCGGCAAATAATAAGAATCGATTTCATAGTTTTCACTTTTGTTTATAAATAATCCGCTCAAATTGACTTGTGTCATATGTTGATCTTCATTCCAAATCTAAGCTATTGCTTGAAAATCAACAGTCTGAGTTCTTGCTTTTAGCACAACTCTTCTAACCAACAGTAAAAATAGAACGACTAATATGCTCAACAAGGAATTTAGCGAAGCTGCCAACTTGATCTCCACAACCGATCCTAGCAGTCATATCACCTATGCAAATAGTGACTTTTGTGACATAGCTGGGTATGAAGATCATGAACTCATTGGCAACCCACACAATATGGTTCGTCATAAAGACATGCCGAAAGCCGCATTTAAACAAATGTGGGAATATCTCAAATCTGGTAAGAGCTGGATGGGGCTGGTAAAGAACCAATGCAGTGACAACGAGCACCACTATTGGGTTTCCGCATTTGTAACGCCAATTCGAGATCCTCAAGGTAACGTGATTGAATACCAATCGGTTCGGTCTAAGCCTTCCCAAGAACAAATCCTACGCGCAGAAAACCTTTACAAACAAATCTCACACAATAAAGCGAAAGTAAGACCTCGCTTCAAGTATCACCTTATAAATGCTATTGGCTTACCTGTCCTTCTGGCTTCCTTACTCGCTTTAAGCGTGATGTCAGCAAACTGGTTACTGCTAATACCAGCTCTACTTGCGTCACTACTTTGCGGGAATGCTCTCATGCAAAAGAAACGCTTTGACGAGCTGTCTGAGCTAACAAAGCAAGCGTATGAAAATGAGTTGATGGAGTACCCATACACGAATCATAAAGATGACTACTCACGCATTGAGTTGGCTTTAATGATGCGCAAAGCTGAGCTAAGAGCAGTTTCAGGTCGAGCGAGTGAAACTTCAGGGAAAATATTGGCATCAGCAGAAGATGAATTCGGCACCATACAGAGTATTGGTCAAAGCCTTCAGCAACAATGTAGCGAAACTGAACAAGTCGCAGCCGCAGTTGAAGAGCTGACTAACTCCATCAATGAAGTTTCAACGGCAGCTACTGACGCCTCTCAACTAACCGAACAAGCAAATGCTGAATCACAGAAAGGTTTAACGAGCATAGAACAGACAATATCTGAAGTGGACGCCTTAGATGACGAGCTTACTCGTTCGCAATCTATCATTAATCAGCTTTCCAATGATAGCCAAAAAATAGACAGTATTTTGGAAGTCATTACTGCAATTTCCGAGCAAACTAATCTACTGGCCCTCAATGCTGCAATTGAAGCAGCAAGAGCCGGTGAAGCTGGTCGAGGTTTTGCAGTCGTTGCAGATGAAGTGAGAAATCTTGCGTCGAAGACTGGCTCTTCTGCTAGTGAAATTCACTCTATGATTAAGCAACTGCAAGACACTGCCAACCTTGCGGTCGAAGCAATGCAAAAAGGAAATGAACTGTCGAATAACTGCAAGGAACGAGCTGACCAAACAGGTGAAGTTCTTCGAATGATTTCGGCTAAACTTGACTCTGTAACTGATAGTAGTCATCAAATTGCTACCGCAGTAGAACAGCAAGCTTGTGTGACACAAGAGATCAACCGAAACGTCATCAACATCAAGCAGTTAGCAGACGACACATCAGAGACGTCAAACACTTCAATTGAGCGAACCAGTCAGCTTGTCGACAGTATCGAAGCAATGCAGCGCTTAATGACTCAATTCAACCGCTAATGAAACGAAGGGCCTGAATCATATAAGGCCCTTCTTTTTTGCCTTTAGAAAACATTGCTATATCTATTCCTATAAGATATTTAGCTAAAAGACATAGCAAATCATGCTAACAAACTAATATTTAAATTGTTGCATAGTCTATGTTGTAATATTTCATAATCGGTAAATAAGATAAAATCATAGCATATAAACTCATTTCATATTTTTTCCAAATAAATATTAAATTCACATTCTACTTAATTGAAATTACTAATCTTTTTTTCATTGCATTAAACACAAACGATTTGGTTGAAAATTAGCCAAAAATACTGTTATTATCTAGCGGCTAATTTATATGTAACATTAATATATAAATAAAAAACAATTTGCATAATTCAATGAGCACCAATATTTTATAACATTATTTGCGTGGTGATATTTTGGTTCTGTTTCCAACGAGTTAGCTCTGAATTTTTACAAATTAATTTAATATAAAAAACTAAATAGGTATATGGAATTGAAGAAGGTCACCCTCCCTCAATCGAGCTTTGTCGCGCCAAATTTTCGACTATTAATTTTTAGCTTGATTACTCTAATAACAACAGTCTCTTTCTCTTCAACGAGTTATGCTAACAATTTAGCGATTGGTGAGCAAACTACCTTGGTGTTGATAGTCAACTTTCAAGAAAACCCACAAGAGATCCCTATTTCAAACGATGAAGCCCATAGCTTAGTTTTTGAGACTGTTAATGAGTTTTACTCGCAAGCTTCGCAAGGACGCTTATGGTTAACTGGTGAGGTCGCAGGAACTTTTACGCTACCGATTTCAAACCAAATTTGTAATGACGATACTGTTGCATCTGAAGCAAATAAAATGGCTCAAAATGCAGGGTTTAACCTAGCAGATTATGACCGTTTTATCTATCTGACTACAAAAACGGCATGCTCTTCGGAAGGGTCCGGAAGCCAAGGAGTGACTCCTTCACGCGCTAATATCAATGGTATTTTCGAACCTCGAGTGATTGCCCATGAACTAGGTCATAACTTTGGGCTTCAGCATTCAAGTGCTCTAGACTGTCAAGATGGTGCGATGACTGGCAGTTGTCGTGTTATTGAATATGGGGATAGCTATGACACTATGGGTAACTATGAAATGGGATATTTCAATGCATTTCAGTTGGAAAACCTTGGGTGGCTGGGTTCTCAGGCTCAAGTCGTTTCCGTTGATGGAGTATATGCCATCAACCCATATGAAGCTTTAGACTCATCACAAACATCTGTTCTAAAGATTCCTCGTGGAGTCGACCCAGTAACGGGAAAATCTCAGTGGTTTTATATCGAATATCGTCAACCTATTGGCTTTGATGATTTCTTAAATGAACGTTCTTACAAGCTTTACCGCCAAGATGTAACAGAAGGTATTGTTGTGCGCCTCGCTACAGATGACACTCCAAAGAGCAGTCGTCTATTGCACATGAAACCAAACTCGACATTCAAACAATTGTTTGGAAACAACGATTGGGAAGACCCTGCCTTACCTATCGGTGGAACTTTTGTTGACCCGACATCCGGAGTGTCCATCACATTAGAAAGTGCGAATGGTTCTAGTGCTCAAGTCAGCGTCTTGTTTGACGGGAACAACACACAATGTGTTGCTACTGCCCCACAAGTTTCCATAACGCCAGTATCGAATATTGCAGCCCAAGCTGGAGAAACGCTTGAGTACCAATTACGTATTACAAATCAAAATAGTGACAACTGTGAGGACGTGACTTATTTACCATCACTTGATGTACCTAGCGGTTGGGTTTATGACGCAAACTCTATATCCATTGCATCTGGTATAACAAAAGATACAAATATTACCGTTACATCAAGTTCAAGTGCTCATAGTGATAACTATAATATCCCGGTGCAGGTTAGTGAAAGTAAATATAACCAAGTAGCTCAATCCTCTCTTTCTTATAATGTAGAAAGTTCATCTGAAACTAAAGTTCAAGCGATTGATGATAGTATCATTATTACTGAAAAAGTTACTACGCGTATCTATCAATTAAATAATGACATTTTCGAAAATAATTCAAATCTAAATATAACGATTAGCAAACCTAATAAAGGTACAGCTCGTTTGCTTAGTGATGGTTCAATAGAGTATGTACCAGAAAATAAGTTTAAAAACAGCGACAGCTTTTCATATACAATTGATGATGGAAATTCAACTTCGACAGCGGTAATTAATGTTTCTTTACAATCTAGTTCCGGCGGAAACGGTGGAAATGGCGGTAAAGGGAAACAGAAATAAGCATGAAAAAGCCTGGTGTTTATCACCAGGCTTTTCTATTTACAAATATCATTTAGTCTGTTGGTGCTGGACAGATATCACAGTCAGCAGAGGCGGTATTCGTTGCTTGGGTTCCATCAATCTTCAAGAAACCAACCGCTGTAACAGTATCTCGGAATGTTTGTGTTTCTGGGTTACTAAATGCGGTAGGAATATAGCTACCGCTGTATGGTTCACATTCATTACCACTACCTGGAGGTCCAAGTACAACATTACTCAGTACCACAACATCATCTGTGGTGTCGCTCGGTGTACCTGAATCATCCACAACAGAAACGTTAACCAACGTCAAATCAGGCGTTGTATTACAAACCATACCAGAGAAGCTTACTTCAGCTATTATACCACTCGCGGTTTGCTTGAATCCGCTAGTACATGACTTGTTCACACTGATCATCGGTGACAAGCTCAACGATTCACAAGGATCGCTAGCAGTATCAGTAATCGTAGCTTGCCCACCAGGTGTAGCAGCAGCAGTGACTCTTACAGTATTTGTTAACCCATTACTTGTGCTCTCAAAACTTCCTGAGTAACTTGCGCTTTGACCAGACGGAATACTACCAAGGCTATGAATTGTACCTGCTTCAAGATCTTCAACGACTACGTCATATAGTGTACCCACACCATCATTAATAACGTCACCGCTATAGGTGTAGACATAACCATCTTCTGTATCGTTAACCTGTGCCTGATTACAAGTTTTAGTAATATCTACGCTACATAGCTCGAAATCGCCAACGACAAAGTCTTTTAACTGCGCTGTGATACTACTTGATGCACGTGTCTCTGCCGCAAAAGCACTAAAGCACGTATCTGCTTGGAGAAGCTGTGTAATATTGACTCCCCCTTCGAAAAAGGTTTCCGGAGGGAATACATCATCTACACCATCTTTAGGAGTGTATGGCCATGGCGAAGTTGCATCAGACGTATTTGTAGAAGCACAAACCAATTGATTTCCCGGAGCACATAGTGCGTTGCTCCTAACTTTTAAACGAAGGTTTGCTGCAGCACACTCCCCATCTTGTGGGTTATTGCTCGCAGCTTTGTTACAACTTGTATCCCATTCTAGGACTAAAATCTCAGGCCCTGCATTTGCTGATTGTAAGTAATTTACCTGGATAAGTAAGTCACCCGCGACATGTTGACCTGAAAACGTGCCATCAGGGTTGATTCCGACAGAATCTTGATAAAACCAAAACCCTAAAAATGCATCACCGCTATTACCAAAACGGTCGGCACCAAAAGTCAATACAAGTTCATTATTGATGATATAGGCCGCAGCATAAGCATGGAGAATATCCCCTTTATCGAGAACGGTACCTGTCTTCCATCCTAATTGTGGGATATCTTGAATGTCTTTCTTACCCCCGGTGAATATTGTATCCGGCGTGGCGGTATCATCTTCAAAGCTAAATACTTGTGCAGACCCATCTAATGGTGGAGTGCCCCAATCGTCGGGCGCGCCAGCTGCCGAATCATCTACAGCATTTGCATTTGATTCTAACTCAAAGACACCATCAGTTGGCGTAGCAAACGCAGAACTGCCTATAAATAGGCTTGTAACAACTGCATATATAAAGATTTTTATCGTGTGCCAGAGCTCTGGCGTGTGAGGTTTCATAATCTACTCCTTAGAACACTCCTAAAACTTGACGAAGGTCCTTATGTCATTAATAGCGTTTAGATAGATAGAAAGTGTGATACAGCTTTCTTTTCGCGACTAATAAGGCATAGAGCGTGCCACAGGGTAAACTATTGATTTATATGTAGTTAAATAGTTGATATAAAATCTTAGTTGACACATTGTTCAATCACAATGGAAACTGAAATGAAATAAGAAAAAAAATAGCAATAAATAGAGTGACTAACGTGCAACGAGTATGATGTTACAGGTTGATACAGTCTGGTTTACAGGCGTGACAGGTTAACGTTTTAAGCTCGCTGTAACCGAGGTAGGAATAAAAAATATTAGGAATGGAGGCGCCTCCCGGAATCGAACCGAGGTCCACGGATTTGCAATCCGCTGCATAGCCACTCTGCCAAGGCGCCATCTTTGAGTTTCGTAGAGAAACATTTGAATGGTTGTCTCGGGACTTCCCCTAGAACAGGCGTGTACTTTAATGATTTATTTCGTTTAGTCAAAGATTTATTTGTTAAAAAAGAACGTTAGCTAAAAAGACCATCAAGATGGCGGCTCTGCATACAAGCTCCGTATATCTTTAGTACTTTTGCCAAACCACCAACCTTCAACTCTCCCGCCCATAACGATTACGACCACTAAAAACCGACGGGCTGTAGTGTGAAAAACAAACGAACAAATGCAAAAAGCCCCGTCATCACTGACGAAGCTTGATAATTCTATATATTGGAATGGAGGCGCCTTACCGAATTTTATTGTTCTCAAGCACTAAGAGCCCTATCAAATCGGGCCCAATTACATTTAAAAGTTTGCCTTTAAGAAGCGATATGTAGCCTCAGGAACAATTGGTTTAATCGATTGAAAATCTTGCTCCTTCAAATAAGCCCTTACTTTCGAAGCACTTATCACCTGCCCACCTGTGGATATACGATCGATTATTTCAACTTCTATACCATAGCCTGGTAGTAATTCTTGCATCTTGTCATTGTACTGCTTTGTAATCATACAATTGGGTTCATCGCCTAGAAATATTTTTCCAATATTAAGTTTCTTTGCAATATACTCACAAAAGAACCAAGCTTCCATTGACGCATCTGCTTTAGCTTCTTTAGTATCTTTTTCAAAGTAATCTGGATACGTCAACTCTGTACAAATGAACCGGCCTCCCCTAAGAACAGTCACATTCTCAAGATGATTTGTAGCTTCGCAGACTAACTTCAAGCGATCTTCAAATTTGAAAAAGGATTTATCTTCTTCAATTACAAATACGAATAACTCATCAACATCTCCCGCCGCATACTCTAATAGGTGTAAATGTCCTAGCGTTATCGGGTTACAATTGACCGCAACACTACCTACCTTTGTGCCTTCTTTTGGTACATGCTTTTCTAATAATGAAAGATAACTCTTCATTTCGCATGACTCTAACGACTGAGCTGTGTGTCTATATAAGCAGTATTTTAAGTTATCTAGAACTTGAAGCATCTTATCACAAGGCTCTCGATAATTAGCTACATCTCGGTTTATCATACTCGGTATAATTTCATTGACAATAGACTTAGCTAGTATTGAGTTTCCACTTGGAGAAAAATGACATTGGTGTTTTGTCAAATCAATAAAAAAATCTCGACCTCTATCTAATTTATTTAGATCAATATTAAAAATATATTCATTTTTAGCCCTATTAAACTCGTCATAGTCAAAAAACACAACAATATCGTTTTCTTTTATGTCTGTTTGCACTAAGTTATTAATTGCAAGAATCAACCGCATTCCCTGAACGCCATAGTTCTCAACCTTGATATCGCTATAACTTTTGTTCAGTTCTCTTTGGATTATACTGGTTATCGAATCTTCATCTCTAGAGCCAATAGAAAATGTCGTTGAAGTACCAAACACCAATACACGGCGATTGAAGGATTTTGGCTGAGAAGTCGTCACTCTGCTACCGCCTTGCACTGAAACGCATGGGTTTTCAAAATCTCGCAATACAACTTTGGTCGATTTTACGACAGGGGAAAATGAATTAAATAGATCGGATATTTCTATATCATTGTAATTTCTATACACGTATTTAATATAGCTAGGGACTCTATCACTTTCCCCCCATTTATATCTACCTTTAGTATATAGATCGGGATTGGATATTAGCTCTTTTTCTTCTATAGTTTTGTTTTTTAGCCGTTTACCCTTTCCTGAAATACCAATAAGGCAAGGAATCGCTCCTTTACTTAACACATAATCCTGAATGAATTTTATTTTATCAAAATCACAAATGTTAGAGTCTAATGCACCAATTAGGGAGACTATATCATCAGGAATCGCGGTTGGGTCATCAGCGATATCGACAGGCCGAGTAGCATTACTTAAGATGTGTAAATTTTTTAAAATGTAGTAGTAATCAGCTCTTGAACCTGACTTATACACTGCTTCAGCATGCTTAACTGAATTTTTATAGTCTCCTAATCTACTATACAAACTCGCTAGCTTAGTATTTCGTCGGATCGTGTTTTTTGAAGTGATTAAATCTAAGGATCGATATTTTAAGATTCTCAGTCTCGTAGACAAGTCAATGATGTTCATTTTTACTACTAATAATTACAGGTAATGTATGTCAAAACAGCATTATACAGCATATGCAACAAAATTAATGTATCGATTTGTAATAATGACACTACAAACCAATACATCTATGTATAGTTTCACCATTCAATAAGTAAAGACTACTCTGCTAACGTAGGTGCTATGAGGCTCAGTACTGCAATATACTTTTATGTCGCTTAGACGAAAAAAGCCCCGTCATCACTGACGGGGCTTAATAATTCTATATATTCGAATGGAGGCGCCTCCCGGAATCGAACCGAGGTCCACGGATTTGCAATCCGCTGCATAGCCACTCTGCCAAGGCGCCTTAC
>Ga0209272_10000729_pt1 | contig 24010 bp, 20 predicted proteins | sample tdDd002_FD_187125 | JGI IMG/M metagenome (GOLD analysis project Ga0209272, IMG submission 187125) | Marine sediment microbial communities from the Atlantic coast under amendment with organic carbon and nitrate - tdDd00.2 (SPAdes)... | ecosystem: Environmental > Aquatic > Marine > Coastal >... | reverse complement strand
ATGAAGAATTGATCGGAGAAGAAAGCAATCTCGCTCTAGAAGAGCGTATTGATGCTGCCGCCATTGACTCTGCTGTAAGAGCCACCATGTTCCGCTTGATACCAAACGATAGCCCGATGACCTACCAGCGTATTTCATCTTCATACGGCAGTCGTATTAACCCTATTTCTGGTAAACGCCATGTTCACACGGGTATCGATCTCACCTGTAAGCGTGGTGAAGAGATTCTCGCCCCTGCTGATGGGGTTGTGGAAACAGTACGACCAAGTAACAGAGGTTATGGCAACTACCTGACTCTACGTCACTCTTTTGGTTTCTCGAGCTCGTTTGCTCACCTAAGCAGATTTAAAGTGAAGAGCGGTCAATTCGTCAGTAAAGGCGATGTGATTGCAAAATGTGGTAATTCCGGTAACTCAACCGGCCCACACTTACACTATGAAGTGCGCTTTTTGGGTCGTGCGTTGAACCCTCAATATCTGATGGATTGGACACCTGAAAACTTCAACTACGCGTTCGAAAAAGAGAAAAAGGTGAAATGGGGACCATTGGTTCAATTGATTGATAATGTCGTTCGTCTGCAAATCAACCTGACTAACTCACCTTACCGTGATACCAGTATTAGCACAGTATCGAGTGAAGACAACAGTGGTACATCGACCAACTGATCATCTCTCGGCATCCAAATAAAAAAGAGCAGCCTGTGAGCTGCTCTTTTTGCATCTAAAATCAGTTCTTATCCACGATGGATATTATCGTTAGCTTGTTTGAGTAGGTTCTGACTCTCATTCATAAATTGCTGCGAGTACTCGCCAAACCAATCACTCACTTGTTCAAAACTTTCGACAAACTCCGCTTTGTCTTTGCTATCCAATATGCTTAGCGCTTCACCAAAACGTTGGTGGAATCGCTTAATCATGTCGATGTTCTCTTGCGACGAAAGAATGATGTCACCGTAGAGGTTTGGATCTTGACCAAACAGACGCCCTACCATCGCTAACTCCAAGCGGTAAATTGGTGAGCTCAGTTTGAGCAGTTGTTCAATGTTTGGATTCTCTTTGCTTAAGTGCATACCGTAAGCAAACGAAGTGAAGTGACGCAGCGCCTGAATCAAAGTCATGCCATGATCGTGCTCTTGCGCATCAATTTGGCACAGACTTGCGCCCCAAATACCAAACTGCTGCAATAGCCATTGGTATTGATCGTTACCACGACCATCACAGTACACAATCACCTGCTTCGCTAGGCTCGGAACATCTGGGCCAAACATTGGGTGTAAACCAACTACGGGGCCTTGATGCACATTCAACATTGCTTGCAAAGGCTTCGACTTAATAGAAGTCAGGTCACACAGAATGCAGTCTTTTGGCAGGTTGCCTAGCTTTTCAATCACACCTTCTGTTAGATGAATCGGTACAGTAACGACAACCAGCCCCGCATCTTTCAGGATGTCGTCAGCATGATCCCAGTCTTTACTACCCAGCACTTTAACTTGGTAACCAGATAGCTTAAACATTCGGCCAAACAAACCACCTAACTGGCCATTACCACCAATAATGACCACTGAGCGCAATTCTGGGTTCAAACACTTAAAACCGGAATCTTTCTCGCTGGCATAAGACTCACGCATAGTTCGACGAAGAATGTCTTCAATCAGCTGTGGGGGGATTCCCATTTTTTCAGCTTCAGCTCGTCGTGACGCCAGCATTGCCGCCTCACGATCTGGGGCATAAATTGGCAAACCGTGTTCGCTTTTTACTTCACCCACTTGCTCTACTAGTGCTAAACGCTGAGCTAATAGCTCTAGCATTTGCTTGTCGACTGCATCAATCTGATCGCGTAATGCGTTAAGTTCAACTGCCATTGATGTTCCTTAAATCCCGTGTTGTTAGCCTTTTAGACGATTCTCTAAGAAAGGCACCAGCTCTTCGTGTGCATGACGTAATAGTGCCTCAGTTGAATCCCAATTGATACATGCGTCGGTGATCGATACGCCGTATTTCATCTCTTCAAGAGCTAGCTCAGAAGATTGGTTACCCTCATTGATATGGCTCTCAATCATCAAGCCGATAATCGACTTGTTGCCTTCACGGATTTGGTGAATCACGTCTTCCGCAACCAATGGCTGACGACGGTAATCTTTACGTGAGTTTGCATGGCTACAGTCCACCATTAATGAAGCATCCAGACCAGACTTCGCCATTTCTTGCTCACATTCTGTCACTGATACTGAATCGTAGTTGGTTTGCTTACCACCACGTAGAATCACGTGACCATTAGGGTTGCCTTGTGTAGTAAGTAACGCTACCTGACCTTCACGGTTAATCCCCATGAAACGGTGACTAGAAGAGGCCGCCTGCATCGCGTTAACAGCGGTTGCCAAGCTACCATCCGTACCATTCTTGAAGCCAATCGGCATAGAAAGGCCACTTGCCATCTCGCGGTGAGTTTGTGACTCAGTCGTACGAGCACCGATCGCTGCCCAGCTAAAAGTATCGGCAAGGTATTGTGGACTGATTGGGTCAAGGGCTTCTGTTGCTAGCGGGATTTCCATCTCAGCCAATTCAACCAGCAGTTCGCGACCAACATGCAGACCGTGTTCAATGTCGAAGCTGCCGTCTAGGTGTGGGTCATTGATCAGGCCTTTCCAACCAACCGTGGTTCGAGGCTTCTCAAAGTAAACACGCATTACAATATACAGTTGGTCGCTTAGTTGTTCAGAAAGAGCTTTTAGACGCTTTGCGTAATCCTTCGCAGCTTCAACGTCATGAATAGAACATGGTCCACATACAACAAGCAGACGATGATCTTTTTTGTGAATGATGTCAGCGATGGTTTGGCGAGACTCTTGAATAAAACGACGTGCCTTTTCACTCAAAGGAAGCTTAACTTTTAGCTCCTCTGGCGTGATCAGTACTTGTTCTTCGCTGATGTTGATGTTGCTCAATTCACTTCTTTGCATAACTTCGACCTGTATATTTTTATTTACATCCAACCAATTCCTTGGTGAGACAACTAAGCTTTATCGACAAGATAACAGGCTAAAAAAGAAATTCAAGTGTACACAATAAAAAACATTCGATGTAAAAATAAATTTACACGCAAATAAAAAGCCGAAATGCAGGGCACTTCGGCTTAAAATAGGTGTTTTCGACACTTTACGTATATCCCCAAGTAAAGCAGTACTTAGGCTTTACATGGCTAACCAACCAATCGCTTCATGGCCTCAGTAGCGTCTTTCCACTCTTGAGACAATTTTAACTCGGTTAGTGAAAAGTTTTGTTTTTTCAGCAAAGCATCAGCAAGAGAAACGGAAGTAATTGGCAGGTTATCGAGTACTTCCACTTGCGCATCGCGCTTGTTGCAAACCAACAGCATGTCACAGCCTGCTCTTAATGCTTGTATACCACGCTCAGCAGGACCGCCCATGATCGCAGCGCCTTCCATGGTCAAATCATCAGAGAAGATCAAACCTTTAAAGCCAAGTTGCTGGCGCAAGATTTGTTTTAGCCAGTACTCTGAACCACTTGCAGGTTGATCATCATAATTTGGGAAAATGACATGAGCAGGCATCATCGCATCTAAGATGCCAGCATCGATTTGCGCTTTGAAAATAGCCATATCTTGCTCAAAGATATCACTACGCTCGTCGTACGGCGTCTCTAGGTGTGAATCGGCAATCACACCGCCATGGCCCGGGAAGTGCTTACCTGTTGTTGCCATACCGACACTCTTCATGCCCTGCATATAAGCGGTGCTATGACGCAGAATGGTATCCATATCCTCACCAAAAGCTCGGCTGCCGATCGCCTTACACTGATGACCTTTATCCAACACAGGCGCGAAGCTTAGGTCGATGTCATGAGCAATCAACTCAGCTGCCATCAACCAACCGCCCATGCGTGCCAATTCTTCACTGTTTTGGTGTTTGGCGTATTCGTCTGCCGCAGGAATCAGAGAGAAACCTTCACGGAAACGCTGAACGCGCCCGCCTTCTTGGTCAACACCAATCAAAATCGGACGTTTCGCCGCTTTACGGATAGATTGGGTAAGAGCTTGAAGCTGCTCGCTGTCGTGGTAATTACGTGTAAATAAAATCAAACCACCAACCGTTGGATGCTCCAAAATTTCTCTGTCTTCTGCAGTCAGTTCATAGCCTGCAACATCAACCCATAACGGTCCCATTTTTTCTCCTCAAAATCGGCTGAATATCTCGTATTCGATGAGGTTATTCGCTTCAGAATTGCTTTACAATAAGTGAATCGAAGAATTGACGGAATTGGCTGTGAATCTTAACAAACTGTATATCGGTGTGATGTCTGGAACCAGCATGGACGGCGTAGATACCGCTCTGGTTGAAATCGAAGATAACCGTGTTCGCTTAATCGCACACGATGACTATCCAATGCCCGCTCATATTAAGCAGACGCTTCTGTCGGTTTGCACCGGCCAAGGCACGAACCTTAAAGTCATTGGTGAGCTTGACCACCAGCTTGGGCATTTGTTTGCCGATGCGGTTTTACAGTTGTTAGATAAGTCTGGCTACTCTGCTGAGCAAATCCGAGCCATTGGCAATCATGGTCAAACCGTGTTCCACCAGCCAACAGGCGATCTGCCCTTCACGACTCAACTGGGAGATGCCAACATCATTGCTGTTAAAACGGGTATTGATACCGTGGCAGACTTCCGTCGTAAAGACATGGCATTAGGTGGTCAAGGCGCACCACTCGTCCCAGCTTTCCATAAAAGCATTTTTGCCATGCAAGATTCCACTACCGTGGTGCTTAACATCGGTGGAATTGCCAATATCTCGGTACTGCATCCTGAGCAAGCGGTGATTGGCTACGATACCGGCCCAGGCAACACGTTGATGGATGCATGGTGTGAACAACACACGGGACAAGGCTTCGACAAAGACGCAGGATTTGCTCTGCAAGGCAACAGCGATGCAGCACTGCTAACTCAACTCTTAGCAGAGCCTTACCTCTCAATGTCGGCGCCTAAGAGCACAGGACGAGAGCTGTTCAATATCAATTGGCTACATCAACAGTTGGCCCACCACAATACCTCAGCACAAGATGTACAACGCACGCTGTGTGAATACTCAGCAAAAACCATTGCAAGCGAAGTGGAAAAATTCACTTATGGTGAGAAACCCCAGCTCTTGGTGTGTGGCGGCGGGGCAAGAAACCCGCTGCTGATGCAACGTTTAGCGGCACTTCTACCGCAGTGGCAAGTCGCAACAACCGATGACAAAGGCGTCAATGGCGACTACATGGAAGCCATGGCGTTTGCTTGGCTCGCTCAGCGACATATCGACGGACAGCCGAGCAACTTACCTGAGGTGACTGGCGCAAGCCGTCTTGCTTCGCTTGGTGTGCTCTACCCTAAAAACTAAATGTGTTGTGCCAGACACAACGACAAGATAAACAAAAATCAGTATTCAAAAGGCTTAAACCACTATGACAAATGACGCGCTTATTGCTGCTCTTGCCCATCTTGTATCAGAGGGGCGCAACCCAGATACGATGGACATCGACTTGTTACCATCTCTGGACATTGTTCAGCGTCTTAACCAGCAAGATAAACTTGTGCCGCTTGCGGTAGAGAAAGTGCTGCCAGAAATCGCACTCGCGGTGGATAAGATCACCGACGCATTTAAAGTCGGCGGTCGTCTGGTTTACATGGGCGCGGGCACCAGTGGCCGCTTAGGCGTGCTTGATGCGTCAGAATGTCCGCCAACCTTTGGTGTATCTGACAAAATGGTGATTGGTTTGATTGCAGGTGGCCCTGAGGCGATTCTCAAAGCCAAAGAAGGCGCGGAAGACTCTCCAGTTCTAGGCGAACAAGATTTGAAAGACATCGAGTTCACCAAACGCGACGTGGTGGTGGGCATTGCCGCTAGTGGACGTACACCTTATGTGATTGGCGGTTTGGAGTACGCCAATGAAATTGGCGCGACAACTTTGGCGCTATCTTGTAATCCAGACTCTCCCATTGCAGACATCGCTAACATCGCGATTTGTCCTGTTGTAGGCCCAGAGGCATTGACTGGTTCAACACGTTTGAAATCGGGTACCGCGCAGAAATTGGTACTGAATATGCTGACCACAGCAAGCATGATCCGTTTGGGTAAGAGCTACCAAAACCTGATGGTCGATGTGAAGGCGACCAACAACAAGCTCGTCGCGCGTGCCGCACGTATCGTGATGCAAGCGACCGATTGTAGCAAAGAGCAAGCAACCGAAGTACTCAAACAAACGGATTACGAAGTGAAGTTGGCGATCTTAATGATCCTGACCGATCTTGATATCGATTCCGCTCGCGCGCACCTGCATCACCAAGATGGCTTCTTGCGTAAGGCAGTGGAAAGCCACCAGCCCAAATAGCGGTGCTGATGGTAAAATTAAAACAAACAAAAAGGAGACCTCAAGGTCTCCTTTTTGTTCTGGTATCAAGAATTAGTCTTCGTACAACCATTCATCAAATTCTTGGTTAAGCTTGTCATTCGCTTTACGTTTGATGTGTTCGGGATTCGCTATGTTCTTAACGTTATCCACTTTGTTGGTGTACTTGCGCGTGGTTTGGTTTACTTCACGCTTTACCTGATTCTCTACATAAGTACCATCGGTGATCTCTTTGATATTACGCTTAGTGTGATTGATGGTGTTGGTAATACGATGCTTGTCATGATCGTACTTACGCTTCATCTTTATCGACTCTTTCAATATATTGGTTGCACCAACCGTTAGGGGAAAGAGCGCCAATGCGACCAAAAAGACCTTTTTCATGTTTCTATTTCACTTCTGATTGAATCTGATACCACCAGTAAACCAAAGCAATAAAATTCAAATGTCAGAAGATTAACAGGGAGGATTGCCGTCTTGATTATGAAACAGAACTAGTTGCTGTATTCATTCCAACCGCGTTGCCATTCCATACGGAACTTCTGCGCTTGGGGCGTACCTTCACACACACCTTCATAATACTGACCAGACAAGCCCATTTGGTAAGCGAAATCCGGATTGCAGTATTCCGTCACACCTTCTAGATAACCTTGGTCATAGTCACCTTGCTGAGCATTACCGAGTTGATTAAGCTCTTTCACTGTGCGAGAAGTATGCCCTGCAATACCATCTTGATAACCGATCTGATACCAGTCACCAGATTGCGCCAATTCTTCCGTGGTTGCCGCGCACCCAGCGAGTAAAGCCAGCGCCAAGCCTAACGTTGCCTTTTTCATCATTCTTCCTTAACTAGTTGTTTTCAAAACAAGCTTACCACTAAAGCCTGTGCTTTGCCGCTGCTGTGTCGATTTGACCACTGAGTTTCTCCTATGACCACTCACAATATATAACGACCATTGAACACCGAATTCCACCACTCAATGGATACCCCGACCACTAAGCAAACGATAAAACCACTTAATCCTTATATCGACCACTCGCTTCTCTATTCGACCGCTCATCCATAGAGCGAATGCGCTTAACAAAAGAGGCGAATAAGATACATCCTGAGCTTAAAAAATTACCCTACCTAATAAACCAAGGACAATTGCTATGATGTGGTTTCTAACCTGTGTCGCAGCCCTCATCGGCGGATACTTCATCTACGGCGCTTTCGTTGAGAAAGTTTTCGGTATCAATGAGAATCGCCAAACTCCTGCCCATACGAAAACCGACGGTGTTGACTACGTTCCAATGTCAACCAAACGTGTTTACCTTGTTCAACTACTTAACATTGCTGGCGTTGGTCCTATCTTCGGTCCAATCATGGGTGCCCTATACGGCCCAGCGGCAATGTTGTGGATTGTTGTAGGTTGTATCTTCGCAGGTGCGGTACACGATTACTTCTCAGGCATGCTTTCTGTTCGTAACGGCGGTGCATCAGTACCAACGATTACCGGTCGCTATCTAGGTAATGGCGCAAAACACTTTATGAACATCTTTGCCATCGTCCTATTGCTTCTTGTTGGTGTGGTATTCGTCTCAGCGCCAGCAGGCATGATCACTAACCTAATCAACGACCAAACCAGCCTAAGCGTGAGCATGACAACCATGGTTGTGTTGATTTTCGCTTACTACATCATCGCGACAATTGTTCCTGTAGATAAAATCATCGGTCGTTTCTACCCACTGTTCGGCGCACTCCTGATCTTCATGTCTGTTGGTCTTATGACAGCGGTTGCGTTCTCTAGCGAGCACACAGTAATGGGCGACTTCCAAGTGAGCGACATGTTCACTAACTTGAACCCGAACGATATGCCTCTATGGCCAGCGCTATTTATCACTATCGCATGTGGTGCAATCTCTGGCTTCCACGCAACTCAGTCTCCACTGATGGCGCGTTGTATGGAGAACGAGAAGAACGGGCGCTTCGTATTCTACGGCGCAATGATTGGTGAAGGTGTTATCGCGCTAATCTGGTGTGCTATCGCTTTGTCTTTCTTCGGTACACTTGATGGTCTAGCAGAAGCTGTGAAGAACGGCGGTCCTGGCAATGTGGTATACAGCGCGTCATTTGGTCTACTAGGTGTATTCGGTGGTGTGATTGCTTTCCTTGGTGTTGTTATCCTACCAATCACATCGGGTGATACAGCGTTCCGCTCTAGCCGCCTGATTCTTGCTGAATACTTCGGCATGGAACAGAAAACACTGCGTAACCGCCTGCTAATGGCTGTACCACTGTTCGTTATCGGCGGCATCCTGACTCAAGTAGACTTCGGTATCATCTGGCGCTACTTCGGCTTCGCAAACCAAACAACAGCAGTAATGATGCTTTGGACGGCGTCGGCTTACCTACTACGCCACAACAAGTTGCACTGGATTACCACCGTACCAGCAGTGTTCATGACAACCGTATGTGTGACTTTCATTCTAAACAACAGCACACTAGGTTTTGGTCTGCCGATGCAAATCTCGACTATCGCTGGCGTTCTATTCGCACTAGCGGCGGCGGGTTACGTTATCAAGATTTCTAAAGGCAAAGGTGAGACTGAACTGGCTGATGAAGAGAAACCACAAACAGCCTCAGAAACCGCATAATGAATCCCTTCGCTTGCTAACCGATTCATTATCAATGTCTGGATAAACCAAGAGCCTGCCCTTTGCAGGCTCTTTTTGTTTCTCTTCGAAGATTTAATTCACTTACAATAAAAACATCATTTTTAGGTTAGGTTCGTTATGGAACTGGTCATCTCCCTTTTACAACAAATGTGTGTTTACTTAGTGCTGGCTTACATGCTGAGTAAAACGCCGATCATTTTACCTTTGCTGAGTATCTCTTCTCGCCTCAGTCATCGGCTCATTTGTTACGTACTCTTCTCTGGCTTTTGTATTCTAGGAACCTACTTCGGCTTGCACATTAATGATGCCATTGCCAACACTCGTGCTATTGGCGCTGTGATGGGAGGCCTGTTTGGCGGACCTGTAGTGGGTTTTGCAGTGGGATTAACCGGAGGCATTCACCGCTATACATTAGGGGGCTTTACAGATTTAGCCTGTGCAATCTCTACCACGGCAGAAGGCTTGATTGGCGGCCTGCTACATGTCTACCTAATTAAGCGAAAAAAAGGCTCGATGCTGTTTAACCCCAGTGTAGTCTTCAGCGTGACCTTTGTAGCGGAGATTGTGCAGATGATCGTCTTACTCGCCGTGGCCAAGCCATTCGACCAAGCCTATGAACTCGTTTCTGCCATTGCGGCTCCGATGATCATTGCCAACTCAGTCGGTGCAGCACTGTTCATGAGCATCCTACAAGATCGTAAAACCATTTTTGAAAAGTACTCAGCAACCTTCTCTCGACGTGCATTGAGCATTGCCGACCGCTCTGTCGGCATTCTTAGCAACGGATTTAATAGTGAGAACGCCGATAAGATTGCCCGTATCATCTATGAAGAAACCAAAGTCGGCGCGGTCGCCATTACCGACCAAGAAAAGATTCTGGCTTTCGTTGGTATCGGGGATGATCACCATAGGCCAAATACTCCAATTTCATCGCAAAGTACACTCGATTCAATGGAGAAGAACGACATCATCTACCTTGATGGCAGTGAACGCCCTTACCAATGCTCATTAGCGAAAGATTGTAAGTTGGGCTCTGCGTTGATCATTCCTTTGCGCGCAGGTAAAGAGGTAGTGGGCACCATTAAACTCTATGAGCCAAAACGCAAACTGTTCTCTACTGCGAACATGTCAATGGCGGAAGGCATCGCTCAGCTTCTATCGAGCCAAATCTTGTATGGCGATTATCAGCAACAACAAACCCTGCTGGCTCAGGCAGAAATCAAACTGCTGCACGCACAGGTGAACCCACACTTCTTGTTTAATGCGCTAAACACCATCAGCGCCATTACTCGTCGAGATCCAGATAAGGCGCGAGAACTGATCCAAAACCTATCGCACTTCTTCCGCAGTAACTTAAAGCAGAACATCAACACCGTGACGCTAAAGGAGGAGTTGGCTCACGTGAATTCCTACTTGTCGATCGAAAAGGCGCGCTTTACCGATCGCTTAGAAGTTGAGATTGATATTGAACCAGAACTGCTGGATATCAAGCTACCAAGCTTTACTCTTCAACCGCTCGTTGAGAACGCCATCAAGCATGGTATTTCCAATATGTTAGAAGGCGGCAAAGTGAAGATTTACAGCCAAGCTCACCCACAAGGTGCGCTGATTACCGTAGAGGACAACGCTGGGAGTTATGAGCCGCCAAAAGAGAATCATTCTGGTTTGGGGATGGAAATTGTCGATAAGCGCTTATCGAATCAATTTGGGCGTGATTCAGCGCTAAAAATTACCTCTCAGCAGCACCAATTTACTAAAATGAGTTTTATCATTCCCCACTCGCGATAAGTACAGTGAAAACGCACAAAGGTAGTCTTGGATGTTAACCGCCCTCGTCATTGATGATGAACAGTTCGCTCGTGAAGAGTTAGCAGAGCTATTGGATGAAACAGGCCAGATTGAGGTGATTGGCGACGCGTCAAACGCCATCATGGGGCTGAAGAAGATCAATGAGCTCAAACCTGATGTGGTGTTTCTCGACATCCAAATGCCACAGGTGACGGGCATAGAGCTGTTGGGCATGTTAGACCCAGAGACCATGCCTTACGTGGTATTTGTGACCGCCTACGATCAATACGCTATCCAAGCTTTTGAAGACAACGCGTTCGACTACTTACTCAAGCCCGTTGACCCATGCCGTTTGACGAAAACCGTCAAGCGCCTGAACAAAGTAATGAGTCAATCCGCGCTCACTCAGCAACTATCAGCCATCGCGCCCGAGAGCCTAGACCAGATACCTTGCATTGGACACAACCGCATTGTGATCATGGCAACCGAAACAGTTGAGTGCGCTTACAGCGACATCAGCGGAGTGCATGTACGCTCCACCAGCCAAACCGCCAGCACACAGCTCACGCTAAAAATCTTGGAAGAGAAAACCCCATTGGTGCGTTGCCATCGACAGTATCTGGTCAGCATTAAAGCCATCAGTGAGATTAAGCTACTCGAAAATGGACTGGCGGAAATCATCACCAAAACCGGCTTTGAGATCCCGGTGAGCCGTCGTTACCTAAAAGTGCTCAAAGAGCTGCTAGGTATCAGCCACTAGGGGCTGACTCTGACGGAGTTGTGTAAAAATATCCAATTAAAAAAGGCGACCTTGTGGTCGCCTTTTTAGCATTCGAATTGTCTTAATCGACTTGCTTGATTTGCAGCTCTTTTGGTACTTCGAAGAACATGTTCTCTTCACGACCAAGCACTTCATCCACTGCCTGTGCCCCAACCAACTCTTTGATACGATCTAGGATTTGATTAACCAACTCTTCAGGCGCAGATGCACCAGCAGTCACACCAACCTTGCCTTTACCTTCAAACCATCCAGGCTTAATGTCTTCTGGACAGTCAGTCAGGTAGCCAGGCGTGCCGAGTTTCTCTGCCAGCTCTTTTAGACGCGTTGAGTTCGATGAATTCTTGGAACCCACGACCACCATCACATCTACATCGTTTGCAAGCTCACGCACTGCGTCTTGGCGGTTTTGTGTTGCATAGCAGATATCGTCTTTACGCGGCCCTTGAATCTCTGGGAATACGCGACGTAGCTCTTCAATCACATCTGCGGTTTCATCAACAGACAATGTGGTTTGGCTTACGTAGTGCAGATTAGATGGATCTTTTACGATCGCTTTTAGCTTCTCGACATCGGCTGGCGTTTCCACAAGGTACATGCCGCCCGTCTCGCTAGAGTACTGACCCATTGTGCCTTCCACTTCTGGGTGACCAGCGTGACCAATCAGCACCACTTCCATATTTCGACGGCTCGCGCGCGCTACTTCCATATGTACTTTGGTTACCAACGGACAAGTCGCGTCGAATACGGTTAGGTCGCGAGATTTCGCTTCCTGACGAACCGCTTGTGACACACCATGAGCAGAGAAAATCACAATATTATCGTCCGGCACTTCGTGCAATTCTTCAACGAAGATAGCACCACGCTGCTTTAGACCTTCAACCACAAAGCGGTTGTGTACCACTTCATGTCGAACATAGATTGGTGGCTGATACATCTCTAGCGCACGCTCTACGATGCTAATCGCACGGTCAACACCAGCACAGAAACCACGTGGGTTAGCTAACAGGATTTTCATTTCATTGCTCATGGAAGTTATCTTTTATTTGGGTCGCTATTCTACTGACAAAATTTCGACTTCGAAAGTCACGTCTTGCCCCGCAAGTGGATGGTTGAAGTCCACTGTTACTGAGTCACCAGCAATCTCAGTAATGATGCCTGGGATTTCCATACCATCTGGACCGCTGAACGCCATGATTGTGCCGACTTCAACTTCCGCTTCGCCAATAAACTTAGTGCGATCCATATGGTGGATATGGTCTGGATTCGGCATACCAAAAGCATCAGCAGCTTTTAGTTCGATGGCCTTTTGTTCACCTACTTGTAAGCCTAGTAGGCATTGCTCAAAGTTCTCACTCAAGCTGCCATCGCCCATCACTAATTTAGCAGGCTTACCCATGTTGTGTGTGCTGTCTGCTACAGAGCCATCTTGCATTTTGATGGTGAAGTGCAGCGTTACTGCTGAATCTTGATTTATTGTTGTCACGTTACTGCTTCCTTGAGGTCATTATTGTTTTTCTTGGTGTATACCCTAAATAGTTGGAGTTGCGGCTAGGCGACAAGATAATTCCTCCCTATGAGCATAGTGCGCTATGTGATTAGGGGAAATTATCGCAGTCAACAACGCTGCAGCTTCAAATATGACGGGTATACTAAAAAGCGTCGCCAGAATCAACCGACGACGCTTAGGGTTATTCTATATATCGCAAAAGATTACTTGTCAGCGTCCTTTTTGCGGAAGCCATCAAGAATGATCATTGCTGCACCAATACAGATAGTCGTATCTGCAAGGTTAAATGCTGGCCAGTGGTAGTTTCCCCAGAAGAAGTCTAGGTAATCAACAACAAAACCATGAACTACGCGGTCAAACACGTTACCCACTGCACCACCGATAATCAATGCATAGGCGATATTGTTCCACTTTTCTTTCGCAGGGAGCTTGCTCATCCAGTAGGTCAAAAGACCTGTTACAACGAATGCAATACCCGTGAACAACCAGCGCTGCCAACCAGCCTGATCACTCAAGAAGCTGAATGCCGCACCGTAGTTATGGACGTACAGTAGGTTAAAGAATGGCAGCACCTCAATTCGGTTTGCCCATCCGTAGCCCATGTTATCCATCACCACCAATTTGATGCCAATATCTGCAATAAATACCAGAATCGCTAACCACAACCAGCGAACTCCAGATTGCTTTAATGTCAGTGCTTTTTCACTCATTACTTTACCTACAAACAGCCCCAGTAAATACTGGGGCTGTTAATTTTAAAAAAAGTTCAGTCGTTGGAGACAATTACGCGAATTTACGTACTTCACCTTCGCCGTCAACGTTAGACACACAACGACCACAGATCTTCTCGTGACCTTCGATTGTGCCTACGTCTGGCGTGTGGTGCCAACAACGATCACACTTCTCGCCTTGTGCTGCTGCTACTTCAACGAACAAACCTTCGATATCCGTCGCTTGCGCTGCATCAGTCTTCTCACTTAAAGGCTTCACTGTCGCTGCTGAAGTCAATAGAACAAAGCGTAGTTCATCTTCTAATTTGTTGATTTTCGCTGCTAGAGCGTCATCAGCAAATAGAGTCACTTCAGCTTGAAGCGCACCGCCAATAGTTTTCTCTTTACGCGCATCTTCTAGAAGTTTGTTTACCGCACCACGAGCCGCTTGGATTTCAGTCCAGAACTCGTTGTTTAGCTCTTCGCCTTCAGCAAGACCAAACAGTCCATCGAACCACTCACCAGTGAATACGAACTTGTCGCGCTCACCTGGCATTTCATTCCAGATTTCATCTGCAGTGAACGACATGATTGGTGCCATCCAACGAACTAACGCTTCTACGATGTAGTAAAGCGCAGTCTGACAGCTACGTTGAGCGTGACCGCCCTGCTTCGCTGTGTACTGACGGTCTTTAATTACGTCTAGGTAGAATGAGCCCATCTCGATAGAACAGAACTGCATTAGACGCTGAGTTACTGCGTGGATGTTGTACTCATCGTACGCTTTGATGATCTCTTCTTGTGCTGCTAGTGCACGACCAACTGCCCAACGGTCTAGTGCCACCATTTCCTCTGCAGGAACGATGTCCGTTGCTGGGTTGAAGCCGCTTAAGTTAGCAAGGAAGAAACGCGCTGTGTTACGGATACGACGGTACGCATCTGCGCTGCGCTTTAGGATTTCATCAGAAACCGCAACTTCACCAGTGTAGTCAGTAGAAGCAACCCATAGACGAAGGATGTCAGCACCTAGCTTGTTGGTTACGTCTTTTGGTGCAACCACGTTACCGATAGATTTCGACATCTTACGACCGTGACCGTCAACCACGAAACCGTGTGTCAGTACTTGTTTGTAAGGTGCTTCGTCTTTCATCGCGATAGATGAAATTAGAGAAGACTGGAACCAACCACGGTGTTGGTCAGAACCTTCTAGGTATAGGTCTGCGCTGTTGCCGTTGTACTCTTCACGAGCATCAACTACTGAGAAGTGAGTAACACCTGAATCGAACCATACGTCTAGCGTATCTAGTACTTTTTCGTACTGGTCTGCTTCGTCGCCTAGTAGTTCTGCTGAATCAACATCCCACCATGCTTGAATGCCTTTCTCTTCAACCAACTGAGCTACCTTCTCGATAAGCTCTAATGTGTTTGGATGAAGTTCTGCTGTTTCTTTGTGAACGAACAGAGCAATTGGCACACCCCAAGTACGTTGACGAGAGATACACCACTCAGGACGACCTTCGATCATACCTTCGATACGGCTTTGACCCCACTCAGGCATCCACTCAACACTCTTGATTGACTCTAGTGCTTTAGCACGTAGGCCTGCTTGGTCCATTGATACGAACCATTGTGGTGTTGCGCGGAAGATGATTGGAGTCTTATGACGCCAACAATGTGGGTAGCTGTGCTCGTATGCGTGGTGGTGTAGTAGTGCACCTTTTTCTTTCAGTACTTCTACTACTGCATCGTTCGCTTTAAATACGTGCTGACCTGCGAATAGCTCAGTATCCGGTAGGTAAACACCGTTTGAGCCAACTGGGTTAGCCACTTCTAGGTTGTACTTGTTACCAACCGCGAAGTCTTCTTGACCATGACCAGGTGCAGTGTGAACAACACCAGTACCTGAATCAGTCGTAACGTGATCACCAAGGATCGCCGGTACTGTGAAATCGTAGAATGGATGTTGGAACTGAGAAAGCTCTAGATCCGAACCTTTCGCGAAGCCTAGGTTGTGGAAGTGCTCGATACCCGCACGATCCATTACGTCTTTCGCCAGTTCAGAAGCCACGATGATACGCTCAGCGTTGTCACCTTCTGTTTGGATAAGTACGTACTCTAGATCATCACGTAGACATACTGCGCGGTTTGCTGGCAGTGTCCATGGCGTTGTTGTCCAGATAACGATAGATACGTCACCTTGACCTTCATGACCTTCAGTCAGTTCAAACTTAGATAGCAGTGCCGCTTCGTCTGCCGCTTTAAAGCGAACATCGATAGATGGCGATACTTTATCTTTGTACTCAACTTCTGCTTCAGCAAGAGCTGAGCCACAGTCTGTACACCAGTGAACTGGTTTAAAACCTTTCAGTAGGTGACCTTTGCTTGCGATCTTACCAAGTGCACGGATGATGTTCGCTTCAGTAGCGAAATCCATAGTGCGGTATGGCTTGTCCCATTCCCCCATGATACCAAGACGCTTGAAGCTCTCTTTCTGACCTTCAACCTGACCTGCAGCGTACTCACGACATTTCTCGCGGAATTCAGCTGCCGTTACTTTTTGGCCTGGTTTGCCTACTTTCTTTTCTACCATCAGTTCGATTGGCAGACCGTGACAGTCCCAGCCTGGAATGTATGGTGCGTCAAAACCTGAAAGTGTTTTGGATTTAATAATAATGTCTTTAAGAATCTTGTTTAGTGCGTGACCAATGTGAATGTCACCGTTCGCATAAGGAGGGCCATCGTGCAATACGAATGACTTTTTGCCTTTCTTAGCTTTACGGATTTCACCGTAAAGATCTTCTTTGTACCAACGCTCAAGCATTTCTGGCTCACGATTGGCCAGGTTGCCGCGCATTGGAAACCCTGTTTCAGGTAAATTCAGGGTATCTTTATACTCACTCATCGATTCTTAATTCCGTTATATTGGGCGAAAATTAGACATTATGTTGGACGGTGGAATAAACCGCTCAACGCTTAAGCTGACGCAGCCACACCCTTGCTGCTTCAGCATCCAATTCAATTTGTTGTTTAAGTGCTTCAAACGACTCAAACTTTTGCTCATCTCGAAGTTTGTGCAAAAGTTCCACTTCTAGCTGTCTGCCATATAAATTAGCGTGAAAGTCGAATAAGTGTACTTCTAACTGTTGGCGAACACCATTTACTGTTGGTCTTTGACCAATGTTAGCGACTCCACCAACTGGCTTATCTCCTAAGCCAAGCGCTTGAACAACATAAACTCCGGAAACCGGAGATACACAGCGTTTCAACGGAATATTTGCGGTAGGGAACCCGATGGTTCGACCTAGCTTTCTTCCGTGTGAAACACGACCGCTGATGCTGTAGTTTCTTCCCAGCATCTCATGTGCGGAATGCAAATCATCACGAGCCAGTGCTTTGCGGATAGCAGTGCTACTCACTCGTAATTGCTGTAGGCAAAAGCTCTGGGTACTCACGACCTCAAAGCCATACTTTTTCCCAGCTTCTTGTAACATTGCGAAGTTGCCAGTCCGACCTTTGCCGAAGCAAAAATCATCACCAATGACCAGAAACTTAACACCCAATCGCTCCACCAACAAGTCACGGATAAACTCTTCCGCTGTTAGGTCGGCAAAATGGCGATTGAAGTTAACACACAGCAAGCGATCAATACTGAGCTTACTCAACTGAACAAACTTATCTCGCAGTCTTGTTAACCTTGCCGGTGCCTTATCTCGGGCAAACAACTCCATCGGCTGAGGTTCAAAGGTCATCACAACTGAAGATAACGAAAGTTTCTCCGCTTGTTCTGACACTTGCTGCAATACTTGTTGATGGCCTCTGTGTACGCCATCGAAATTGCCAATAGTCAGTACGCAACCGTGATGGCGCGACTTGATATTGTGAATGCCTCTAATCAGTTCCATTGGATACTGCTTTCTGCCTCTGTTTTACTTTGCACTGTGTGAAACTGACGGATTATATACCAATCCACCTTATTCTGTCCCAGCTTTTAGGTCTTTTAAACGTACGCCGAGTAAAAACACTACGGCAAGGTAAACGCTGGCACCCAGTGCTATCAACATTCCCAGCACGCTACTACGGTGAGCAAAGCTCCAATTTAGCCATACCGGCATGTCTTCTAACTGCCACAAAATTGCTGCAACCATGGCAGCCCCCGCAACCATCAAACGTATAATAAAGAAGACCGTTCGTTTGGTTACTTGGTACACACCCGCAATATGTAAACCGCGGTAGAGCAGCGCCATGTTCACAAAGGCAGACAAGGCCGTCGCTATCGCGAGACCGACGTAACCGTAGAAGTATGCGAAGATCGCGTTGAAGACCATGTTGGTCAACATTGCAATGATGCCGTATTTCACCGGTGTTTTAGTGTCTTGGCGCGAGTAATATCCCGGCGCAAGCACTTTAATCAACATAAAGTTAAGTAAGCCCGATGCATACGCTAATAAAGAGAGAGAAGCTTGGTGTACGTCTTGTGGTGAGAATTCTCCACGCATGAACAACACCATCAGCATTGGTTTTGCCAACACCATCAGACCAAGCATTGCAGGAATACCTAATAAGGTCACCATACGAATACCCCAGTCCATCGTGTGTGCAAAGCCTTCACTGTGAGCATCTACGTGCTTACGTGATAACGCAGGTAGAATTACGGTCGCAATAGCAATACCAAACAGACCTAATGGGAATTCCAATAAGCGATCTGAGTAGTAAAGCCAACTGATTGAACCCGTTTGTAGGAAACTGGCAATAAAGGTATCAAACAATAAGTTGATTTGGCTTACTGACACACCAAATAAAGCTGGAATCATCAGTGTGCGGATTTTCACTACACCCGGATCACGCCAGCCCCATTTGGGCTTGACCATAACTCCCGCTTTAATAAGGAAAGGAATTTGAAATAAGAACTGAACCAAACCACCCAGAAAAACACCAATGGCAAGACCAATCTCTGGTTGTGACATCTGCGGAGAAATAAACCACGCCGCCAAAATGATCATTACATTGAGGAAGACGGGAGTAAAAGAAGAAACCGCAAACTTACCTAGTGTATTGAGAATGGCTCCCGATAAGGCAACAAAAGTGATGAACCATAAATAAGGAAAGGTAATCTTGAGCATTACGCTGGCAAGTTCAAACTTCTCAGCTGACGGGCCACCATGCATCCAGTCCAAGAACCAGCCAAAACCGAATAGAGCGGTAACCACTCCAGAGCCCAGTACACCTATAATAGTGACGATCGAGACAATCACACCAAGCGTACCAGCAGCGCGAGCAATCAATTCTCGCGTTTTATCCATGTCCCCTTGTGCGTGGCTCTCCGTCAACACGGGAACAAAAGCTTGAGAAAAAGCGCCTTCAGCAAATAGGCGGCGTAAAAAGTTAGGAATTTTGTTGGCAAAAAAGAAGACGTCAGCGCTTGCACCGGCCCCCATCAGGTTTGCTACCACTACGTCACGAACTAAACCTAGAACGCGCGAAATTAATGTCATGGCACTGACGATCATGCCTGACTTGAGCAGTCGTTTACTCACTGTAACCTCGGAATATCACCAAAAGATAGCCAACCCTATTCCTTTAAGCCTTTGAAAGCTCCAAATGGGCGTAAAAAATATATCCAGTTATTGTTAGATCTAAGCGGATAATTATTAGCAATGGTCTAAAAATACTGTTAGAATCCCCGCCATCTTAACCGCGATGACCTTTGTTACCAAAATTTGTTTTGGTTTCGATTGGTTTTTGCACAAATCATTTGACATTTAGGCGCAAATGAGGGATAGTCCTCGCCCTTAAATTGTCATAGAAATAAGTTTTTGGGAGTTAGACCCTTGGCAAATAGTAAATCTGCTAAGAAGCGCGCTATCCAAGCTGAGAAACGTCGTCAGCACAATGCTAGCCGTCGCTCAATGATGCGTACTTACATGAAGAAAACTGTTGCTGCTATCGAAGCAGGCGACAAAGAAGCTGCAACTGCTGCATTCGCTGCAGTTACACCTATCCTAGACCGCATGGCGACTAAAGGCCTTGTTCATAAGAACAAAGCAGCACGTCATAAGTCTCGTTTCGCTGCACAAATCAAAGCTCTTTAATAGAAACTTGATTATACAGTGAAGAAAAAACCGGCTAACGCCGGTTTTTTTATACCTAAATTTCATCAAAGCTCGAATTTAAGATAATAAAAAAGCTGGCAGTGCCAGCTTTTCTGATTCGTGACCTGTCATTACGCAGTTGCTTCTGCACAATAAAGGCCATGAAGTGTTTGAATTAGCGCTTTTACTTCATCGCTCTTCAATGTGTAGTATACCGTTTGCGCTTCTTTTCTTGTCGCAACTAATTCATCACGACGAAGCCAAGCTAAATGCTGAGACAGAGCAGACTGACTTAACTCTAATTTCGCACACAGTTCCCCAACCGACAGCTCTTGATTGTGTAACATGCAAAGAATTTGTAGTCGTCGCTCATTTGCCATCGCCTTGAGCAACACGACGGCTTTAGCGGAGTTTTTCTCCATTTCTTGTAGATTCATGTGTTGGACCTCTAGCTACAACTTACTTTTCCAACTTTGGCCAGTTTGTTGTTTTGTTGTGTTACAAAGATTTTATAATTTCGACTTATAATTTTATCGATAGTAATCTATTTGTTTGAGCAACGAAACGTGTTCATTCAAACATTTGGCTAAAATCTGCATCACACACATTCTTTACTGCAGGGTGTTGTATCATCCGCTCGGCAAAGATGACGTAATACTCTTCCTTTAGATCGTCAACATGCCCAATCAATTGCAAATTTCGATCATCTTCAATCTCAGACATGTACACCGTCGGTGCCAAGAAGATGACATCATCACGGTAACGAGCAAAAGCCTTCATAAGCGCAACATCATCAAACTCACCCAAGACGTCTGGCTGTAAACCTTGACGATCAAACCACTGCAATACCTTTCTTCCCATTGCCGTTCGACTCGCTGGGATGAGTAGTTTCTTCTTCTCTAGGATTTCAGGAAACTTCACATCAGCTATTTCAGACGAAGCGAAAAAGCTCATGCTACTTTCACCTAGCTTTTTGCTGTACAAACCTGGGCTTTGTGTCGAATCCACCGGACAGTCAGAAAGAATCATATCCAGCTTGTGTTGTGATAAACGCTCTAATAGAAGCTCGTGAGTCGACTCGTAGCAACGTAAATGAATGCTGTTGTCCTCAGGAACTGTAGTCATCAGCACTTTACTGACGAGGCGTTTAGAAAGGGCATCGGCGACGCCGACTTCGAAAAGGATATTAGAGTGTTGGCTATAGTTAACAATATCGAGCATTTCGTAGCTCAAACCAAACATACGGTCGGCATACTTAAAAACTAACTGCCCAAGTTCTGTTGGTTCAACTGTACGTCCATTCCGTTTGGTCAACTTCCCCTTCATACGATCTTCAAGGGCTTTGATTTGGCCAGTCACTGTTTGTGGCGTCAAGAACAATGCATCTGCAGCCTTAGTAACTGAACCTTGCTTACATACCATCCAGAAGTAATAAAGGTGGTTATAGTTTAAATGTGACATCGACAGCCCCGCTAAAAAGATGACTTTTTTATATCAAATGTGACAACGACTAACAAGATATTCGGCAAAACTTACAATAATCAATAAAGAGCATGGTTTTTTCGAAGTTATCAGATTCATACTGTCATAAAACTTGAAGCAAAACGCACTTTTTCAATCCTGCGCACAATCATCTACAGACAATTTATACAAATTTTAATCATTAAAGATCAATAACTTGCAGCTATATAGCTTTTTCTTTTCGACTAATTATCAAAAAGAATAATAAAAATCTCCAATAGAAATCGAACTGTAATATTACTGAAATATTTCATCTCTAACATCGCCCTCAGTTTCAACAACAGACCAAATAAACGAACTGAAAGGTCCACGGAGAAAATTATGATGAACCAAGCTACTTCTACAGCAGCACCAATCTCGAGCACGACTCGCTGGTTACGCTGGGCTAACTTGGCATTCATGTTGTATCTGCTTCTTCTAGCAGTATCTATGGTTGGTAGCGGCTTCAAATGGGCGACTGGCGATCAAGCTAAAGTACTCTTTGAATTTGCGTCTCACCCAGTCGCAGGCCTAATGATCGGTTTGGTGGCTACGGCACTGATCCAGTCTTCAAGTACCGTAACTTCTATTATTGTAGGCTTGGTTGCAGGTGGTCTACCTGTAGAAACCGCTATCCCTATGGTAATGGGTGCAAACATCGGTACAACCGTAACAAACACTCTTGTTTCGCTTGGCCACGTACGTTGTAAAGAAGAATTCAAACGTGCATTCGCTAGTGCAACAATCCACGATTTCTTCAACCTACTTGCTGTACTGATCTTCCTACCATTGGAAATGATGTTCGGCATCCTAGAGAAAATTTCTCACTGGTTGGTATCACCGCTACTAAACACTGGTGATATGAGCATGAAAGGCTTTGACTTCATCAAGCCAATCACTAAACCAGTAGTAAGCGCAATCAAAGAGCCGCTAGCAACGTTTGGCGACACTATGGGTGGCGTAGCGCTAATCGCTCTAGGTATCGGTACTATCTTCGTAGCTATCACTGTTATGGGTAAGCTAATGAAGAGCCTAATGGTTGGTCGTGCACGTGACATCCTTAAGAACGCAATCGGTCGTGGCCCTATCCACGGTATCGTATCGGGCTCTGTAGTAACTGTTCTTGTTCAGTCTTCTTCTACGACAACAAGTCTAATGGTTCCACTAGTTGGCTCAGGTGTTCTAAAAGTACGTGACATCTACCCGTTCACTCTAGGTGCAAACATCGGTACATGTATCACGGCTCTACTAGCAGCAACAGCGGTATCTGGCGAGTTCGCAGTATTCGCACTACAAATTGCACTAGTACACCTAACGTTCAACATTCTGGCGACACTGTTCATCTTCGGTATCCCGTTCCTGCGTGAGATCCCAGTGAAATGTGCAGAAGTGATTTCAGAAATGGCTATTAAGAACAAAGCGGTTGTAGCAGGTTACCTACTAGCAGTATTCATCGTGCTACCAGGCTCTATCCTTGCTCTGACAGCATAATAATAAGATTACCATCGCTTATTTTGGGCTCCACTTCGGTGGGGCCTTTTTTCATTTTGGAGAAGCGAGAAGCGCTCTCATTTCTTAATCACGCAGTAAACTGTAGTAAAAGAGATTCCCGACGACGCTCCTTCGTCGCTTTCGGGAATGACACCGTTTGATTTCAGAGTGGTTGAACGCATCCTCAAGAGCGAGGTACGAGCTAGTTGGGGATCTTTTATTCCCTCTCACGTCTCGGAGCGAAGCGTTCCTTACGACAAAGTCCGCTCCCTAGCCTCGTAGCGAAACTTTCTCAAGCTCTTAATCCCAGAGCAAACTGAGACTACGGTCATTCAATGCTTGAGGGAATGACACCGTTTGATTTCAGAGTGATTGCACGTCATCCTCAAGAGCGAGGCTCGAGCGAGTTGGGGATCTTTTATTTCCTCTCACATCCCTGCACTGACGCCCTCGTCCCCCGAAGCGTAAGCGTTCCATAGGACGAAGCGTTCCCTCCTATTCCCACCCTTCGGGCATAAAAAAACCGCCCATAAAGGCGGCTTAGAAAGCTCAATATACTCGTTAAACTGAGAACGGGTACTGAATTGGATCGTGATGCTCGTAACCTTCTACCCAGAAATCATCTAGGGTTACCCATGTTTCTAAATCTTCTAGAGATTTGATTTCTGGGTTGATGTGGAAGGTCGCTGCTTTTAGTGGCTCACGCTTCAACTGAATATCACGCATTGGTGCAAGCTGATCTTCGTAGATGTGCGCATTAACAATCTTGTGGTACGCCTGACCAGGTTTCTTACCTGTAATTTGCGCCATGATAGCCAAGAACACATACACTTGAACCATATTGAAGTTCAGACCTAGCGGAACATCACAAGAGCGCTGCGTGCTGTTTAGGTACAGCGTGTCACCTAGCAGTGAGAAGTGGTGGCTGTACATACATGGACGCAAACAGCCCATATGGAACTCACCAGGGTTGTAGAAGTTTAGGATTTCACCACGGTCATCAACACCGCGCGTTAAATCATCGACAATCTTACGCAGTTGGTCGATATGACCGCCATCTGGCTTCGCCCAAGAACGACCTT
>Ga0209272_10000727_pt1 | contig 24062 bp, 17 predicted proteins | sample tdDd002_FD_187125 | JGI IMG/M metagenome (GOLD analysis project Ga0209272, IMG submission 187125) | Marine sediment microbial communities from the Atlantic coast under amendment with organic carbon and nitrate - tdDd00.2 (SPAdes)... | ecosystem: Environmental > Aquatic > Marine > Coastal >... | reverse complement strand
TACTAAATACTTTGAAGATTTCCAGAATTCTACTGGATCTAGAATAGTAATACCTTCAATCTTTTCAACTCCCTCAACCTTATAAGAGCTACTAGGATGACTTGTTACTAAACTAATCTTCTTCCCGTTAACAGGAATAGTTGTAGTTTTGGTGATATCAATTTTCTTAAATTCACTTGTATTAAAATCTTTGCTAAGAACTGCAGTTTTACCAATTCCAATAAATCCACCATCTTTGGTAATCACTTTCTTTTCTTGCAATTCTTTACTTGTACCAAAAACATAAAAGCCGGTATTTAACTCTGATGTTTTTTCTTCAATTTCTTTGGTTTTAGCATCATTTTCAGTGTTTAAAGCTAAAACTGTTCCGTTCAATTCAGTTACCTGCCCATTTAAGTTTTCAACTTCGATGTTTAATTTGGCAACCTTACCGTTTAAAGCTATGATTTCAGTTTCTTTGTTTTCTAATTCAGTTTTTAAACGATCAGTTAGTTTACGCAACTTTGAATTTTGGTACCAACTATTATTTAGTTTTTTATCTAAATCTGCTATTTTCTCTCTGTTTTGCTCCAATAAGTTATTAATTGAAGTCAAATCACTTGCGATTTTTTGTTTCTGAGATTTATTTGGGTTTTCAGAGTTTACCGCAATAATTGTTTCTTTCTCTTTGATGATTTCCAGATTTTCCTCAATTGTGTTTAAAGACTCAATAAAATCATTGATTGTAGAATCTTTTTGCTTAGCCATTGAAGTAAGCTGCTGATTTTGTTCTTTTAATTGCTTTAACTCTTTTTGGTTACAAGCCACAAAAAATGGAAGAATCAACAATACTAGAAAAATGCGTTTCATATAAATTATTTTAGAGATTGGGGTTTCAATATTCTTTCTTTATTTATGAGTGAATATCGTGCCGAAATTCAATCTTGTTAAATAAAATTAAATATTCAAAGTGTAAGTTTCATATATTCAGCGTGTAAACATGGAGGTGTTTTTTTGATTGATCTTAACTTGTAATGTTATACTGACAACTTATGGGGAAATTTTCTACATATTTCGGGTATAAAATCCCCAATTCGAATAATTTCTACAGTTTTTAAAACAAATATGACTTCGAAAATTCTTTTTAACTTTACGAGAAGCTTGTAAATCAGAAAATCAATTGATATTCAAATGAAATCAGAAAGTAGAAGCAGCATAAAAATTAAAGTAGTATTAGGTTATATTTTTGTGTTTCTTGCAATTATAGCTTCTGTTTTTATAGCGTATAAATCTTACAATAAGCTACTTGATTCTGTTATCTCTTTATCTAAACCTGATGCGGAAATTGCAAGAATGAATAGAGTTCTGACTAATTTGTCTGAAGCTGAAAACAAAATTAGAATCTACTCACTTACAAAAAAGGAACGCTACCTGGCACATTATGCAGAGAATATTCTTGAAATTCAAGCTGATTTGGATTCGTTAAGATCTTTTAGTCCCGATAGTAGTAAATCAATACTTTTAATCGACTCAATGAGCTTTTTGTTAGAGGAAAGAGCTGAAAAATTGGAGGAGTTTGTAAGAATAAAACGAACAAGAGAAAGGGAAAATTTAGCACAAAAAGCAATGCAGGAATTGAGCGTTGCCTCGGATTCTGCAAAAACAAAAATAAAAACCACCACTACAACAAAAACCTTTCTGGATACTGTTGTTACGCCAACCGAAGTTAAGGAAAAAAAGAAGGGTATTTTAGCCAGATTGTTTGGTAGTAAAAAGGATACCATAAAAATTGATTCTATTGAAACGATAATTAAACGCACCGAAATACAGGTAGATACGAGTTACTTGCCTCAAAGTGATAGCCTCTTACGTAGTCTTGAAAATATGTTACTGATAGCTCAGGAAAAAGACAGGCGTAACAGAGAATATGTTTCAAGAAAGGAGCTTAAGTTGGTCGAAGAGAATTCCATAATGTGGGATAAAATAAAAATTCTACTTCGACAACTTGAAGAGGAGCGTCTGGAACAGCTAACTACTGAATCGACAAAAGCAAAAGAGATTGCCAGCAATTCCATATTTATTATTTCAGTAATTATTATTGTTGGATTCGTTTTGGGTGTTCTATTCATAATTTTTATTCTTACAGATATCACTAAAAGTAATTATTACCGGAAGGAGCTGTTGCTTGCTAAGGGTAAGGCTGAAAAATTAGCAAAAGTAAAGGAGGAGTTTTTGGCTACCATGAGTCATGAAATTAGAACGCCGCTAAATGCCATTATTGGATTTACAAATCAACTGAATAAAACATCACTTGAAAGTAAACAGCAAAGTTTTGTTAGTGTTTTAAAGAGTTCATCGAAACATTTACTGGGATTGGTAAATGAAATACTTGATCTGTCAAAAATTGAAGCTGGAAAGTTAAGCATTGAAAATATTGCCTTTACCCCATATAGTCTAACCTCTGAGGTTTATAATGTACTGAAGGTGAATGCTTCGAATAGGAATATTGACTTTTCGATGAATTTTTCAGGTGATAAAGAACTTAGGTTAATTAGTGATCCTTTTAGAATAAAGCAGATTTTGCTGAATATGGGATCGAATGCTATAAAATTTACCGAGGAGGGTAGTGTGAAAATAATAGCCTCGGTTATTGCTGATAACGACAAGTATTTGTTTAAAGTGGATGTTGAAGATACTGGAATTGGAATAGAGGAAGATAAGCTAACTACTATTTTTGATGATTTTAATCAGGCCGATTCATTTTCAGCAAGAAAATATGGAGGAACAGGTTTGGGACTTTCTATTAGTAAAAGGTTAGCGAATTTGTTAGATGGCAATTTATTTGTAGAGAGTGAGTTTGGTAAAGGATCTTGTTTTACTCTGCAGATTCCTCTGTATGAAGATAGAATGCCATTGGTTGAAAATAACTTTAAACCTGACGAGGAGTTGTTACCAATTTTAAAGGTAAAGAAGTTTTTAATTGCTGATGATGATGAATACAGCCTGTTGCTTTTGAAAACGATTTTTACAAATTGGGAGCTTAATGCGGATTTTGTAGAAAATGGTGAAATAGCCTGGAATTTACTACAGAAAAATAACTACGATATGGTATTAACCGATATCCATATGCCTGTAATGGGAGGAATTGAACTTTGTAGGAAAATTAGAAGTACAAAGAATAATTTCGCTGATATTCCAATCGTTGCTTTAACAGCTAATGTAAGAGAAACTGATTTAAAAGAATATATCGATTCTGGTATGACTGAATGTTTAGTAAAACCATTCGATGAAGCCATCTTAAACTCAATGCTTTCCGAATTGTTGCTTGGTAAACAAAGTGATTCTTTAAAGGTGGTTGATGAAAAGGAATTAATAGCCGACGATATTTTGTATGATTTGTCGCAAATTAAACAATTTACTGCCGATGATTCGGATTTAATTCAGCAAATATTAAATCAATTTATAGTATCTGCTAAGGAAAATCTAATTGATTTGAACAAAGCAAATAGGGAAGAAAACTATTTGGAAATTGGTTCAATTGCGCATAAAATGCTAAGTTCATTTACACAACTTAAGGTAGTTAATGTGATTCCATTACTTAAAGAATTGGAAGATTTACTGCACAAAAAATCCGGAAATGTTGATGATCCGGATTATATAAAAGATTTGGTTGAAGAAGTACAACAAAATACAGACATTGTAATAATATCTATTCAAAAAGAGGTAACAGTTTAGTTGTTATACCTCAATGCCATATTGTTTAATTTTATTGTATAGGGTTTTACGATCAATATTTAAAAGTCTGGCAGCTTTCGATTTATTAAAGTTTACCTTTCGTAAAGTGGAAATAATAAGCTCTTTTTCGTTGGCAGCCTGAATTAATTTTAAGTTCGAACCTTCTGTTACAATATTATTCTGAACTTTCTCACTCATGATTTCGGTTGGTAAACTGATGAGTTCCACTTGCTCTCCCTGGCTCAATAAAACCGAGCGGCGCACAACATTGCGAAGTTCTCGCAAGTTACCAGGCCAGGAATAATCTTTAAATTTGCTGAGAACTTCATCTGAGAATTTTGAAATGCTTTTATTTAGTTCGTTATTCGATAAGTCTAAAAAGTATTTTGCAAATATTTTGATGTCTTCTCCTCTGTTTCTAAGCGCTGGAACTGTTATTTTAAATTCGTTAAGGCGATGATATAAATCTTCTCGAAAGGTTCCTTTTTCTACAGACAATGCTAAATCTTCGTTGGTTGCAACAACAATTCGCACATCGACATCAACATCTTTATTACTACCAATTCTTCTGACTTTTCTTTCTTGTAATGCACGCAAAAGTTTTACCTGAATTTCGTAAGAAAGATTACCAATTTCATCTAGAAATAAGGTACCACCTTTAGCAGCTTCAAACTGTCCTTCCTTATCGGTAATTGCTCCGGTAAACGAACCTTTTATATGACCAAAAAGTTCACTTCCTGCCAAATCGGTTGATAAAGCTCCACAATCTACGGCAACAAAAATATTGCTTTTACGATTGCTCTCAGCATGAATTCTACGGGCTGCAATTTCTTTACCTGTACCACTTTCTCCTTCAATAATAACGGACATATCAGTCGGTGCAACCAATCTAACGTATTGATCAATTTGGAGTGAACTCGAACTTTCTCCACGCACAAAATCAACGACAGGTTTCTTCTTTTTTATTATAGTTTTTGGAGCCTCTTGTTTTTCTTCAGCTTTCTCTAGGGCCGATTTAATTAGTAAAAGAATTTCATCAGGATTAAGAGGTTTGGTAACATACTCGAAAGCTCCCATCTTAATTGCACTAACTGCAGTTCTAATATCTGCATACGAAGTCATGATGATAACCGGCACATGAGGATGCATTGCTTTTATTTTTTGCAATAACTCCAATCCATCAAAATCAGGCAAACGAAAATCACTTAAAACCAAATCAAATTTGTCGATTTCAAGTTTCTTAATGGCTTCTCCAGCAGAAAAAACTGTATCAGCATCAAAATTCTTTCGCTTGAGTAATCCCTGAAGCATCAGGCATATAGTAGCATCATCATCGATAATTAGTATTCTCTTCATGCGGAAATGGATTGTTGTTCAGTATTCAGGAAGACTTTTAATGTAGCAATAGCCCATTAATCAAGCCTTTCAACCAAAATTACATAAAAAGAGCGGATGAAAGAAATCGTTCGGATTCTTTTATAATTAATTAAGAAATGACTTTTCTGTATAATTAAATAGAATCCGATAGATATTCCAGAACTCTTATTTTACGTTAGGCAATACAAAATCGAGTTGTTTTGCGACTAAATTGGCTTTTGCCACTTTAATAGAAATTTTATCACCCAATTGATAAATTTTACGATGATGACGACCAACAATGCAGTAATTGTCTTCATCGAATTCGTAATAATCATCTTCTAATTCTCGAATGGACACCATTCCTTCACATTTATTTTCGTCGAGTTCAACGTAGAAACCCCATTCGGTAACTCCAGATATGGTTCCTTCGAATTCCTGCCCTAAATGTTCCTGCATGAATTCCACTTGTTTGTATTTGATTGATGCACGTTCTGCATTGGCGGCTTTTTGCTCCATTTCGCTGCAATGCTGGCAGTATTCTTCATACTTATCAGCATTAACAGATTTACTACCATTAAAGTACTTCTCTAACAAGCGATGTACCATCATATCCGGGTAACGGCGAATAGGAGAAGTAAAATGTGAGTAATGATCGAAATGCAAACCATAATGACCAATATTTACAGTTGAGTATTCAGCTTTAGCCATAGAGCGTATTGCAAGAGTTTCAACTAAATTTTGAATGTTTTCGCCCTTAACATCGTGTAATAATGTGTTTAAGGATGTTGAAATGGATGATGCATTGTTTGTTTTAATGCCGTATCCAAATTTGCGAATGAATTGATTAAAGGTATTTAGCTTTTCTGGGTTTGGTTGATCGTGAGTTCTGTAAATAAAGGTTTTTGCTTTTAAGCCTTTGGTAACTTTACCAATTTTTTCAGCAACTTTTTTGTTTGCCAAAAGCATAAATTCTTCAATCAACTTGTTCGAATCTTTCGATTCTTTAAAGAAAACACGAGTCGGTTTTCCCTTTTCATCAATTTCAAATTTTACTTCGAATCGATCAAAATCAATAGCTCCCTTTTTGAATCTTTTCTCGCGAAGTTGTTTTGCCAATTTATCCAAACAAAGCACGTCTTCTTTATAATCACCTTCTCCGGTTTCAATAATTTCCTGGGCTTCCTCGTAAGTAAATCTTCTGTTCGAATTAATTACTGTTTTCCCAATCCAGGTATCAAGAATTTGAGCTTTTTCATTCATTTCAAATACTGCCGAGAAGGTCAATTTTTCTTCATTCGGACGAAGAGAACAAACACCATTCGACAATCTTTCCGGAAGCATTGGCACAACTCTATCTACCAGATAAACAGAAGTTGCTCTATCAAAAGCTTCTTGTTCTATAATACTGCCTTTTCTTACGTAATGTGTTACATCAGCAATGTGAACACCAACTTCCCAATTTCCATTTTCTAAGGTTCTTAATGATAATGCATCATCAAAATCTTTTGCATCATGCGGATCAATGGTAAAAGTGGTGATGTCTCTAAAATCTCGGCGAAGAGCAATTTCTTCTTCAGTAATCTCATCGGAGATTTCTTCTGCTGCATCGTTTACCTTTTGTGGGAATTCGTGTGGCAAATCAAATTCGGCAAGAATTGCATGCATTTCAGTATCATTATCACCAGGTTTTCCAAGTACACTTATAATTTGTCCAACTGGATTTTTTGATTTCTTCGGCCATTCGGTGATTTGAGCAATTGCTTTATCACCATTGTTGGCTCCATTTAGTTTGGAAAGTGGCAGAAAAATATCATAAGGCATTTGTCTGCCGGTAGGAACCAGAAATGCATAACTTGCCGAAATTTCTACAACTCCAACAAAAGTGGTTTTTTTACGCTTGATAATTTCTACAACTTCACCTTCAGGTTGCTTACTGCGTTTTTTAGCATATAGATATACTTTTACAATATCACCATGCATGGCACGATTTAAGTTGGCTTGCGAAACAAAAACATCTTCCTCAATATCTTCAGATACAATAAAAGCTGCACCTCTGGCGGTCATATCCACAGTACCTGTAATATGACCTATTTTTGATTTCATTTTAAATTTACCAGTTGATATTTCTGTAAGGAAATCAAGGTCAACTAAATCGAATAAAATTCCAACAATTAATTGTTTGATTCCCATATCTTTTATCTCCAGTTGTCTGGAGATTTGTTTGTAGTTGAATGTTTTATCAGGATTATTGCTGAAAATCCCTACAATCAGTTTTTCTAAGCTTTTACGACTATATTTCGGTCCTGAATTTTTTCTTTTTTTTGTCATTTTGTATAAATCTTAATTAAGATTTGATTTGAAAAGAGGCTTTGAATTTAAAGTAAGAATAAAATTTGTATTTTGATTGCCGAAATCCTTTAATTAAACATTAAAAGTATATTTCTGCGATCCATTATAATTATGAAAATGCCCTTTTCAAACATTAATAAGTCAATATTAAATAGCCTTTTCTTTGTTGTTTTTAACTTGATTTTTCTCAACCTATCCTATGGAGCTGCGGTTCGGGATACGGTTAATCTTGTTGATGAAGAAAATCTTAAACAAGGATATTGGATAGAATATTGTAATGGCACAAAGATACGAGAAGGAAACTACATTGACAATAAAAAGATAGGAATCTGGAAAAACTATCGTAAAACAGGCGTTTTATCATATACCATTCGATTTACTAATGGAGTACCAAATGGTGAAATGTGTTCCTATTATTCCAATGGAAAACTATTAGAGAAAGGAACTTGGGTTATAGATCATTGGGAAGGTGAGTATTACACTTATTTTGAAAATGGGAAATTATCGGGGCATTTTTTCTTTAATAAATACGGTAAAAGAACTGGATATCAGAAGTATTATCATGAAAATGGAGAGCTGAAAATCTCTGGTTCCTGGAAAAATGGAAATAAGGAAGGTACAATAAATGAGTACTACAAGGATGGATCAGTAAAATGCAAGAAAGTATTTTGTAAAGGATTGTCTAATCCTGACTTGCAAGAGGAGTTTCCAAAAGGTGTAAAATTAGCAGAAAGGAAAAATGGAAATTCTGAAAGTTCGATGTTTTCAGGGAATGGATATCATGTTTTTTACAACAAAAATCAGCAAACTGATAGAGAAGGTGATTTTAAAAATGGCAAACTAATAAACGGTAAAAGATACTATTACAGCCTGAAAGGAATTCTTCAAAAAACGGCTATCTATCAGAATTCTAAAGTTATTCGTTGGATTACTCACTAAGAGCGATAATTTTTTATAATTTTACAGCCCCAATACAAATTCGAATTATTTTAACGGATATGGAAAATAAGTTGTTCATTTATAATACACTAAATCGTAAAAAAGAGTTGTTCGAACCAATTAATGCACCGCATGTTGGTTTGTATGTGTGTGGACCTACTGTATATGGTGATGCGCATTTGGGACATGCTCGTCCTGCAATTACTTTCGATTTATTATTCAGATACCTTACTCATTTGGAGTATAAAGTGCGTTACGTAAGAAACATTACCGATGTGGGGCATCTTGTGAACGATGCTGATGAAGGGGAAGATAAAATTGCTAAAAAAGCAAGGTTAGATCAACTTGAGCCAATGGAAGTGGTACAGTTTTTTACTGATAGATACCACAAAGATATGGATGATTTGAATGTACGTAAGCCAAGTATTGAGCCTCGTGCATCAGGACATATTATTGAGCAAATGGAAGTAATTGATAAATTACTTGCCAATGGATTTGCTTATGAAAGTGAAGGTTCGATTTATTTTGATGTGGAAGCATATAGCAAGAAACACAATTACGGTAAATTATCGGGACGTAAAATTGAGGATTTAATTGCGAATACTCGTGAGCTGGAAGGACAAAGCGAAAAGAAGAACTCTTTCGATTTTGCTCTTTGGAAAAAGGCAGCACCAGAGCATATCATGCGTTGGCCATCGAAATGGAGTGATGGTTTTCCAGGATGGCATCTGGAGTGTTCGGCAATGAGTCAAAAATATTTAGGAGCTGAATTTGATATTCACGGTGGAGGATTGGATTTACAGTTTCCACATCACGAATGTGAGATTGCTCAGTCGACAGGAGCTTATGGCAAAGAAGCTGTGAAGTACTGGATGCACAACAACATGATTACCATCAATGGACAAAAGATGGGGAAATCTTTGGGTAACTTTATAACTCTTTCTAACATGTTCTCTGGTGAGAATGATGTGTTAGAGCAGGCTTATAGTCCAATGACTGTTCGTTTCTTCATGTTGCAGGCACATTACCGTAGTCCACTTGATTTCTCGAATGATGCTTTAAAAGCAGCTGAGAAAGGCTTCAAACGAATGATGACTGCTATTGGAACATTGGATAAAATTCAGGTTTCAGATTCATCTACAGTTGATGTTGCCAATTTAAAGGCAAAATCGTACGAGGCTTTAAACGATGATTTAAATACACCTATTTTAATTGCTCATTTGTTCGATGGCGTTAAAATGATTAATTCATTAGCCGTTGGAAACGAGAAAATTAATGCTGAAGATTTGGAAACTTTAAAAGCTTTATATCGAAGCTTGGTTTTTGATGTTTTAGGATTAAACGAAGAAGGCGAGGAAGAAGGTAATAGCGAAATATTGGATAAAGTAATTTCATTGTTACTTACTACCCGAAACGAAGCCAAAAAGAATAAAGATTGGGCTACTGCCGATCGAATAAGAGATGAATTGACCAATTTAGGCATTGCGGTGAAAGACACCAAAGATGGTTTTGAATGGGAAATCATAAAATAATTGAAACTGTCCTGAGTAATCAGGGCAGTTTTTTTATTTTTTAGCTAATTTAGCTTAGATCATCTAAACGATTAAACAAAGTACAATAATGAAATTTCATACTCTACTAATAAGCCTATTTGCTGTTATTATTACCGGATGTAACGGGAATGGAGTAAATCGAACTTTACCTGCTAAGAATAAAGAAGAAAAAGCAGTAGAAAAAACTGTTGAATACATTAGTAGTATGCGATTGAAATCTCCACACAGAGGTGATTTGTTTACTTATGGAGAAGAAGTTTTGATAGATATACATCCAAGAAAAAAAGTAGGTGATATTGATTCTTTACAAGTGATTGGTGATGGTAAATTGGTAAGTACTTTGACTCAAGAGCCATGGGTTTTGAAATGGACTCCTGAAAAGGGAAATATGGGCAAGCACAAGTTAAAACTTTTGGCTTATCACGAGAATGGTAAAGTTGGTTTGGTGAATACCTATGTGAATATAAAATCAAATCAGGCTCCCGATGAGTATGGATTTGAGATTGTAAATTCATTTCCGCATGATAAAAGAGCTTATACACAGGGATTGTTTTATCACCAAGGATTTCTATATGAAGGAACCGGACAACATGGAGAATCGAGTTTGCGTAAGGTGAAGTTGGAAAATGGAGAAGCGTTGTCAATAAAAAATCTGGAGCAGGAATATTTTGGTGAAGGAATTACTTTAAGTAAGAATAGAATTATACAGTTAACTTGGAATTCAAGGAAAGTATTTGTGGTTGATTTGGAGACTTTTGAGAAGATAGATTCTTTTGAACCAAACACGACCAATAGTCAAGGTTGGGGAATTACAACAGCAAATAATGAATTGATAATTTCGGATGGTACAAATGTTTTAACTGTATTAGATGATACCAATTTTGGAAGAGTTAGAACAATAGAGGTGTTCGACAACACGGGTAAAGTGACCAATTTAAACGAATTGGAATATATCGATGGTAAAATTTATGCCAATGTATGGTTAAGTGATAGAATTGTAATCATCAATCCAAAAACCGGTAGAGTTGAGGGCAATATTAATCTTGGTTCTATCCTAAAGCAATCAGAGAAAAACAAATTGGATAAAAATGATGATGTTTTAAATGGGATCGCCTGGGACTCTCTTAACCAAAGAATGTTTGTTACAGGTAAGCGCTGGCCAAAGCTTTTCGAGATAAAGATTAGTAAAAAATAATTCACTACTACTCCAGGAAAAATTAGTAGTACATATCTAAACTCTTTCCTTTAGTGTAATATACTCTTTCCCTAGTACTAGGGAAAGGCTTGTCCTCACGTGAGGGAAATACTTTACCATGTACAAGGGAAAAGGATTGTGACGTACAAGGCAATTTTATTTAGACACGTAGTGTTTTTTAATGTTAGTACCTGTACTAAGAAATCATTTGGCACTCTTACTCTTCAATATCCAGTCTCCCCTTATTTTTTTTGAAGAATGAATTCTTAGTGTTTCGTAAGCCTTCGTAAGAATCTAGAACACCTTTCACACTACCCACCAAAACTTTGGCTTCAACCTGTATTGGAATACGATTGTCGTCGTTACTCAGCCAAACGGTCATATCCTCGCCTCCTTCAAACATGGTTCCTTGCACCAGTAAAGGTGAAAACTTCAGACATTCGAATCGCTCGCCCGATTTTGTCTTAATGGTTTCCAAGCCACGATAACGGATATAAAGAGAATGAATTTCGTTATCGATTAGCATAGAGAGCGGAATTTTATCTCCCTTTTTGTGTTTGGAGAAATCGAGATTCCGAACGTAATAGGCAACCGATAAAATATCGAAAGTACATGCTTTATTTTTGAGGGTATCGAGCTTTACCGGTTTCTCTCGCTTCTGAATTTTAGATAAAATAGTGCTATCCTTATCATTGAACCAATATTCATGGTGCGCATCGTATTTGGATTCGTGAGTTCTCCTATCAAAATAGAAAGGAGAAAGGGTTTTTACATCTGCATAACAATTTAAAGTATCGCGCAGTTTAAAAAACCAATCGAAAGCTTTTAGATTTTTTCCGGTTCCGTAAAACTGATAAGCATCTTTATTTTTGTATTTAGTTTGCTTAACAGTTAAATTAACTTCGCCAGCGGCAACCCAAATAAATCCCCAATTGTAATACCCACGAAAGTTTAGTTTTTCACCTTCCTGGAACGCAAAAATATCCTCTACACATTGCGATTTTGCCATTTGAGGCAACAATAAAGTCAAACATAGCGAGAGGAATAGTATTTTTTTCAACAAAATAGAATGTATTAATTTGCGCCTATTTATTTACTTGCCCAATTTTATTTTCGATAGCTTCTACCTTTGTTTTCAGACGATTGTTTTTTCCTTTCTGAATGTCGATATTCATAGTAGTATAAACGCGTTCTGAATCTTCGGCTAGCACATCGTAAGATCGATTTACAATGGCAAGTGCTTCTGGCAAAGTATCGGTTTCTATTAAAGTTCCCATTGCAGTAAGCTGATAATTTACGCCGCTTTCGCGGATTAAATCAATTACTTTGCTCACTTGTTTGCTTACGCTATCACCTTTATCAGTTGGGAATATTGCGAATTCGAGAAGTACAGACATATTTTATTTGTTACGTTTTGATTTCTTTTCTTTATTATTCTCCCCTTCATGATCGTGGTCGTGATCGTGTTCACAATCATGATGCTCATGAAAATTCACACTTGTTTCTGCTGGAATCATTATTTTTTCCTCCACATCCCAGTTTGATCTGACTTTGATTTCTTTTCTAAAGTAGAAAACTTGCTCTGGCTGAATTCCTTTTTCGTAGTTACCAGTATCCCAAATTCCATTGTCGTTTTTATCAATTATTACTTTAATGATATAGGTTTTAGGTTCTAGATAATCGAATAGAACAGTTTGGTCAGATTTGATTTTTTGAGTTTGAAACAGCTTATCTTTTTTCGCACTCTCGTGCAACTGTATTAAAGTTGGAAACTGAACACCACTTACATTTAAGAATAGTTTTCCGTAGTATTCTTTTTCTCTCGTGGTAATTTTTCCTTGGTAAGAATCACTGTACAAGCCATAAATATTCTGAAAAGCTGTTGAATCAACTTTTAGTTTGTATTGAGTTTCAGGTTTCCAGTTAACGATTAATTTATAATCTAAAATATGCTTAGGATCTTTTTCAATTTTAAAATCAACAGGAATTTCTAAAGTATCCTTTAATTGGAAAAAATGGATACTGTCAAGATTAATATTTGTTAAAGGCTCATCAAAACGAATTGCAACATCTTTATGTAGATCTTGAATTGAACTTGTACTTACTTTGAATTTATAGGTTGGAACTTTAATTTTTAACTTTTTCTTCTTTTTTTTTCCTTTTGCTTGTTTTGCTTTTTTAGGATCTTTAAAATTTAGTTTAACGGTATCCTTAAAGTTGGTCAACATTCCTGTTGAATCGGTTTTTAAATACTGCAGGGCAGCCAATAAAGTATCACGTTTGTATATGGTTGAATCTGTTATCCAGTAAGATAGAGTATCTTTGCTTGCATTTGATTCTGCAAGGAACCAATTTGGATTTTCGTCAATACCTACAAAATCAATTTGTAAACTATCGCTTCGTTTTGCATTAAATTCAAACTCAAGTTTTTCTCTTCTACTTCTTTTATAGCCTGTTAAATATTGAAGAGTATTTTCTTCATCAAACATTCTAATGTGAATGTTATTGGGTTCCAGAGCTGTAAGTTCTCTTATTACTATTGAATCTTGAGCTATGGTATCAATTTGTTCAAATCGATGAGAAGTAGGTACGATTAGTTCTTTAAAATATCCAATTTTCTCACCTGGTCCATTGTACATGTAATCTTTATTCCCATCTACTATAGAAAATAGTTTATAAGTACCCTCTCGTAAGCTGTTTATTTGGAAATAACCTGCTGAATCGGTTAGAGCAATGTAATCTGGGATAGTAGTCAGTGGAACAGAATCATGCGTATTTAAATACGCCATTACCATCGATCCTTCTACAGGTAATTCATCAAAGGCATTGTCTATTTTTCCTTTGATACTTAATGAATCAATATTTTCGCCGGTAGAGAATACAAATTGATAATTTCCTAAAGGATTTCCTTCATTGTTATCTACGATTCCAGTTCCGAAATCAAGAGTGTAAGTTGTATTTTCTTTTAACTCTTCCTCTAATTTCACGTATATTGATCTTCCTTTAAGCTTTACGATGGGCGTTTTCTTTAATGGAGGAGAAATAACAAAGTTTTCACTAATCTTTTCCAGTTTCACGAATTCATCGAAGAAAATCTCTATTTTTCCGCCGTTGAAATTTAAAGCGTAATTTTCCGGTTGTGTTTCCGTTACCTTTGGAGGCGTATTGTCAATAGGACCTCCGGTTGGGTAACCCTGGTTTGCACAAGAATATATAAAAGCTGAAATTGCAAATCCTAATAGGATATTAATAGCTATCTTTTTCAAATTGATTGGTTTTGATAATTGATATTAGGCAACAAAATTACAAAGATTCAATACAAAAATAAGTTAATAAAAGTAAAATGGTTGATTCCGCAGCATTTTCCCTTACAAACAGAAAGAAATTTTTAGAATTAAGCACTCAATCCGAGTTCGATTTTGTGTTTTTAGACTTGGATATTAAGGAAGCTCTCTTTGCTCTGCTTGCGGTTCGAATGGGATTTTCCTGTGCAATTTTTGCGCCTAAGGATTTTACATCTAAACTGCATCCAATTGTAAATGTGAAAGATGTGGATGAAAAATCAATTCAAGCTTTAAGAAATAGAATTCCACATTTAATCTTACCTGATGAATATTTAAGTATTGAAGCCAATAAATCTCGCATTAGCGGATTATTAAAAGGAGCCATAAAAAGAAAAGATATTGCGAAGTATGAGAACATTCTAAAAATAGATGAAACTTGTAATGTTTTTTTAGAGAAAGAATTTAAAATCAGTAGTAATAGGCTATTGATTACACTTATTAAGAGTGCTGTAAAAGCCGGTGCTACTATCTTAAATCACATTCATACAGATATTATTACTACTTCCAATAATAGCCTTACAGTTAGCGATAAAACTTACGTCAACAATTTGCAATACTCTATCGATTTTAAGCATTTGTTGAATTATGAGACAAATCAACAGGTTAATAATAATAAAGAGCTTCATTTAAAACTTGATAAGAAAGGCTTGTTTCTTAAAAGAAGTTTAAAGTTTAGTGTAAATAATGAATTGGTTCGCTTGGTGCGATACCAGGATCATTTTTTATTGATTTGTGAAAATATTGTGGATAATGATGTGAAATTGCAATTGATTCTTGATGAATTGAATTCTATTTTAGATTGGGACAATAAATATTCCTTGAATGATATATTGTCTAAGGAAATAGTTGAATTAGCTCAAACAAATACCTTAAAGGGAGAGTTGTTGGACGTTGAGAAATTTGCCAAGAAATACATGGATGTAAGCTCAGCAAACTTTATTGACCGCGTGAAACATTTACCAGTAGTTGATACTAATTTTGAGAGTAGAATAGAGATTCAGGAATTAATAGAATTTGCTGATTTTCGTTTCGATGAAGCAAAGCAAACCGGGATCAATCCAATTGCATTTAAAAACTTATTTTATCGTTATGGTTCAGCTACTGATGATTTAACAGAGAAGGCTTATGATCTACATGGAGAGCTTGGTCCTGGTGCTGAATTATGGCAAACTGTTCAGTTGTGGTATTTAATCCACAATGAAATGATTTGTGACTCGAAGGATTACTTGACTCGAATTTGTCCTAATGGTAAAGGTTCTGATTTTGACTTAATTGCCGATTTTCAAATGGTGGATGACTATTTTGCCAAAATGATACTATAATATATGCTATATAACATATTCAAATATAATTATACCAACAATTAGGTATTGTTTACCCTCTTATCTGTATCTATTTTTGTTTCGAAATTAATTCCAAGAGTGCTTGACACTATGAACAAATTTTTGAAATATAAAATAGCTATTGTAAGCATATTGCTTCCAGCCATGTTATTACTGGCCGGAAATGCTGTGTTCAATTGGCACGTTCATAAATCAGTGGATGGTAAAATGATTGTTCATGCTCACCCTTTCCATAAAGCAGGGAGCTCTCAGGGAACAAACAGTCACTCTCACTCTTCTCAGGAATGTTTTTCGATTAATCAGCTGACCAGTTTTTTATTTGTATTAAGTGTTGTTTTCTTCATAAATGCTATAATCAAAGAAGCTAAACAACTTTTACAACAATACACTTATCAGATTAAGGTTAGTTACCTCGATTACCTTATACCTAACCGGGCACCTCCGGTATTGGCTTAGTTTTAAATTATTTATTGGTATTGCTATGAGCTAATGTCTGGCAATAACACAAATGCATCTAACTAGAATATTATGTCTAGTTGTTGATGGTGTGTTTTTCTTTTTAATCAAACACTAATATCAAATACTAAATCTTAAGTAATGAGAATTTTAACTCATCTGATCATCAGCATGTTTATGTTGGTTAGTATCACTAATTCTGCTGTGGCAGAAAATCTTACCGCAAGTATTAAAGGTAAAGTAATAGACGTTAACAGTAATGAACCAGTTCCTTATGCAAGTGTTGCTTTAGAAGGTTCAGCAATGGGAGCCGTAACCAATTTCGAAGGAGAATTCGTAATTGAAAATGTTCCGATGGGGCATTATCATGTAATTGCTACATGTGTGGGTTACAAATTAGTAACGAAAGAATGTGACTTAAAAGGGGGGAAACACGCTTCTCTTGAATTTAAAATAACTGAAGATTTTATTGGATTGGATCAGGTTGTGGTTACGGCTGATAGAAATAACATTCAAAGAAAGGATGCTCCAGTAGTAGTAAATTCTATCTCAACAAAATTATTGGAGCAAACATCAGCTGCAACATTGGCTGACGGTTTGGTTTTTTCGCCAGGTTTGCGTGTTGAGAACGACTGTAACAATTGTGGTTTCTCTCAGGTTAGAATGAATGGTTTGGAAGGACCTTATACTCAAATATTGGTAAATAGCCGTGCAATTTTTAGTGGTTTGGCTGGAGTATATGGATTGGAACATATTCCTGCCAATATGATCCAACGTGTAGAAGTTGTTCGCGGTGGTGGATCGGCTCTTTTTGGTGGAAATGCAATTGCTGGGACTATTAATATTATCACTAAAGATCCTATTAGCAATTCATTTAAGGCAGGAGTTAAATATGGTGCAATTGGAGTTGGTGCTGATGATGCAGGAAGTGTTGCAAATGATGTTACTGCTGATTTTAATGCATCTGTTGTTTCTGAAGATCACAAAAGTGGAATCTTTATTTTTGGTATGAGCCGAAACCGTGGCGATTGGGATGCTAATGATGATGGATATTCTGATTTGGTGAAAATCGAGAATTTAAGTGCTGGTTTAAGAGCATATCATCGATTTACGGATTTAAGTAAATTAACCATTGAATATCATGTAGTAGACGAGTATCGACGAGGTGGTGACAATTTGGATTTAAAAGCTCACGAAGCAAATGTAGCCGAAGAAGTAAGTCATAAAATTAACTCTGGAGGATTAACCTTTGATCAGTATTTAAATACGGAAAGAACAAATAGATTATCAGTTTATGCTTCAGGTCAGGTTATCGACCGTAAAAGTTATTACGGTGCTAAAATTACCGAAGGAAAAGATGAAGAAGGAAATACTGTAATTTATAATCCTGCTAGACCTGATTATAGTGCTTATGGACAAACTGATGATATTGCAATTTCGACAGGAGCACAGCTTTTCACAAAATCAGAAAATTTAATTTTTGCTCCAGCAGATATTACTTTAGGTGTTGAAAATGTATACAACAGTCTGAAGGATGACAAATTGGGATATTTTGATCCATATAAAAACGAAAATATTGCAACCACTGTTATTGCAGATCAAACTTCGAATACAATTGGTGCTTTTGCCCAAAGTAAATGGGATTTAGGATCGGTAAAATTTTTATTGGGAGTTCGTATGGACTCATACAAAATAAAGAATTCCGCTGATGGATCGGATTATTCAAATTCTGTTTTTAGTCCTCGTGCTAATGTGTTGTTTAATATGTCAAAAGCTGCTCAATTAAGAATGAGCTACGCAAGAGGTTTCCGTGCTCCTCAAATTTTCGATGAAGACTTGCATATCGAAGCTTCACAGGCTAGAAGAATTACCCACAAATTGGCAGATAATCTAAAAGAAGAAACTTCGAATAGTTATACATTATCATGGGATTACACAAAATCATTTGGTAAGGTTCAAACTTATTTTCTTGCGGAAGGGTTTTATACTCAATTAATAGATCCATTTAAAAACGATTATCAAACTAGCGAAAACAATCCTACAGAGTTAGTTGCTGTTCGCGAAAATGGTCCTGATGCAAAGGTAAAAGGAATTAATATGGAATTTAAGTTGGCTCCATCTTACAAATGGGATTTTCAAATGGGAATGACTCTTCAATCTAGTAAATATGATGTAGGTGATGATGTAGGTGAAGATGGTAATATTGAGAATAGTTTTACAGATAAAATTCTGAGAACTCCTGAACGTTACGGATATTTCGCCTTAAACTGGAAACCATTACACGAATTTACAACTACTCTTTCGGGAACCTACACAGGTCCTATGACAGTGCTTCACTTGGCAGGAGGAGATGATAAGTATGGTAAAGAAATTGAAATGGAAAGTCTTGTTAAAACGGATGATTTCATGGATTTAGGAGTAAATTTTGCTTATCATTTCGATTTGGGAAGAGAAGTTAAATTGCAATTTGATTTTGGTGTAAAGAACATCTTCAATGCTTTCCAGGATGACTTCGATAGAGGTCCAAGCAGAGATGCTGGATACATTTACGGACCACTAAATCCTCGTACAATTTACTTAGGTGTGAAAATTGGCAACTTTTAGTAGAAATTTTCCACAAAATATAGAATAAAAACTTTGGGTTAGTTTTAACGAGATTGCTTCTTTTATTGAAGTAATCTCGTTTTTTTATACTTGTATTCGATTTGGCATACGAATTGAAACCTTTAAACATATTAGTTAAAGTATCATTAAGTAGACAAAAATTAAAGGAATTGTAATGCTTAGTTACTGTATGCTAAACAAATTAGCTTCAAAGAATCTTATTTTAAAAAAGATAAGTAAATTTGCACGAATCATTAAAAGTTGGACCGAATTACCAAAGTTATCATGGAAAACGAGAAGAAGGATAAAGTTTATAAAGGAGTACTAGTAGGATTGGGAGCTGTATTGCTAGTTGTTGCAGGAATGTACTTTATGGAACATAGAGAAAACAAAAAATATGTTGCTGAAATAACCACCGAAAAACTAGGTTTAGAGAATGAGTTGAAATTACTTTCTCAGGACTATGATTCTTTGCAAACAAGCAATGATACTTTGAATGTTCAATTGAAAATGGAACAGGAAAAAATTACCGAGCTTTTGGATAGAATGAGAGTGTTTCGCAATAATTCTTATGCTGAAATTAATAAATACAAGCGTGAATTGGGAACGCTAAAAGGAGTGTTGAGAGATTATATTGTTCAGATTGATTCATTGAATACAAGAAACCAGTTGCTTACTGCTGAAAATTTAAAAGTAAAGAAGCAGATAAACTGGGTAAAAGAACGAAATGAAAAATTGCAGGAGACCTCCGAAAATATGAAAGAGGTAATCAGTAAAGCATCAGCTCTTGATGTAGTAAATCTTACTTGTGAACCAATTAATAAAAAAGGCAGAACTGTAAAGAAAATATCTAAAACAGTAAAGCTTAAATCTAGTTTTACCATTCAAAAGAACATTACTGCACCAACAGGTGTTAAGGAAATTTTTGTTCGTTTAACTCGTCCTGATGAGGTTGTTTTAGGTAATCCACAAAATCTATTGTTCGATTTCGAAAATACTAAATTGGTGTACTCTGCAAAGCGTGATATCGATTTTGAAGGGGATGCTTTGGAAGTTGCTATTTTTTGGGATAACGATGGAAGTTTAATTTCCGGTGAATACAAGGTGGATATATTTGCAGAAGGTAATCACATTGGTAGTTCAAAATTCTTACTGAAATAAATTGTACTCGATATATTGAAAAAAAGGCTATCACTTATGACAGCCTTTTTTCGTTTAAATTCCTTTTATTTGAAAATTGTTCTCGAACCAAATGCTCTAAAACCAATGAGTATGGAAACGCACCCACTCTCAAGTTCAACTTTCGTTTCATCTTCCGGAATCAATACTCTAATGATAAAATCATCTGTGCTTTCTACCATAAAATCCCATAAGTTTGTGTAATCTTCATCAGAATTGTCGTAGAGTAAATTGTATTCGGTATCGAACAGTTGAAATTGTAAATCTCCAAGATTATCCTCTCCCTTTACTAGAATTCGATATTCTTGATCTTTGTAAAAAGTAAGCTGTAATTCGGCAGTTTCTCCTTGCGATAAAACAGCACTATTCAATTGCCCGTTAAATGTATAAGGTGATAATTGCGGAATGCATTCCTTTTTGGTGTACTCGTTACATTGCGCTACCAAACCGATAGGTAAAGCAAATATACAGAGTAGTAATATTGTAAGTTTAGTTATCTTCATAAGTAGTGAGTTTTGAATCCAACAATTACAGTTCGGTTAGTTTGGTTCTAATTCTGTTATTGATTTCAGTAATTTCCTGTATGGTTTTATTTGAAGCACTTAGTGTTACTTTATTTTGAATAATAGTTTTACCATTTTTCGATTTTAAACTTGAAGGTGTTTTTTTAACTTGTTCAATTTCTCTGAATTTAGCATCTAGTAGTTTTAAATCGGGTAAAATTTCGTTCACTTTTTTATTGTTACGATATTGACTTAATAGTCCAATTAAATTTTTAACTGAATGTTTTTGTTGGGCTATTAAGCCTATCATTTCTTTTTGCGGATCTTTTAAATCGATAATATTTGTTGCCAGATATAAGGTTTCAATCCAACCTCCAAATACAATTAAAGCAGCTGTTCCTCCCCGTTGATTTTCTTTTAAGTAGCTATCAGATTTTGTAAATGTTTCAGAAATAATGTTTAACAACGAATCCTGATTTTCAATATTTTCTTCTACCCTGCGGGCAGTGTATTTTTCCTGTTCTTCCGGTATTCCCAATTCTCGAGTAAATTTCTTTATTACGGCAAGATATCGGGCTGCGTCCTGAAATTGTTCGTAAATTCGGATATAACTTAAATCGGCACCGTATATTCCTATATTAATTGCAATATCAGCTTGTGATAAATAGTTGTCTGCATTATTTACCGAATTCATTAAATCTGGCTGGTATGGCAGCTTCATTTTTTTCATTATTTCGGTAACTTCTATAGGACTAGGAACATTGTAAAAAAGATTCTTAACCGTTCCAAACTTTTGAGGTTGAGCTGTATTTATAGCCGACTCTCTTTCATTTGCAGGTTTGCTATTTTGACAAGCATAACTTAAAAGTGAATTAATAAAAATCAGTATGAAACAGATTATTCTGAATGAATATTTAAACATAATAAATAGATTTTCTCTTTTGAATAGATTTGTAAGAAACTTAAAGTTATACTTTTACCTATAATAAGCAAACAAAAAAACAATATATTACCACATCTGTAAAAAACACTCAAAATCTGGAAACAAATGATCCTTTAGACCGTAAACGGTAAGTTAATTAAAAGGAAAATGTCATGAGAATTGGAATATTAATTGGTCGCATTGGTGGAGTTGATGGTGTTGCATTGGAAACAGAAAAATGGATTAAGGTATTTCGAAAAATGGGACACGAAGTGTTTACTTTATCGGGACAATTTGAAGAGAGAAAACTAGATCCTGATTTTGAAACTTTGGTTCCTGAAATGTCATTTTTCTCTCCAGAAGGTTTTTGGGGACAAAAAAAAGCCTTTCATTTTCCAGACAATAATCTATCGGAATTATTAGAGCATATCCATTTTTATGCTGATTTAATTGGTGATAAGATTATAAATTGGGCAAGAGAGCATAAAATTGAAGTTTTGGTTTCTGAGAATGCTTCTGCTTTACCTGCTCATCTGGAAATGGGTTTAGGAATTAAAAAGGCAATTTCTATTCTTGGAATTCCTACTATAACTCATGACCATGATTTTTACTGGGAGCGAGGGGATAGATATTTATCACTTTATCCAGAGGTGAATAAAATTGTAGAAGAAAATTTTCCTTTGCGCTTGCCGAATGTATTTCATGCCGTTATTAATACTTATGGGAAAGATACATTGACAGAACGATTTAATAGAAATTCAATTGTTGTTCCAAACGTTATGAATTTTGATTTGCCTTTTGGAGAAATTAATGAAACCAATATCAATTTGAAACGGAATATTGGACTTCAAAAGGATGATTATATTCTAGCACAGGTTACACGTATTGTTCGAAGGAAAGGGATTGAAACGGCAATTCGACTGATACATATGTTGGATGATTCCAGAGCAAAATTGGTCATTACTGGAAATCATTCCGATGATGAGGGTAATATGTACTACAATGAATTAATTGACCTGATTCACGAATTGAAATTGGAAGGTCAGGTAATGTTTTCATCACACATTATAAAGAACAATAGAAGACAAATTGAAGGAAGTAAAGCGTATTCTTTGTCGGATGCTTATGCGCATGCTAAAGCAAGTACTTATTTTAGTACTTATGAGGGATTTGGGAATGCTTTTATCGAATCAGTATTAGGTAAGTGCCCAATTTTTGTAAATAATTATAAACCTGTTTATTGGCCAGATATTGGTAGTAAAGGGTTTAGAACAGTTATGCTTGAAAACAATGAGATTACAGATCAGGCTTTGGCTGAAATGAAAGAGATTCTTCATAACGAAAAACTAAATCGCGAGATTGGAGAGTTTAATTATGAACTTGGTAAAAAGTATTTCTCTTTCAGTACTTTAGAAGAAAAACTAACAGAATTATTAGATTTGGCTGTAAAATATAGAGGATAAACCAAATTGGTTTAAATTAGTATTTTTAATGAACTATCTGGAGTGAAGCGTTGAAGCTTAAAATCAATACCACTTAATAAATTTAAACCTGGCTTTTTCCCTATTTCAATACTTCCTAAGTCAGAATCAAGACGAAGATGTTTTGCCGGATTTAAACTTCCCCATTTTAATAGTTCTTCAAATTCAATTTGAGGATATTTTTCTTGAAGGTATTTCATCTCATCAAATACAGAGAGTAATTTGTGCGTTTGCAATGATCCGGTACCAATACAGAAGCGACTATTATTTTTAGCAATATTTTTGATGAATTTAACTGTGTGTTGATTGATAAGAACTGGCGAGTGATCTTTTTCATCGACAGTATTCAAAGATGCTTTCAAATCAAATTTAAAGTTTTCAACGCCTACATTCCTAAATTGAATTTTTGATTTTGCTTTTAAATTTTCATTAGTAGCAGTAGGATAAAAATCAGCTGCTCCTTTGGTTCCAAATGCTTCTAAATGGTTAATACCTCTTTGAATTGAATTTGTATCTGGAAGTAAACCTGAAGTTTTGCGTTTTAAATTTTCAATGAAATTACCTGATGTACAACCTAAGAAATCTTTTGTCGATAAAGTGCTCCAGGATAACATACAAAAAGCATCTACAAATCCGGGAACTATAATGCCACCGTAAAATTCTAAATTCTGAATTTCTTTTAGCTGCCCCTTGGTATCAATTAAGTCAACAATACGATTATCATCGTTAAGAATTATAATACCATTTTTGAGTGGTTTTGAATTTATAGGAAAGATATAATTTGCAGTTATCTTTCTCATCTTTCTATTTCTTTAAAACTTTGAAAATTTAAATGACGATCAATTTCACGCTCCAATTCAAGACTATCTGGTTTTATTTCTGGATTGTAAATTTTAATGTTTTTTATTTCATAGTCTTGTGTAAATTGTTGCAAATCATTATCCCAGGAAAATATATTCCCTTTTAATGTAGTATAGGTAGTATCGGGATATTCAAGTTGTATGGAATAATTTCTAAAAATCGAGTCTCGAGTAATTTTCAATGGCTCAAAATGAACTTCCTGAGGTCCGTTTAATGTGTCATTTTTCCAGAATGAAGCAGTCATCTGAGGATTCTCAGAC
>Ga0209272_10000726_pt1 | contig 24075 bp, 24 predicted proteins | sample tdDd002_FD_187125 | JGI IMG/M metagenome (GOLD analysis project Ga0209272, IMG submission 187125) | Marine sediment microbial communities from the Atlantic coast under amendment with organic carbon and nitrate - tdDd00.2 (SPAdes)... | ecosystem: Environmental > Aquatic > Marine > Coastal >... | reverse complement strand
GATGGAATAAAGTCTTCTGGATTCCCATGGTGAATCAAGCAGGAGGGCATTTCAGCGTTAAATGCCGCTTGCAAATCATACAAGTGATCCCCGACATAGAGCACCTCGTTGGGCAACAAGCGCCAATCTTTAGCCAATACTTGCAGTGAAAGCGGATCGGGTTTGGGTGGGTAACACTCTCTCGTGATCACGATTTCAACGTTGATTTGATTGTGTTCGAGTTTCTTCTGTGTCGCAATTAAACAGTTGCGAGTTACAATCGCTGTCTTGATTTGTTGGCCGTGTAAGTGGTCTAACAGTTCATGACATCCTGGCATAGGTGACGAATGTTCCGCATCAGAAATCTCATAGTCAAAGATAACATTGTGGGCGTGTTCTTTATGATGTGGGTGATCAAGTGCTTCTACAAAATCCAATAAGTCCTCATCTGATGGGCAGCCGAGCTGATGTCTTAACTGGCTGAAATTCATATCAGAACTGACAAGTGTATTGTCTAAGTCAAAAATAACAGCCTTGATATTTTCAATTTGTAATGGGAAAGGAACCATAGTGACCTCGTACAACAAAACCGAACGATCGTTTTAAAAAACAATTGGTTATTGTTAAGTGTAGGATCTTCTGTTTAGATTGTATGAAAATAAATCAATAGTGCATCACAAAACAAGGATGAGTCATGATAGTTCCAAAACCGTTACAAAAGGGCGATACCATCGGCTTTTTCTCTCCTTCATCTCCTGCCACAGTGTTTGCCCCCAAGCGTTTTGAGCGTGCTAAAGCGTATGTGGAGTCATGTGGATACCAGCTAAAAGCAGGCAGCTTAACGGGCAAAACTGACCAATATCGCTCGGGTTCGATTCAAGAGCGAGTAGAAGAATTGAATGCGCTGATTCGTGATCCCGAAGTGCGCTGTATTATGTCGACCATTGGCGGTTACAACAGTAACTCATTGCTACCTTACATTGATTATGAGGCATTGAAGAAAGACCCCAAAATCATTGTTGGTTATTCGGATGTGACAGCCCTACTGATGGGCATTTACGCACAAACTGGCATCGTCACTTTCTATGGTCCTGCTTTAGTGGCGTCGCTGGGTGAATTCCCGCCTTTGGTCGACGAGACGTTTTCTTCGTTCGAATCGATTGTGAATACGTTAGATGGCTTGGTACATCAGTACACAATGCCTCAAGGTTGGACAGATGAATGGATAGAGTGGGGTGAACAAGACCGCGCAAAGCACACTTTGCAAAACCAGTGGCACTTCAAAGGCGAAGGCAAGATCACCGGACGTTTGATTGGCGGTAACCTCAACACCATGACAGGAATCTGGGCAAGTGAGTTTATGCCGAGTATTGAACATGGCGATATTTTGCTGGTGGAAGATTGTTTGCAGGGGATTGAAACCGTAGAGCGTTCATTTGCGCTGCTTAAGCTCTCTGGGGTGTTTGATAAAGTCAGTGCGGTTGTGCTGGGCAAACATGAGAAGTTCAATGACAAAGGCACAGGACGTACACCAATAGATGTGTTAGTGGAAGTTCTTAACGGTCAACCATTGCCGATTTTGTATGACTTTGATAGCTGCCATACTCACCCAATGCTCACCGTTCCATTGGGCTCGACCATGACGCTCGATTTTGACAATGAAACGGTGGCAGTCAGTTTAAAGAGCTAGCTTTGTCTGACTAGCTCGTCAGAGAAAACTATTTCTCCTCTAGACGAAATATTTTGCCGCTATCGGTTGAAAAGTAGATATAACCATCGGGGCTGATGGTTATATCTCTTACTCGCTCACCGAGATTCTCCATCAATCTTTTTGATTCGGTGAGCTTGCCATTCTCAATCGAAACCACGTTGATGTGCGCCAGTTTCAAGGCTCCGGCGAGGATTTTTCCGTCCAACTCTGGATATTTATCGCCACGGTACAAAATCATGTTACTTGGTGCGATAGAAGGGATGTAAACCAGCTTTGGATCTTCCATTCCGGGAAGCGATTTTGCTTCACCAACGTCCAACGGTCCCCAATATTCCTTACCATGAGAGACTTTTGCCCAGCCGTAGTTCGCGCCTTTATTTATCAGGTTAATTTCATCACCGCCGCGCGGTCCATGTTCAATCGACCACAGCTGTTTTGTTGCTTCGTCGTAAAACATGCCTTGCGGGTTGCGGTGCCCGTAACTCCAAATCTCGGGACGAGCCTCAGAAGGTTTGAATGGGTTGTCTTGCGGAACCGAACCATCAAGGTTGAGACGAAGAATACTGCCTGCATGGGTTTGAGTGTCTTGCCCATTATCACGTTCGCCGCGGTCACCAATCGAGAAGTAAACTTTGTCGTCAACAAACGCAACACGACTTCCGTAGTGACGTCCCGTGTCAGTGATCGCGTCAGCGACAAATACGTCTTTCCAGCCAACAAGCTGATTATTTTGCAATTGCGCAGTCGCTAATGCCACCGTATTGCCTTTTCTAGTGCGCTTACTGTAGGTAAAGAAGAGGTGCGGGTTCTGCTCATTGGTATTCGGTGCGAGTGCGACATCCAATAAGCCTGCTTGCCCACTGTTATTTATGTCGGGGACGTTAAACAGCTTTTGAGACTTGCCTGAAGTGATATCGAGCAATGAAACCGTACCGTTTTTTTCATTTACGATAACGCGTTGGTTATCTAAGAACTCAATTCCCCAGGGAATTTGCAATCCATTCGCTACTTCGTTAGCGCGGTATTCAGCAGCGCTGGCAGAAAAGGATAGACAAGCGAGTAGGGCGGCGGCAATCGTTCTCATGGTTCCTTCCAATATGAATCTTACTAATGCTTAAAAGCTAACACTAAAAGACTATGTTTGGCAGGGGATGCGAACATAAAAAAATCCCCGATACGAGATCGGGGATTGAATTAAGGCAATAGAGAATTAATTATTCAGCGAGATTACATCGCTTCTTCGAAGATCTTCGAGATTTCTTCGTGAGTTGCTTGTTTAGGGTTAGTGAAACCACAAGCGTCTTTAAGTGCGTTGTCTGCTAGTGTTGGAATGTCCTCTAGCTTCGCACCAAGTTCTTTAATACCTGAAGGGATGCCAACATCTTTCGCTAGTACAACGATAGCGTCAATAGCTGCTGCCGCACCTTGTTCGGCTGACATACCTTCTACATCTACGCCCATTGCTTTCGCTACATCGCGTAGGCGCTCTGGACATACTTGCGCGTTGTAACGCTGTACGTGAGGTAGAAGAATCGCGTTACAAACACCGTGTGGAAGGTCGTAGAAACCACCTAGTTGGTGTGCCATTGCGTGTACGTAACCTAGAGACGCGTTGTTGAACGCCATACCAGCCATGAACTGTGCGTATGCCATTTGCTCACGAGCTTCTAGATCTTCACCATTTTTCACTGCTGTGCGTAGGTGCGCTTGAATCAATTCGATCGCTTTGATTGCTACTGCGTCAGTGATTGGTGTCGCTGCGATAGATACGTAAGCTTCAACGGCGTGCGTCAGTGCATCCATACCTGTAGCTGCTGTTAGCGAAGCTGGTTTAGCAAGCATTAGCTCAGGATCGTTTACAGAAATAAGCGGAGTAGTGTGCTTATCAACGATTGCCATCTTGATGTGACGTTCTTCGTCAGTGATGATGCAGAAACGAGTCATTTCAGATGCTGTACCAGCAGTCGTGTTGATTGCAATCAGTGGCATCATTGGTTTTGCTGACTGATCTACGCCTTCGTAATCAGCGATTTTACCGCCATTAGAAGCAACTAGCGCGATACCTTTTGCACAGTCGTGTGGTGAGCCGCCACCTAGAGAGATAACGAAGTCACACTCGTTATCAGAAAGAAGAGTTAAGCCTGCGTTTACGTTGCCAATTGTAGGGTTTGGCTGAGTGCCGTCAAACACAACAGTTTCAACGTCACGCTCAGTAAGAAGATCTTGTACCTGCTTTACTACGCCGATTTGGTTAAGGATTTTATCCGTAACGATCAAACCTTTTTTAAAGCCTTGAGATTGGATGCTGTCTGTTGCGTCTTTAAGGCAACCAGCGCCCATTAGGTTTACGGTAGGGATAAAAAATGCACTTGTCATATTGGATTGCTCCGTCGTTATTTTTAATAATCTTTCTTAATCTGTCATTTACTTTTGCATACCAAGTTCATGTTTTAGATTGATCTAGAACAAGAATAACCCCTTAGAGGTATCTTGAACGCAGAAAGTGTGATGGCAGTCTTGTTGCACAGTGAGCTAGTGCAACACCTACTTAACGTAGCTGAAATATTTCATTTATCACGCAAACGTTTGGCAAAAATAACAAGTTTCGTACGGTTTACCTCTCAATTAGACTAAAGTATAAAAAATCCCCATTGATGTTATATCTATCAATGGGGATTGGTATGTTGCTTTTAAGCAAACGTTTTCCTTTTAGGCGATTTTAACTAACTTATCTACTAATTTCTCAATACCTGACGCCGCTTGGGTTATATTCTCCGCTAACATATAAGCGGGTGTAGAAAGCACTTTGTGTTTTTCATCAAAGTGGACTTCATCAACTTGGCAATCAATGTGTTCACCACCCATGCGATTAAACGCCGCCGCCGTCGCTTCATCATTACCAATCGTACCTTGTACACCTTGGTCATAAACCAGTGGAATAATAGCTGGAGCAATACATAAATAACCAGCAGGTTTACCTGATTGAGCAAACGCTCGGCATGCTTGTGCTACGTGAGTATTGATAGAACACTCCGCACCGGAAACGGCGAAGTCAGTTAAGTTTTTTGCTGCGCCAAATCCACCAGGGAGAAGTAGGGCATCGTACTCGTCGACATTCAGTTTGGCGACATCATCAATGTTGCCGCGTGCAATACGCGCTGATTCGACTAAAACATTACGCGAGCCTTCCATTTCCTCTCCTGTCAGATGATTAATGACGTGAAGTTGGTCAATGTTAGGTGCAAAGCAGTGCCATGTGGCGCCTGCTTTTTCGATAGCATAGAGTGCTAGTACCGCTTCGTGGATCTCTGCTCCGTCATAAACGCCGGAACCACTTAAAATAACTGCGATTTTCTTCATGATTGGATTCCCTTACTCTGAACGTTCCGTAGATTGTTCCTCACTATCTAAACTATGAGCTTCCGAACGTGTTTCAACGTTTTCACTTTCGTCTTCTTCTTCATAGTAGCGCACAACAAACGGTGTCAGCATGACACTGGAAGGAAGAAAATGTTTCATATCGACTCCAATCGCTTAATAGAGTGGTTTTTATACCGATTTTGGAAAAAGAGTACGTTGAAGCGGATCATTTTTGAGTTAAGCTGCAGTTTCCTTTGGCATTCATGAGCACTAGGTCACATAGATAATATGCAATCCTATCAATTTCGTTTTACCCTCTACGGTTGTATCGCCATTCTCTCTTGGAGCTGTTTACTCGGTATTGCTAGGTTGGTGACAGAGAGTCTAGGGCCAGTAGGAGGTGCAGCGATGCTGTACTCTCTGAGTTCGATTTTCTTGTTGGTTGTTGTTGGTATTCCCAAGCTGTCTTATTTCTCTCCCAAGTACTTAGTGCTGGGAGGAGCGATGTTCGTATGTTATGAAATTTTCCTCGCACTGGCATTGGGGTACTCAAACTCTCGAGCTCAAGCAATAGAGGTTTCTATTGTCAATTATCTCTGGCCTGCGCTAACCGTTTTGTTCGCTGTGTTGGGCAGTAATAAAAAGCTGAATTGGTTGTTGTACCCAGCAGTGACGTTGGCTTTTATTGGCGTTGCATGGACAGTTAGTGGTGACAACGGTCTATCTCCGACACAGTTAGTCGCTAATATTAGTAGCAATCCTCTGGTGTATTTTATGGCGTTTACTGGCGCAGTGATTTGGGCTGTATATTGCAACCTAACGCAACGACAACAATCAAAGCACAACGCAATTACGTTGTTCTTTATCGCAACGGCAGTATCTTTGTGGGTGAAGTATGCATTTGCAGATGAGCCACCAATGACATTCAGTTGGGAAGCTGCGGGTTATTTGCTCGCATCTGCTGCATTAATGGCGGGTGGCTACGGGTTGTGGAACATTGCGATCGTGGGTGGCAATATGGTGTTTCTCGCAACGTTGTCTTACTTCACGCCGATTTTCTCAGCTTTGTTTTCCTCTATTATTCTTGGGGTCACTCTGAGCCACAGCTTCTGGCAAGGCGTCGTGATGGTGACGGTTGGCTCGCTTATGTGCTGGCTAGTCACCAAAGAAAAGCGCGAAGCAGCAGGATAAATGAGTACTTAAAAGGAAATATCTATGAAACTCAAAACTATCGCAGGCCTATTTATGCTTTTTGCCCATCCTGTAGTCGCTGATTCAGCCCTACCTGAAGGAGCAATACAAGAAGGAAGCTTGTCGAATCAAAAATTGATCCAGGATGCTATGGTTGGTGTTGTCGCAGAGGTAGCGACTAGGGGGTGTGAAAGTCCAGAAAATTTCCTGCCATACGTTAAGGCGCTACCTCAAGGAGAGATCGGCTCAAGATATTGGCGTGAAATCTGGGTGGTCAAAGGCTGTGAGAAGACATACCCAATTAACTTATATTTTAGTGAAGATGGTGTAGGTGCAGCAAATTGGGTTATTGAATAACGTGCTAACAAAGCGTTTATGTCAGATTCGCCACGCTTGGTATTTGGGGTTGAAGTAACTTTTGTTTTTAACGCCACAATGGTTTCAGTGAGATGGAGGGGACTGAGAGTCTACAAGTCCCAGTTCAATGTACCAACCCCTCCTAACCACCCTTTGTATTAGGCATCTAAGTTCTCAACACTCCGAGTTAAAGGGGAGGGACTGGTCCTGCATCCGAGAACAATCCAATACTTACCGTTAGCATTCACAAGACTTGCAGAATAACGGGGATCTTAAGTTAGCAAAGAACAGCTCTCCCCTTGAAAGCTGTATTCAAGTGCGATGTAACTCAGTCAAAAAAGGGGGAGTTGGAGTGGGGGTGAATGCGCAAGTCAAAGTCCCAGTTCAATGTACCAACCCCTCCTAACCTCCCCTTGTATTGGGCATCTAAGCTCTCAACACTCCGAGTTAAAGGGGAGGGACTGGTCCAGCATCCGAGAACAATCCAATACTTACCGTTAGCATTCACAAGACTTGCAGAATAACGGGGATCTTAAGTTAATAAAGAATAGCTCTCCCCCTTGTATGCTGTATTCAAATGCGGTGCAACTCAAGTCAATAAAAGGGGGAGTTGGAGGGGGTTACGAGTGCACCAACCGAACAAACAAAAAGCTCCCGAAAGTGGGAGCTTTTATTTTGAGTTCGAATGTTTTTCTGTGGCGTTTTAGCAAGCAACATTTAACTGCAATTGAAGCTTGAATCTGTGCTTCGATAGTCGCTTAGTAAGCTGCTTACGAGTGTGCTCTAGCGTATCCAGCTCTAGAGTATCGTCATCAATGTGAACGTCTACATTCACTCGTAACTCTTGACCTACCTTTGTCACACCAGCCAGTTTCAATTGGTGATCTGTGACTTTTTCAATTTCAAGTACGTCGTTCCCAACGCTATGACAAAGCTCTTTGCTTGGTGCCATCATTAGCAGTTCACGTAATGCGCCAACCAGCATATCAAATGGTACTTTAAGGAAATAGAAGCCCATCAATACCATCATCATTGGGTCTGCATAGACCGCGTAATGTGCATATGGCGTTAGAGATACTAACCACGCAGCGATGAAACCGACTGTGACTGCAACACTTAGAAGTGTATCCATTTGCCATTGTTTTTTCTCAGCTTCGATCAGACCTGAAGAGAAGCGACGGCTTTTCTTCGCCATAAACCACCATGCGTAGCCACAACCAATTACGTTGATTGCACCGAAGATAGTGGCAATTGAAGCGTCAACCTCGCGACCGCCAGATGTTAATGCCGCTACTGCTGAGAACAATGAGAACGCGACCACGACTAAAATTACAGCTGCTTTAATCGCGATAACGATTGGTTCTAGTATCGCTTTGCCAAAAGGAAAAATAGATTTTGATGGCTTGCTGATGTAGTACGAAGCTGCCAGTGACAATAAAGTTAACAGCAGGCTGACGAGAGAATATACACCGTCAAATACAATGACGATCGACCCAACAAGCAAGCCAAGTACCATTCCTCCTACTGCAAACCCAGAAGCTAAAAGGGCTGAGAAGATTAAGATACGGTTTTCGTTTTTGCTTGTCCTGTCACACATAAAAGATGCCTATAATTTTTACACCTTTATATTCTTCTCTTCTGAGTGAATTTAAGCAAATAGAAACTGTGTGACATTTAAACGATAAAGTGTGCTACTGATGGTTCGTTCTTATTTTTCAATGGCTTAGGTTGATTTTGTGCTGTCAATAATATTGACGCTCACTGTGAAACGTTTAGAAGTCGAATAAATACTCGCTTAATTTATCAGCTAGCCAACTCATTGCTGGGTGTTCTGTTTGGCCATTTGGAACAAACATACAGTAGTCTTCTTGCTTCAAACCATACGTATGTTTGATCACCGCAAGCTTCTGATGTCGCAAGTAATGTCGGATCAACGGCTCGGGTAAAACGCCCCATGCGTCTTCTTCCAAAATGGTGTTGAGCATATAGTCAAAACTTGAAAAACCAATATATCGAGTAGAAAAGGGTTGCAGCTCAGGGTTGTCTTTCTCGTTCAAATACACCATCAGAGCTTGCATTTGGTTACGTAGGTCTTCATCGGTTACACGACGCATTTTGCTTAAACGGTGATCGAAGCTGCACACCGACATCATGCGAATTTTACCCAGCGGGTTATAAACGATATGTGGGTCATCAACGCGTTCATAATCGACTCCAAACGCAAAGTCGACTTGTTGGGTACTCACTAAGTTGGCTAAGTCACCACTGGACGCTAGGATCAAGTTGAATGTCGTTGAAGGGAAGCGGTTATTAAGCGTATGAGATAGCTCTTGCCACAAGTCATCAGGTAGGGAGTCATCTCGGGCAACCCAAACTTCAGCGTTGAAACCATCTGAGACTTGGGCACAAGTTTTCTTGATGCGTTGTGCGGTAACGAGCAAGCTCTCACAATCTTTATAGATAGCTTTACCGGCTTCAGATAGGTTGAGTTGGTTGCCAGTTCGGTTGAACAGTTCAACGTCTAGGTCTTTCTCTAAGGCTTTTATCGCCATACTGAGCTTAGTACGGTTGCAGTCGAGTTGACGCGCGGCCTCCGATACGGAGCCATATTCGGCGATGGTACAAAAAGCTTCGACTTGAGTTAAGTTCATGATTAAAAAAGACCTAAACTAAAATGATAATAATCGATAACGTAGATGAATGCGCGAACTAACGCTTAGAAAGATTATCGAAAAAAACACGGATTCGCCAGATAAGTCTATGGTGTTTTGGCGTTTTTGCGGTAATCTATGGGGGTTACAAGAAGTGAACATGGAGGCCACGATGGCACAAGATTGGGACGGCTTAGCAAAGAATTGGGAATCTAACCCAGCAACAGAACAATTTGCTCAGTCGGTGTTTGCACAGTTACAACAGCTTACTCAGCTTGATGGCATTAAAGTATTGGATTTTGGATGTGGGACAGGACAGTTAAGCCAACTGTTGTCACCATCCGCAAAAGAGATCGTGGCGCTAGATGCATCGGAAGCCATGATTGAAGAGCTTGATAAGAAAGAGCTAGATAATGTAGAGCCAATTGTTGATGCATTGACTCGTGGTTTGGTCGCTCAGCACCCAGCATTCCGTGGTCAGTTTGACCTAGTCGTTGCTTCTTCAGTGCTGGCTTTTATCGAAGACTACGAAACGTCTCTTGAGATTGCTCACTCGTTACTAAACGCTGGTGGTCACTTCGTGCATTTTGACTGGATCGCGGATTCAGCAAAAGGAGGCTTCACGCTAGCGAAATCAGAGAACGCACTCATCAAAGCAGGATTTACTGAGGTAGATACGAAGAAGGTCTTCGAAATTACATCAGACGGCCACACAATGTCAGTGTTAATGGGCATAGGTCGCCGTTAATTCCCGATAAAGAACATAAGAAAAGCGAGCTAGGTAGCTCGCTTTTTTGTTGCCTTTGATTCGCTAGACAAACGTGAGTTTTCGAATTTCTTCTAGGACTTCTGGGTTCGAAATCGCACCTAAGTTCTCGACTTCCTTACCATTAATGACTTGTTTGACGGCAAGTTCCACCAGTTTACCTGAACGTGTTTTAGGAATGTCACTGATGGAGAATACTCGGCTTGGTACATGCCTTGGCGAGCAGGACGTTTTGAGTCGTGATTTAATTTCGGCAACTAATCCGTCATCTAAAGTGACACCAGAAGCGGTCTGCACAAATAGCCAAATTTGTTCGTTTCGATCGACCTCTTTACCTACAGCGATAGAATCTACGATGCCTTCAAGAGCATTCACTTGCTGATAAATTTCCGCAGTACCGATGCGCACACCGCCAGGGTTCAACAATGCATCGCTGCGACCATAGAAAATGAGGCCACCGTTCGCGCTGCGTTCCACATCATCACCGTGGTGCCAGATATTATCGAACTTGTCCCAATAGGCGTTGTGGTATCGTTCACCCGTATCACTCCAAAAGCCCACAGGGAAGTTAGGCATGGAGTTCGAGCAGACGAGCTCTCCACGTTGTTCATTCACGCTTTGACCCTGTGAGTCGAACACTTGAACATCAATACCCAAGCCAGCGTACTGGCACTCACCACGATAAACAGGCGAGATAGGGTTGCCTAATACAAAGCAACCACAGATGTCTGTGCCGCCTGAGATGGAAGCCAAATGGAGGTCTTGCTTGATGTGTTGATACACGTAATCAAACTGCTCTGGATAAAGCACAGAGCCAGTAGAGCACAACGTTCTTAAAGCAGGGAGTGAGTAATCTTTGATGGGTGACAATCCGGCTTTTTCTATCGCTTCTAGATACTTGGCGGCAGTGCCAAAGAGACTTACTTTTGCACGCTGGGCTAAATCCCACAACACATCAGGTGTTGGATAAACAGGGCTACCATCAAAGATCACCAAACATGCGCCGCTTGCAAGGGCAGACACGTGCCAGTTCCACATCATCCAGCCACAAGTTGTGTAGTAAAAAACACGATCTTTAGGCTGAATATCTGAATGAAGTTGGTGCTCTTTTAGGTGATTGATAATCGTGCCGCCAACCGAATGGACAATGCACTTAGGCTTGCCTGTCGTGCCGGAGGAATAAAGCACGAACAATGGGCTATTGAATTCAACGCGAGTGTAATGAAGCGGAGCAGGGGAGTATTGATTTATGACGTTTTGCCAATCGTGAGTACAAACGTCACATTCAAGCGAATGAGGTTTGAGGTAACCGATCTGACACACTTGTTTTAGTCCATCAAGGTGATCCGCGATATGATGGTTCTTCTCCGACATATCGAAGGTTTTGTCATTAAAGGTATAACCATCGCAGGTGAACAGGACTTTTGGCTTCACTTGTCCGAAGCGCTCAATAACGCTCTCTACGCCAAAATCAGGGGAGGTAGACGTCCAAGTCGCGCCTAAGCTGGTGGTGGCTAGCATTGCAATAACGGTTTGTGGCATATGTGGTAAATAACCCGCAACCACATCGCCTGGCTTGATGCCACATTCGACTAACCACTGCTGAACGCTCGAGACCTCATCACAAAGCCGTTTCCATGTGTAGGTCTGTTTATCACCGCGTTCATTTTCGAACCAAATTGCCAGCTCATCGGCTTGTTTCTCTGCCAAGCTGAGTAGATTCTCTGCATAGTTAACTTGTGCTTGAGGGAACCACACGGTGTCACGGTTTGACATAGGCGACTGCCAGCGGCTCTCACCTTGCGTTTTGATTGTATTTCCTTGCGTTCCAATCAAGTTACAAAACTGCCAAACCTCTTTCCAAAAGTGCTCGTTGTGCTCCAAAGACCATTGGTGCAAATCCGAGTAGTTTTTGAGCTCGAAACCTTGTCGATTAATGTGTTCGATAAACTGCGTGATATTGGCTTGCTCGATTCGATCTTCCGTCGGCTGCCAGACTCTGTTGCTCTCGCGCATAGTTCCCTCTATAACAAAGTTTTAACGTTTTCAGTCTGAAGTGAAGCTTCAACAAAGTCAAACCAATGGGTGAATGTGGCTTTCCAGTTATATCAAGGTGTTAAGTGTTAATGTAAAGAAAATATTACACCTGAGTTTTGATTGGAAAATGGTCAGGGGATTGGAAGGTGAAAAGAGTGTAGATAGGCTTAATGTAAAGGATTTGTTAACGGAGATGTGCGATGACTCAGTATCATTCAAAACCCGTCGATCAGGATGGAAGGGTAGAATGGAGCCATGAAGAGGATGCCATTTGGCGCGACTTGGTAACAAGACAAATGAGCGTGATTCAAGACCGTGCATGCAACGCGTATCTGCATGGACTTAAGCTGCTTGATTTACCTCAGGACCGAGTGCCACAACTACCCGAAATCAATCGTGTTTTGATGGAAACAACTGGCTGGCAAGTGGAGCCAGTACCTGCGTTGATCGATTTTGATCGTTTCTTCAATTTGCTTGGCAACAAACGCTTCCCTGTTGCGACGTTTTTGAGAACGCGAGAAGAGTTTGATTATCTACAAGAGCCGGACTTCTTCCATGAGATTTTTGGTCATTGCGCCATGCTCACCAACCCTGATTTCGCCGCCTTTACCGAGCACTACGGACAGCTTGGACAAGCCGCGACACCGAAGCAGCGAGGGTACCTTGCCCGTCTATATTGGTTTACAGTCGAGTTCGGCTTGGTCCGAGAAGGTAATAAAACCAAAATCTATGGTGGCGGCATCCTTTCATCTCCGGGAGAAACCATCTATTCGTTGGAAAGCGACATTGCGATTCGAGACGAATTCGATCTTCAAACTGTGCTAAGAACCCCTTATCGCATCGATATCATGCAGCCGAAATACTACGTGATTGAAGATTTGTCCCAGCTTTTCCAAATCAGCCAACTGAATTTATTGAAACAAGCCGATCTAGCGATTGAAGCCGGATTGCTTCCACCACTTTTTGAACCAAAGGAACCTGCTCATGTTGAATGAACAAAAATGCGAAGCTTGTAGTATCGATGCCATTGCACTTAGTAAAGAGGAACAACAGTCTCTGCTGCTGCAATTGTCTGATTGGCAGATCATTGAGAGAGATGAGATTCCTCAACTTGAGAAGGTCTACAAGTTTAAAAACTTCAAACAAGCGTGGGCGTTTAGCAACAAGATTGCCGAGCTTGCAGAAGATGAATTCCATCACCCATCTATCTTGTTAGAGTGGGGCAAAGTGACCATCACGTGGTGGAGCCACTCTATTAAAGGTCTGCATAAGAACGACTTTATCTGCGCTTCGAAATGCGATGCCTTGGCGATTGAAGAATAGAGCTGAGTGATTAAAGAGAGATTCCGGACATCTCGTTCCTCGATTCCGGAATGACGTTGGTAGTTTGGGGTTACTCGGAACTGCATGATGCTCTTTGCTAGGATGGTACCTTCTGTTAAATCGAACTTTTATTTCTCCATATTCTTTAGTTGTGTATTGAGCATTGGAAAGTACAGTTCAGTGATAGTCGGAATGACGTTGGTTGTGATGGTACTACTTGGAGGTGGAAGAGAGCTTTTCCACTTTGCAGGCTAGTATCGTTCTAAACTGTTAGGTTAGCTTCCGTCATTCTCGAGAGCGACGAAGGAGCGAGTCGGGAATCTCAATGCCAAACAATGTTAACGCGTTATAAAAAACGCCCGGACTGAAGTTCGGGCGCTTTACTTTTAATTTTGGCGTCTTGAAGTTCGAGAATTAAAGCTCAATTCGAAACACAGACGTTGTACCTGACACTTCATTACCAACCGCGATAAAGTGTTGTCCGCTACGAGCAAAGTAGTTGATTGACTCTGGCGCCAAATCACCTGCTTTTGGATTGTAAGTGTTGTTCGCACATTCGCTATCTTCCACTTTCGTACAAACTGGCTGGCTGTAATCACGACGGTTTACGTAATGCAGGAACTGCGCTTGCTTCGGGTCTGTGATGTCATAAATCATGATGCCACCTTGACGCTCCAAGCCGATAAACGCGTAGTGACGGCCATTGATTTGTGCTACTTCAATCGCTTCTGGCTCAATGCCTTTGTCGTCGCTACGGTCATCGCCGCTGTCATTACTATCGTTGGTACTATTGAAGTTTTTGCCTTCATTCATCAATGCGATGGTCGCGAAATCGTCACCACTATCGAAAACCAACTCACCGTTTTCATCCCAAATAGAGAATGAACGGGCACCATACGCTTGAACATTGTCTTGCGCAGAAAGTGTTTGTTCAGGCTTGATCACTTTAAGACGCGCGAGTTGCTTGTTGTCTTTTAGTGCTTCTGCCAATGGGTGATCTGTTGCGACTTTTAGCTTCTTACCGCGCACTTCATCAACATGGCTTAAACAGGCGCCTTGCTCAGAAGTATATTCATCTGTACCGAGGTAATCGTCTTCATCCCACTTAAAGCCCGCTTGGTCACATAGAGCTTGCGTTGTTTTGAAGCCATATTCACGACCGTCACCTTCGTTGGCAGAGAGTATGTAAGTTTTGTCATCTACCGAGTAACTGTCGAGGGTATCTGGCATGTACAGACCAACCAGTTGAGGGTAGCTCTTAAAATTGCCAATGATTTTGTCTTTGTTCGAAGCATCCAGTTTTGATTCAGACCAAGATTTCTCGCCCAGACCGACAATCTTCTCTACCGATTTGCTTTCTGGGTTTACGATTGCCATCGCATTGTTCTCTTGCAGTGCAACGTAGATTTTGCCGTTGTCTGCAAAGGTAAGGTATTCCGGCTCAAGATCCTGCGCCACCGTGGCATTTGGACCAGAGATTCGAACATCAGCTGATAATTCAGACTTACGTGCACCATCAAACTCATTGAAACCAATCTGCGTGACTTCTGCTTGGTTTATGCCTTGGCTCAAGTCGATCAGCGTGATGCTGCCTTCTGGGTCGACACTGTAGTCACCATTTGGCTCACCTTCGTTTGCTGTTGCGATGTATCTGCCGTCTTTTGAGAAGCCAACCATGTCCGGCAGTGCGCCAGTAGGGAAGGTGGTGATCAGCGACAAATCATCCGAGCGATACAAACCAACAATACCATTTGCTTGTTTATCGCTGTTTTCAATCGCAACAGCGACTAAACCATTAAAGACTGCAACACTGTTTGCTGCACCAATTTCAACGCCCGCTGCTTTGCCCGCGCTGTTGAGGTCAATGAATGCGGTTTGCGTTGGCACGCCGTTGTCATCCATAGAAAGCACATCGACACGTTTCGCTTGAGCGTTGACCACGTAAAGCTTGTCAGTACACGCATCATATTGAACGATTTCTGCTGCTGATGTGTCGAACGGTGCGTCAGCGATCGACGTTCCCATAAAGGTCAAACCTTGGATGGATGTCTCTCCAGCAACAGGTGCTACCGATGCTTTACACTGAGCTGCAAACGAAGAGAGAGAATCGTCAGGTTGAGATGAACATGCGATGGCAAGTGAAGATAATGCCAATACGCCTATTGCCTTAAATGGGGTGGTCATGATATTTCCTTATTAAGCAGATACAATGTTGCTCAATGCACCTAAATTAGATATCTATTCATTCACTACAACAGTGAGGAATAGTGCATTGATTGATGTGTTATTAAATAAGGCTCTGAATATATTTATGATTTATGACTCTTATATTGGCTTTTGATGAAACAAATGTGTCAGTTTTAATCTGAACGTATGTCGAACACTTAAGATGAAAAGACACTAGGAACTAGAAATAATGGAACTAAAACAATTTTTGGATGCGCTAGCGGCATCACCTCAGACAGTAGAATTTGAAACGACAATTGCAGCCATTGAGGCAAACTACGCGTTTACGCCAGCGGCTTTTGTGAATGGTGAAACGCAGAATAATGCAGGTGAGAATAACGGCTCGTGCAAGATCTTCGCTTTTGGTCAATTGAACAACCTAAGCAAAGAAGCAACGTTGGCGTGTTTTGGTCGCTTCTACCGTGAAGATGTATTGGCGCACCCAGAGAACAACGACCATCAAAACATTCGTAACTTTATGGTGACAGGTTGGGATGGTGTGAAGTTTGAATCCCAAGCGTTAGCGCAGAAATAGTTCGCAGAACTTACCTTCATTTCAATGATAGCCAGTCCGTTATGCCCTAGTTCGATAGGTTAGGCGACTGGCTTTTTCTCCAAACATTTACGACACAAACAAAGCTGTCCCGCTTCTGGCTTGGGTAAGTCTCTAGTCTCAATATCAAAGCACCAGCACGTCTCTTTCCCCGCAGCAATATCGCAGTGCGCGTTTGTGCCACACTCAGGGCATGAATGGGTTGAATCATTTCCAACCAATTGCTCGATGATCGCGTCTCGTTGAGCATCAGACTTATCTTTCCACTGCACGATTTCTTCCATGGTTCGGTGACAGCCAGAACAGATTCCGCCGTTATTTTTACAGGCTGCGCGGCAAGGTGACTTCATTAGTTTTCTCGTTATGCTTTCCAGTAAGCGGCGTACTTTAACATGAAATTGTGCTGCGGGAAGCTCAATCCGTGATTCAACAAAACATCCATTAAGTGAATAAATACTAGCCAAATTTATATGGAATGATAAACTGTATAGTCAAAGTTTGAGGAGTTGGTATGTTTAAGTTATTGGTTGAGCGCTTGTTTAAAGCTTCGGTAGTCGTATCTCTGGGTTTTGTCTTGAGCGGATGCGCTGGTGGTCCTGTCGTAAGTGCGACGAAATTCACCAGTTATGAAGATTTTCGTCCTGGTCCAGAGGGTGGCGTTGATCTTGTTTGGGCCAGAGTCGGTTTGCGCGATGCTACTCGGTTGAAAGAGAAAATGGATGATTACGACAGCGTGGTAATTGACCGAGTAATGGTTGTGGTTCAAGAATCTGAGCTCGATGATGAAGAAATCCAAGAGCTGACAACTTACATGGTCGATCAGCTAAAAGCGCGCATCTCACCCGTCAAAAAGATTGTCGACCAACCTGGTGAAAAAACACTTCGTTTGAGTATTGCGGTCAGTAATGTGGAAACGCCGAATCCTGTCCTTGCTGTCACTTCAAGTATTCTGCCAGTTGGTTTAGGGATCTCTACCATCTCAAAAATCACGACAGGTGAGCACACCAATGTAGGTTCCGCGACAGTGGAGTTACTTGTGAGTGATTCTGAGAGTGATACGCCGCTGTTTGCTGCAATTGATCGCCAAGCAGGGAACAAAGACTTCTCTACCATGATTGATTCTTTAGACGACGCCAAAGATGCAATTAACTGGTGGGTCGATCGCTTGGGTGTTACTCTTAGCCAAGATGTATCCCAACAGACTCCGTAGTATATGTTAGAAAAAGAAAACCTTATTAAACTCGCTCGAATGCAAATGCCGTTTGGTAAATACGCTGGGCGTGTACTTATTGATCTTCCAGAAGAATACCTACTCTGGTTCGATAAAAAAGGTTTTCCGGAAGGGGAGCTAGGTGACTTGTTGAAACTCTGCCTTGCATTAAAAATTGAAGGCCTAGACAGTGTTGTTAAGCCTTTAAAGCGCATGTAATCTGCCACAGCAACTCCCCATTTTTAAATAAAAGAATGTCCATGAATTTTGATATCAATGCACTGAAACACCATCAACTCGTCGAAGATGGCCAACTAGAAGGGTGTTACCTTCATCAGCCCGCTCAAGGTAGTCAGCAAAATGACAAAGCCGTTTTGGCAGAACGCCAAGCGTTGGAGAAGATGGGGTACAAGGTAATACAGGTTAAAGCCAAAGGCGGGACAACAACGTTTGCCGAAGCGATGCAAGAGTTTGCAAAGAAGACTGGTCACCAGCCTAAGTAGTAAGTGAATGGGGCTGGGGCTTTTTACATCAGTTAGTTAGCTCCTGCTGTCACCATTTTGTCCATTCGTGAGTTACCACATTAAAGGTTTCCCCAATGTGGACTTTGGACACGTTTTACAACACTGCTTGGCCCTAAAAATGAAGGGGTTAGATTCGGTTATGAAGCCGTTTAAGTACGCCCCTCTCCTACGATATTAGAGACAGAAACCACCACCCTCCTAACTTATTAGAGAGTCGAAGCAAGCCAATTTGTTCGCAGGCAGACTTACAGACGATAGTGGAAATTTGCAATATAAGTTTGTCTTGCTATCGGCATCAGGTAATCGGCGTATTGTGCGGATCTGTAATTTTATTTCTCGTCGCTATGCGAGGATATTTATGACCCCACAAGAACAAGAACTTATTCAAAAATTGGCTGATAAAATGCGTGTTAATCAAAGCAACGCAAAAGACGCCGCAGCCGCTCAGCTAATCCAAGAGCAGATCGCATCTCAATCCGACATTGTTTATCGTCTTACACAAGTCGCTCTGGCGCAAGAAGTTGCACTCAAAGATCTAAAAGAACGTAACGAGTATTTGCAACGCAATGCAGATTTTTATAAACAAGAATCTAACAGAGGTAGCCTGAACCGTATGTTTGGCAGGGCCAGCACACCACCGTTGCCACCTCAGCCTGCTTACCGTCCTAGTGCCTTTGGCGGCTTCATGCAAACAGCTGCCGGTGTTGCCACTGGGATGGTTGCGGGAAGTGCATTAAGTCATCTTTTATTTGGCGGTGAGCATAGTTCACCGATGGTGGAAGATGTTACCAACAACACCATCATTGAGCAGCCTGAAGAAAGCGCAGACTCCCAAATAGATCCCTCACAGAATACCTCTAGTCAACCAACTGATACAGCAGATAACAGTGGGGGCTTTCTGGATGGCACCGATGGTTATACGCAGGATTACACAGGCGGAGGTTGGAGCCAAAATTCAGGTTTTGATGACAATTCGGATTTTCAATCATCAGGCTTTGATGATAGCAACGCGTTTAATGATGATGCATTTACGAATAATGATGCTGATAGCTTTGGTGGGGGAAGTGGCTTTTTTAGTGGCGATGATCTCGACTTTGGTGATGATGACAGCCTATTCTGAATCATGAAAGCTGAGACAGCGTCGTTAAACCACTAATTAATAGTAACCAAATACTCAAATAATCGCTGCTTAGTCAGCGGTTTTTTGTATCTAGTCTTGTATACCCATATACGTAAAAAAGCCCCGCTTAGTCCAAGGCTGTCAAGCGGACTAGGCGAGGCAAAAAGAACAGCTAGGAACTCTGTTCTTTGATGGTGTCTGGAAACGAATAGTTGAATCGTCTCCGAAATAAATTTTAGGAATTTCTGACGCTGTTTTGTCAGCGAAATGTCACGACTCTACATCATGCCGGCAAGCTTATTTTTTATTTTTGAACAATAGCTTAGGAAGCAATCGGACTTTGTAGGAATCGGCGAAGTGTTCTGACGAAAGGCACAAAAAAACTCGCTATGTAAGCGAGTTTTCTGTCAATTGAAGTTCTGGATTAATGTCGACGTTGAGGGCCGTGACGAACGATGTCTTTACCGTGTTCGTAAACATGTTGAGAAACCCAACGGCCAAGAACCAGTTGATGCTTGTCATCTAGTACCGCTACAAATGGGCGGCCATCTGTGTTGTTTGTCGCTAGTGCTACGCCTGCGACGCCTTCAAGGCCTAGCGCACCACTTTCAACTAGGTGTAGGAAAGCTTCTAGCTCTTCCAATGTTTCGATAACGTGATTATCAATATTCATTGTCTTCAATCTCTTCGAATTGTAGATACTCTATTGGCGCGTACTCTACCTAAGTTGCAGTGAGAAACCAAGCAACGATTTGATTGGAATAGCCGAGGTCGCGGGGTAAAGAGGAGCGTATCTCATATTTGGGCGTCGTGATCTTGGGCTGGTCATATCTGCAACATAATAAAACTTGGCTTTGTGATGCTAAGTTGTTGTAAATTCGAGTACTAACCTCAGAGTTTTACCATTAAAGGGAACAGCCCAATGAAGAAAGTACTAATTACAGGTTTTGAACCGTTTGGTGGTGAATCCATCAATCCCGCTTTGGAGTCTGTAAAACGACTCGACGGGAAAAAACTCAATGGTGGGGAAATTGTTGTTTGCCAAGTGCCTGTAACGCGTTACGAAGCCATCGATACTGTGATTAGTGCTATTGAGCAACACCAACCAGATATTGTGATTACAGTAGGGCAAGCGGCAGGACGCGCAGCGATTACGCCAGAACGTGTAGCGATTAATATCGATGATTTTCGTATTCCCGATAATGGTGGTCATCAACCAATCGATCAGCCCATTGTTTCTAGTGGTCCAGATGCGTATTTTACTACATTGCCGATTAAAGCGATGACTAGTGCTCTTCAACACGCAAACATCCCATGCCAAGTTTCGAATACCGCAGGGACATTTGTCTGTAATCACCTCTTTTATGGTGTTCAGCATTACTTACGTGATAAATCCATTCGTCATGGGTTTGTTCATATCCCACTTTTACCTGAGCAAGATGCGTCAGGAAATCAGCCTACCATGTCACTAGGCGTTATTGTTGAGGGGCTCAAGCTATTGGCTCAAGCCGCTATTGATAATGAAGCTGATATTGCCGTCACTGCTGGCCAAATCTGCTAACAAACAGAGTTAACTTGAGTATTTAAGCAAACACCGAGCGAAGACATGCTCGGTGTTTTTGTATCTGTTAAGTCGCTCAAATTATGTTCGTTATGAAAGGAGTAGCATTAATTCATCAAGTAGAGGAGTTGACTCTCATTCTGGTTGGTGTCCCATTCAATAAAAAAGGCGAACTTTCATGAAAAGCAATAGAAGTAAGATCATTGCGCTTTCCTCTGCGGTTGTTTTCGCTTTGGCTATTGCTGCCCTAAAATTCGAAAACACCCTTGGACTGCTTCCTATCCTTATCGCTATTGGCGCGTTTTTTACTTGCGTCATTCATACCAGCATGCATCTTTCTGGTGTGGGAAATGCAGATACGTTTGGCTATTACGAACGCTCGCAGCGAACAAAGGCGAAAGCACTACATAAAGGCTTAGATTCCCGCGATAAAAAGCGTTGAAGCAAGTTACATTCTCCGTATACTTTGGCAAAGCATTTAAAGCACAAGCTTGTCGGAGAAAAGCATGTCACATCGAGTACCTACTAACATACTGACGGGATTTCTTGGCGTCGGTAAAACCACGACCATTCTGAACTTACTGAAAAACAAACCAGAAAACGAAAACTGGGCTGTGTTAGTGAATGAGTTTGGTGAGATAGGTATCGATGGCGCGATGATGACCGACCAAGGAGCGCTGATCAAAGAAGTACCGGGCGGCTGCATGTGCTGTACGGCAGGTGTCCCTATGTCTGTTGGTATCACGGCTTTGCTGCGTCAAAATCCAGATCGCCTTCTTATTGAGCCAACGGGGTTAGGCCACCCCAAGCAAGTCATAGCCACACTGACTTCTGAGCAATACTTGCCATACGTTGACCTTAAAGCAACTATCGCGCTTGTGGATCCGCGCAATTTAAGTGACGAAAAGTACCTATCAAATAAGAACTTTGTTGATCAATTAGATAGCGCAGATGTGGTCATCGGTAGCAAGGTCGATTTGTGTACCAGTCATGACATTGACGTATTCAACAATTGGGTAACCGACCAAACGCCTTCAAAAGTGTTCAGTAAGCTGATTCACGATGGTGACTTACCGATTGAAGTGTTGGACATCGAACGCGTGCACGGTAGTGCATCTTCCCACATTGAAGCTCATCACCATGACCATGCACATCAAGAGCCACAATTCCAATTGCCTCCTGGTGAAGCCTTTATCCGTAAAGAGAACAAAGGGCAGGGGTACTTTAGTTGTGGTTGGTTGTTTGGTGCAGAATATACGTTCAATTTCGACCAACTGTTCTCAATGCTATCTGAACTAACGGCTGAACGTGTGAAAGCGGTGATGAACACAGAACAAGGTTGCTACGCGTTTAATGTGGCAAATGGCGTTGTATCCGTTAACCAAATGAGTCTAGAGGGTTTCGAATCACGTCTAGAGGTCATTGACTCGCAATTGATGCCTTGGGAACAGTTAGAAGCGATCCTGCTAAAACTCTGCGGAATTGCTGATTAATAATGAATAGGTTGGTGCTTAGTAAAAAAGTGAGATAAATCACTGGAATTCGGGTATAGTGCACCGCTAAAATTTTTATAGCTATTTAGTGATTTGTTTAAGGAATACGCTCAATGTCATTTTCATCTCAAGGTTTTGCGCCAGAAGTGGTAAAAGCACTGGCAGAATGCGGTTATGAGAAGTTAACGCCAATTCAACAGAAGGCGATTCCAATGGCTCGTAAAGGTCATGATATCTTTGCAACTGCGCAAACGGGTACAGGTAAAACAGCCGCGTTTTCTCTGCCTATGATTCAACAGTTGTTAGAATCCGGTCGCAGCGCATCTCGCAAAACTGCACGTGCACTGATCATGGCTCCTACTCGTGAGCTAGCAGAGCAAATCGCGGACAATATCAAAGCATACACTAAGTACACAGACCTATCGGTTGCCGCAATCTTTGGTGGCCGTAAGATGTCTTCTCAAGTGACAGCGCTAGAAGGTGGCGTGGATATTCTTGTTGCGACGCCTGGTCGTCTAGAAGAGCACATCGAGCAAGGCAACGTATCCGTAGCAAACATCGAGTTTCTTGTGTTTGATGAAGCGGACCGTATTCTTGATATGGGCTTTATCCATGCTGTACGTAAAATCATGATGGATGTGGATACAGACCCACAAATCATGATGTTCTCAGCAACAACATCGAGCCAGTTGAATCTATTGGCGAAAGACATCCTTCGCAAGCCAAAGCGTATTGAAGTAGAGCGTGCAAACACAACGGCACAAACTATCGCACACGTACTTTACCCAGTGGATCAAGAGCGCAAGACTGAGCTTCTTTCTGAGCTGATTGGTCGTAAGAACTGGAAGCAAGTATTGGTGTTTGTGAACTACAAAGAGACCGCGAACGATGTTGTAAAAGAGCTTAAGCTAGATGGCATCAAAGCCGTTGTGTGTCACGGTGACCGTGCACAAAGCGCACGTCGTCGCGCGTTAGAAGAGTTCAAAACGGGTAAAGCTCGCGTAATGGTTGCAACAGATGTAGCGGCTCGTGGTCTGGATATTGAAGATCTACCACACGTGGTGAACTATGACATGCCATTCCTAGCAGAAGATTACGTTCACCGTATTGGTCGTACAGGTCGTGCGGGTAAACAAGGTCACGCCGTATCATTTGTTAACCGCGAGGAAGAGCTAACTGTGGTGCAGGTTGAAAACCTAATTCAACAACACATTCGTCGTATCGAGTTAGCGGGTTACGAACCAAAGCAGCGTGAATCTTACATCGAGAAGCTAAACTCAAAGCCTGCGTTCAAGAACCGTCAAGGTCGTCGTAATAACCCGAACCAATCGGCAACAGACCAAGGCTCTGCGGAGCGTCGCTTAGCGATGGTTAAGCGTTTAAAAGCGCGTCGTAGCTCTAAGTAAGATAGTTAATCAAAGAAAGCGCCCCTCATAAAGAGGGGCGTTTTTGTTTATAAGTTTTATGTAGGTTCGTACTAGTTAATACCGATTAAGTTTGGCTCTCCTCGATAAATCACGCGATCATTGCCACGGTTTATACCAAAAGTGACGACTACTGGAGGATCTTCCTCTCCGTTTGCCGAGCTGTCCCAGTTGTAACGTAGCCAAGGAACACTATTAGCTCCTTCGGTAAGGTCAAGATAGAACTTCACTTGCTCTCGAGCAGGTACGGTTTGCGAGGCAAAAACTTGAAGTGTTCGTCCAACAACTAATTTGCCATCTCCTGATAGAGAGGCAGTGGAACTCGAACCACTTGGCCATAAGGTGTCCGAGCGACTATGTGTGCTATCAAAGCCCGTCTGGCTGTCACTGAAGTTCGTGGTGAAGCGACCATTCTCCCAATATTCTACGTCTAAAGGCACTTTGATCTGTTGACCTTGAGGACCACCAACATCTCTAAATTTTAAGCGACCAAATCGAACGTCCGGTTGGGTTGTCAGGATATGCGAGTCGTCGAAAAACTCGAATTTATCTACTTTGCTTAAGTAGGTTAGGCCAATTTTACTGAGTG
>Ga0209272_10000724_pt1 | contig 24152 bp, 21 predicted proteins | sample tdDd002_FD_187125 | JGI IMG/M metagenome (GOLD analysis project Ga0209272, IMG submission 187125) | Marine sediment microbial communities from the Atlantic coast under amendment with organic carbon and nitrate - tdDd00.2 (SPAdes)... | ecosystem: Environmental > Aquatic > Marine > Coastal >... | reverse complement strand
CATTCTTTCTTAATAGTAAGCTTTCCTTTCAAAATACTCCCCTCCTTATTTAAATTAAAAATATATTTGAAATATATAAAGATTAAAATTTTAATCACTAATTTTTTATGGAATATTTAATTCACCTAGAAAACAGATTACTTAGCTTATTTAAGAATATAAATCCTTTACCACTTATCTAAATGGTTAAATATCATGTTCTGCTAACAACATCATTGTTCTATAATAATTTCATCTGTCCAATTCTGTAAGAGTATAGTCCCATAAAATGTTCATGTCAACAAAAAACACTAATAAAATTTCAAATTTTAAAATAATATAATTTAAAATTTCAATTAATGACAATTGTTGGGTGGGTTTTTAAAAAAAGTCCCATCAAAAAATAATAGTCAGATATAGTTTTACATGGATTTAGTCTTTAGAAGGAGAGAGAAAAAAGTGCCGATATAGCAGGAGGTTAACGGAAGAATCTTATAAAAGTTCACTTTTGAGCACTTTAAAAGTAAGAGAGTACGGAAATTAAGCAGGGAAAGCTGCCAGCTATACGGAACAAAGAAAACATGGTATATCAACGAGTATGGTTGTTTGTGTGTGTTTGCAGAACGAAAGAGAAGGAGATCGAAATTGAAATATTGTTTATTTTATTATGTCAATTTATGAAAAAATGATATACTGACTTATAAATAAAATGATAAAGGAGTAAATAGACATGAAGCAATCGCCGACTAAAACTGTTGACAGAGCTTTAGATATACTAGAAGCTTTTGTAGACGTTGAAACAGGACTTACACTGAGTGACATAGCAAATAATCTGGGACTGTCTCCTAGTACAGTGTATAGAATAGTTACTACTCTGGAAAATAGAGGATTTCTGAAAAAAGATAAAAAAACCAGAAGATACTATATTGGAAATAATATTTTAAGACTGGCAGCCGGTAATAACGAGGGAAAGTATGATTCTCTTAGGGCCACATCTATTCTTGTTATGAAGGGGATACATGAAAAATATAATGAAAATATAGGGCTATTTGTCTCAGATGGAGAGTATAAGCTCTGCTTAGAGCGTTTTGAATCCACAAGAGCTCTAAGGCTTGTTGTGATGGTAGGAGAAAAAGCTACTATGAAGTTGGGATCGGCTGGGAAGATCTTACTTGCTTATATGGATGAGGATGAAAGAGATGCTCTGATAGCAGGTGACGGATGGCCAGTGAAGGAGGAGTTAGAGAAGATAAAGATGCAGGGATATGCTCTAAGTGTTGGAGAAAGAGAGGAAGGATTAGTTGGATTAGCTGCTCCTGTCTTTAATTCTCAGAATAAGTGCATTGCCACTATCTCTTTATCGGGACCCTCCAGTAGATTTATAAACGAGAGTTTAAGTGAAAAGATATTTGATGTAATAAAAGCAGCCAGGGAGATATCTGAAAAGCTTCAGTAATTTCAGCCTCTCTTGATATTATAAGTGATTTAAAAAGCTGCTCCCTAGGGAGCAGCTTTTTTTTGTATATTAAAACATTTTTTTAAATTATAAAACTAAAATATAAAATGATATAAGCTCCACCGGAGTAAAAATTTTGCTTAAACTATATAGTTTTTATCTTTACTCTCAAGAGCTTCTTGTAAATACTGGTTTCTAATTTCAAATATTGACTTTTTATATAGAGGAAACAGTTGTTAAGTCTTAAAAAACATTTCATATAATGACATTTTTTTTAATAACTTGTTAAAAAATAAAATTTTTTTAACAAGTTTTGTTGACATTTCATAGAAATGGGGATTATACTCAAGTCAACAGGACATAAAAATTCATTATAGAACAGAAATTATTGATATCAGAACAAAATCCGAGTGGCAAGTATAGGGTGGAGACTAATTTTCACATAATGAAAAAAACTACTTTTTATTTCGGATTACCAACTGTGTCATTTAGTGGTCATAGTGGATTTTAAAAAAACAGAGGAGGTATAGATGAAAGGAATTAAATGGCTGGATGAACATTTTGAAGAGGCTCTATTATCAGCATTATTGATTTTCATAGTTACACTAATGGGAGTACAGATAGTTGCCAGGTATGTTTTTAACAATTCTTTAAGTTGGTCTGAAGAGTTGACGAGATACGCATTTGTATGGTCTGCATTTATCAGTATCGGATACTGCATAAAAAACAAGTCAGCAATAAAGATCGAGCAAGCTTATAAGCTATTTCCTAAAAAAATTCAAAAGATGATCGATGTGTTGTCCTTCTTGGTTATGTTTATTTTCATAGGAATGCTTTTAAAATCATCAATTGGCATAATTGCAACAACTATCAAAAGTGGTCAGAGGAGTTCTGCTTTAAGAATCCCAATGTACTATGTTCAGATGTCATCTCTGGTGGGCTTTGCCTTAGCTGAGATAAGACTGGTACAAGATGTAGTAAAGAGGTTTCGTAAAGTAGATGTAGAGAAAACAGAGTTAAATGAAGTAAAAGCTAATGATGTAATAAAAGAGGGGGCGTAATATGGGTATCGGGATAGTTTTTATTGCTTTTGCATTTTTACTGGTTATAACAGTACCGGTTAGTATGACACTTGCTATAGTATCTATGCTACCAAAGGTATTTGATTCAAACTTCCCTGGGTCTTTTGACTTTATATTAAGAGGTCAGATAGGAGGGGTAGACAGTTTTCCGGTTTTAGCTATACCTCTCTTCATCCTGTCGGGAATCATTATGGCAAGAGGAGGAATATCAAAGAAGCTCTTTGATGTCTTTGCTTATTTCTTAGGAAACGTAACAGCAGGAATGCCAACAGCTGTAATAATTACATGTCTGTTTTATGGGGCTATAAGTGGTTCGGGACCAGCAACTACAGCAGCAGTTGGTTCTATGACAATTCCTATATTAGTTAACTTAGGGTATGCTCCGGCATTTGCCACGGCAATTTGTGCAGTTGCAGGGGGACTGGGAGTAATTATTCCTCCTAGTATACCATTTGTACTATATGGAATGGCTTCAGGAGCTTCGGTAGGTCAGATGTTCGTTGCCGGAGTTGTACCGGGATCATTAATAGCTCTATGTTTGATAGGGTACTCATATATCTACTGTAAATTTAAAGGGGAAGATAAGGAAAAGATTAGAGCTAATACAAAGCGTCTTAGATCTCAGGGAGTAGTACAGGTGTTTACTTCAAGCTTCTGGGCACTACTATCTCCGATAATTATACTCGGAAGTATCTATTCAGGAATTGCTTCACCAACAGAAGCAGCAACAATCTCAGTATTTTATGCATTATTTACAAGTATAGTGATCTATAAAACATTAGAGGTAAATCAGATCTATAAGATTGTAGTTGAGAGTGTAAAGACTTATACACCTATCTTATATATACTAGCTGCTGCTATGGCTTTTGCAAGAGTATTAGCTCTTTTAAATGTACCGGCTATAGTATCACAGTATATGACTTCTACATTTACAGACAAGATAATACTGTTACTAGTAATTAATGTGTTTTTACTACTTGTAGGAATGGTAATAGATACAGGACCTGCAATCCTTATCCTTACTCCAATCCTGCTCCCGATAGTAAAAACAATAGGAATTCATCCTATACACTTTGGAATCATAATGGTTGTAAATCTGGCTATCGGATTTGTAACACCGCCACTGGGAGTTAACTTATTTGTAGCAAGTTCACTGACCGATCTGGATATTATGGATATTGCAAAAGAGGCATTTCCATTTGTAGTGGCCTTTTTAATAGCACTTATGCTAATTACATTTATACCTATGATTTCTCTGGCTCTCATATAAAAGTTGAGAGTGAAAGAAGGTTTAAATACCGGAAAAGAGAGAGGGTATTTAAATCTTCTATAAAGACAATCTAATTAAGATATAACTTGTGTTAACAGATAGAAAAATAATAGGAGGATGATTATGAAAACAGTTTTAAAATCTTTAATGGTGGGATTACTGATGGTTATTGCAGTTGGCTGCGGTGGTGGATCGGATTCTAGTACAAATGCATCAACGGTGAGGCTTAATATGGGTATCGATTCATCGGAAGATGCAGTAACTTATCTGTATGTAAAGAAATTTTCTGAATTGTTGGAAGAAAAATCGGGTGGCGACATCACAAGCATGATTCATGTGAATGGTTCAATGGGAAGTGACAGAGAGATGGTTGAAAGTCTTCAGGCAGGAAGTCTGGATATAGCAGTTATGACTACAGCACCTCAGGTAAACTTCATGCCTAAGCTTGCAGTATTTGATCTGCCGGCAGTATTTGCCAATGTAGAAGTTGCAAGAAAAGCTCTTGATAATCCTGAATTTAACGGTAAGGTTGAAAAAATCTATGCAGATGCAGGAATAACACTTTTAGGTATTGCAGACCAGGGATTCAGAACAATGAGTAGTAATGTAAAGGTTCAGAGTATGGCTGACATGAAGGGAATTAAGATAAGAACTATGGAAAATCCATACCACCTTAATTACTGGAAATCAGTGGGAGCTAACCCCACACCAATGGCCTTCTCAGAGCTATATATAGGTCTGCAGCAGGGAATGGTAGATGCTCAGGAAAATCCATATGAAACTATAGTTTCAAACAAGTTATATGAACAGCAAAAGTATGTAATCAAAACTAACCACCTATTACATAGTCTGACTTTGGTAATGAGTTCAATCAAGTTTGATACTCTTTCAGATGAGAATAAAGCAATCTTCAGAGAAGCTGCAGCTGAAGCTAAAACATATGCAAGAAAAATGACAGATGAGCGTGTAAGCGACAGAGTAAAAATAATGGAAGATTACGGAGTAGAGATACTTGATTTGGATCAGTCAGTACTGGATGAAATGGCAAAATCTGCATCTGGTGTTTATGACGATATTAGAAAAGCAGTTGGAGATGACTTAGTAAACAGCTTACTTGACGCAGTAAACAACTAAAGGAAATAAGGGGGAATTAAGGTGAAAAAAACAGATGTAGTAGTAGGAATAGTAGGTGGAGGTTACGCAGCTTATCTTCATGGAAATGGATATAAAAGAGTAGGCGGAGTAAATGTTATCCTTAAGTATATTGTAGATCTTGATCTTGAAAAAGCAAGACAGGTGGCAGATGACTTCGGGATTGAACATGTAACTAATAATTTGGAAGACTTAATTAACGACCCGGAGTTAGATGTTATTGATATTGTAACTCCTCCTGTTGTTCATGAGGATATGATAATAAAAGCTTTAAACGCCGGAAAGCACGTAATCTGTGAAAAGCCGCTATCAGGGTACTTTGGAGAAGAGGGAGATGTAGCTCCTATTGGTAAAACAGTATCAAAGAGAAAGATGTATGAGACTGTAATTAAATCTATGGATAGAATCAAAGAAGCTGTGGAAAACGCAACTGGTAAGTTCATGTATGCTGAAAACTTTGTTTACTCTACTCCAATTCAAAAATCAGCGGAATTAGTTAGAAAGAAGAAGAGTAAGATACTTTTTGCTAAAGGTGAGGAGAGTCTAAAGGGATCTAGTTCTCCAGTTGCAGGAAGATGGGATATGACAGGAGGTGGATCATTAATTAGAGTTGGTTGCCATCCATTATCTGGAGTACTTTGGTTAAAGCAGCAGGAAGCTAAGGCAAGAAATGAAGTTATAACAATAAAGAGTGTTGTTGGTGATACTGGTGTGTCTACAGCAAGCCTAACTGAACATGAAAAAAGACATATATCTGCTACTCCTGAAGATGTAGAAGATATAGGTACTATTACAATAACTTTCTCTGATGGAACAAAAGCTCTTATAATAGGTTCTGATGTGTGTCTTGGAGGAAGTAAGAACTATATCGAACTATATTGTAACGACAGTAATTTAGTTTCTACTATTACACAAAATGATATCCTTCAGACTTACCTACTTGATGAAGAGGGACTAGAGGACACGCAAATAGGAGAGATGTTACCTACAAAACTTGGATGGAACAAAGCCTTTATATCTGATGAAGTAATAAGAGGTTATACAGATCAGCTTCAAAACTTCATGGAGTGTGCAGCATGCGGAGAGGAACCTGAGTCAGACTTTAAATTAGCTTATGACAGTCTGAAGGTAATCTATGCAGCTTACTTGTCAGCTGAAGAAGGAATAAGAGTGGACTTTGATGTTGAGGAAGCTGCAGTTGCATCATCTCTTAAAGCTTGTCCAAATGAAGGGGAAGGTCAAAGGAAGGAGGGATAATGAAAAGAGTTATTACTCCAGATACTAAACTTATAGGTTTGTTCGGATCTCCTTTGAAACAGAGCTTTTCTCCTGAGATGCACAATAAGAACTTCAAGATCCAGGATTATAACTGTTGTTATATCCCTGTGGATACAGTAAAGGAAGAATTAAAAGAAGTGATGGATGGTATGAGAAGTTCCAACTTTATAGGAGCAAACATAACAAAACCCAATAAAATAGAGGTAATAAAGTATCTAGATGACATAGATGAAGTGGCAGAGCAGATTGGTGCCGTTAATACAGTTAAAGTAATTGATGGCAGACTAAAGGGCTACAATACAGATGGTCTGGGCTTTATTAAATCTCTTGAAATGGATAATGGAGTGAAGATCTCTAATCACACCTTTTTTCTCCATGGCTGTGGAGGTGCCGGAAGGTCAATAGCCTTTAACCTGGCAAATAAGGGTGCAAAAAAAATAATCTTAGAGGATACCAGTTCTGAGGCACTTGGTTTACTGTATATGGACATGAAAAAGTATGGTTTCAATATGGTAGAGATGTGTGAGGAAAATGAAGAACCTCTTTATAAAAAGATGAAGGATTCCACAGTATATATAAATGCTACAGGTCTTGGGATGTATCCGGACCTGGAAGAAATGCCCTGTGAAATAAGTGACATAAAAGATGATCTCATAGTCTGTGATCTAACCTATAACCCCTTAAAAACAAAGTTGCTCGTAGAAGCAGAAAAGAAAGGGTGTAAGGTGATAAACGGACTGGGAATGGTTATACACCAAGGGGCACTAGCCTATGAGATATGGACAACCAGAGAAGCTCCCGTAGATACCATGGGAGAGATAATAAAAGATATAGTAGGTAAAGAGAATCATAGAGAGAAGTTAGGAGGATAACTTGATCGATGTAATAATCTCCATGTATGGATTAATAGGGATAGGGGCAAAGCTTAATAAATCAAAGTGGATCAATAAAGATTTTGTCAATCAGTTGAATAAACTAGTATTTAATATAACCCTTCCTGCTCAGCTGTTTGTAGGAATATATGACAGGCTGAATATAGATCTGGTTACCAGCAATATACTGGTGATCATGGGATTATTTACATTGGTAGTATCTGTACTTTACATCAATCTATTTATATTCAAGAGGCTGCTAAGGGAGGAACTAAAAGCAATAAGTAGTGCTTCCCTGGCTACCTTTACTAATACTCTGATGTTTGGATTGCCTGTATGTATAGCAATTTTTGGAGAGGAAGCAATTATATATGTGATGATGTATTATTTCTGCAACTCTATACCACTATGGCTCATTGCAAATAATATGTTTAACAGTAAGGTTGAAAATAAAAAAACAAATATTAAAAATATAGTAAATCCACCAATAGTATCAGTTATCCTGGGAATATTATTTGTAATGTCAAAACTACCTATGCAGAAGGGAATCTATGATCTTCTCTCCTATCTGTCAGGAGTGACTACCCCACTGGCAATGATAATTGTTGGATACAGACTATATGAATATAGAAGGTATATAAAATTTAATAGAAGAATATTACTCACTTTATTAATGAAGTATTCATTGTTACCAGTTCTGGTAATTATATATGTAAAAATATTTATATTTAAACACTCACTGTTAGTACTAATGGCAAAGGTATTTATTATAGAATCTCTCCTTCCTACTCCAACACAGTTTGTAGTGCTGGTTTCAAAGGATGAACAGGAGCAGATGTTTGCATCACAGATGCTCATACTAACCTTTGTAATATCTTTAGTGGTGATACCTGCGACAGTCTATCTTCTTGAAATATTAATATAAAACTATAGGGGGAAATAAGTATGGACAATAAATTTTCACTAGCTCATCTTACAGTGCTGGGATGTGCACCACCTGAGATGGTATATATAGCTTCCATGACAGGATATGATTATGTATCTATAAGACCAATATATATGGGTCTACCAGGAGAACCAAACTATGATCTGGCTAATAATGAAGAGATGCTTAGACAAACTAAGGAAGCTCTAGATAATACAGGAATAAAAGTACACGATATAGAACTTGCAAGAATATATGATGGAGTAGACCTAGAAAGCTACAGACCTGCTATGCAGGTAGGAAAGGAGCTAGGTGCTAAATACATCTTAAGTAGCATCTGGACAGACGATAAGGAATATTATACAAAAAAGATGGCAGAACTATGTGATATCGCCAAGGAATATGACCTGAAAGTAGCCTTTGAATTTGTAACATGGGCTGGAGTAAAGGATCTTAAGGAAGCCAAGGAGCTTTTTGAAAAGATAGATAAAGACAATATAGGACATATGATAGATACACTGCACTTCCACCGTTCAAGAGTAGAAGTAAATGAATTAGATGAGATCCCAGAAGATAGATATGCATTTATCCATCTCTGTGACGGACCACCTGAAATCCCAACAGATAAGGAAGGGCTTATACATACTGGAAGAGATGAAAGACTTTATGTAGGGGAAGGGGCTATAGATATAGCTGGTATAGTTAACAGGATGCCTGAACAGGTATTTTCAATAGAACTGCCGCATATCGAAAGACATGAAGAGTTTGGATATGCAGAACATGCAAGAAGATGTCTGACAAAAGCTAAAGATTATCTAGGTAAGTATCAGAGTAACTAAACTATATTATATAAAAAACTAACTATACAGAACAAAAGGAGTGGAAGAATGGAGAAACCGTTAACTCAGGTCCAGAGAGAAGAGCTGGATGAGGCAATCAAAAGAGCAAGGGTAGCGCAAAAAGAAATAGAGGGTTATTCACAGGAAAGAGTAGATGAACTTGCACAGGCACTGGCTTGGGCACTGGCAAATAAAACAACATTCACTCAGCTGTCAAGAGAAGGGGTAGATGAAAGCGGACTAGGTGACAGAGAGGGAAGATTTAATAAGAGATTTAAAATAAAAGGAATTTTAAGAGATGCTTTAAGAGAAAAAAGTGTTGGTATGGTAGAGGAGATCCCTGAAAAGGGAATAAAAAAGTATGCTAAGCCAGTAGGGCTTATAGCATCAGTAGTACCTACTACAAATCCGGTTTTAACTCCCGGAGGAACAGGAATATATGCAATAAAAGCGAGGGATACAGTGATATTTTCACCACATCCAAGAGCTAAAAAAACTACATATAAAGCTGTAGAGGTATTGAGACAGGCTATGATAGAGCAGGGAGCACCAGCTGATGTATTCCAGTGTCTGCAGAATGTAAATATTCCAATGACAAAGGCTCTGATGGCTGAAGCGGATCTTGTTTTAGCTACAGGGGGACCTGGAATGGTTCATTCAGCATATAGTAGTGGAACGCCAGCTTACGGAGTGGGAGCAGGAAACTCTACAATGTTTATAGATGAAACAGCTGATGTAAAAGAAGCAGCTCAGAATACAAGAATGAGTAAAACAAGTGACTTTGGTTCTGGATGTTCTGCAGACGGAAACTTAGTTATCGACAGCAGAGTATACGATGAGATAGTAGAGGCTCTTATAGCTGAAGGGGCATACCTTGCAAATACAGAAGAAAGAGCAAAATTAAAAAAAGCTATGTGGGATGACGAAGGACACAGAAGAGTAGAAACTGTAGCGGTATCGCCACAAAAACTTTGTAGGGAAGCAGGATTTGAAATTCCTGAAGACAGAAAGTTTGTAATGGTAGTTGGAGAAGGGATCGGAAAGGAACACCTCTTCTCAAATGAAAAACTGACAACACTTTTAGCTCTTTATAAGTATGAAGGCTTTGAAAACGGTCTGCAGATGATAAAAGAGATATATGACGTAAAAGGAAAAGGACATAGTTGCGGGATCTATTCTCACAACGATGATCACATACATGAGCTTGCAATGCTAGCTCCAGTAAGTAGAATGATGGTAAGACAGCCGCAATCAAAGGCTAATGCCGGATCATTTACTAACGGAATGCCTATGACTTCATCTTTAGGGTGTGGTACATGGGGTGGTAACGTAACAAACGAAAATGTAAACTTAAAACATTACCTAAATTATACATGGGTTTCTGAGCCAATTGCAGAGGACAGACCTAGTGATGAAGAGCTATTCGGAAAATTCTACAACCCAGAACTAGAAAAGTAAACGAGGAGAATTAACAATGAAAAAACTAATCAGTGAGCAAATAGTGGATTATCTTGTAAAGAAGGAAACAAAACATGTATTTGGTTTATGTGGACATACAGTAATAGGAATGCTAGATGCTATAGAAGGTAGTAAGTTAAATTTTGTATCAGTAAGACATGAGCAGGTAGCTGCTCATGCAGCTGACGGATATGCAAGAGTAACTAAGAAAGCTTCTGTACTTTTAACACATCTAGGACCAGGGCTTACCAATGCAGCAACAGGTGTAGCAAACGCTGCTCTTGATAGTATTCCAATGGTCGTAATCGCTGGAGACGTACCTAGTTACTACTATGGAAAGCACCCGCATCAGGAGATCTATCACCATAATGACGGATCTCAGTATGAGATCTATAAGCCCTTTGTAAAAAGAGCATGGAGAGTTGATAATCCAGAAGCTATCGGAGATATCTTAGACAGAGCCTTCAGATTAGCAGAAAGCGGAAGACCAGGACCGGTACTAGTATCTGTACCTATGGATATCTTCTCAAAGGAGATAGATACTAAGCACTTTGAAAGAGCGATGAACAGTATCACAGATGTATCAAAACCTTCTTTAGATAAAGAAATTGCTAAAAAAGTAGCTAGAATGCTTGTAGATGCAAAGAACCCAGGAATCCATGCTGGAGGAGGGGTGCTTCTATCTCAGGCAACAGAGGAGCTATCGGAGCTTGCTGAACTTTTAGATCTCCCAGTAACAAGAACTCTTATGGGACAGGGATGTATACCTGACAGCCACCCTCTACAGGTAGGTATGACAGGATTCTGGGGAACAGAATTTGTCCACAGTATTACAACAGGTAGAGACTTACTTTTAGGAATTGGAAGCAGATTTGCAGAAGCAGACAGCAGCTCATGGTATGAGGGAGTAACATTTGATATTCCAAATAAAACAAAGTTAATTCAGATAGATATCGATCCTGTGGAAATAGGAAGAAACTACCCTGTAATATTGGGATCTATGGCAGATGCAAAATTAGCTTTAAGAGCTATTATTGATGAAGTCAGAGCAATAAAACCAGAAGGAGTAGACAGACCTGAATTAAGAGAAGCTATTGCTAGCGCAAAAAAGAAGTTTAAAGAAGAAAATGCACCTATTTGTGAGGATATGCGTTTTCCTATGACGCCTCAGAAGATCCTTACAGATGTAAGAGAGGTACTTCCTACAGATGGTATAATCCTTACAGATGTAGGGTGGAATAAAAACGGAATGGGACAGCAGTTTGATATCTCTATTCCAGGGACAATTCACCACCCAAGCGGACTGGCTACAATGGGATTTGGTCCTGCTGCAGTGCTGGGAGCAAAACTAGGTGACCCTAGTAAGGTGGCTATCACTCTTGTGGGAGACGGAGGATTTGGAACTAACCCTTCAGTAATGGCTACAGCTGTAGAGCAGGGAATTCCTGTTATCTGGGTAGTAATGAACAATAACTGTTTTGGAACTATAGCAGGGCTTACAAAGGGGCACTACGACCATACTTTCGGAACTCAGTTCACAACAGCATCAGGTGAAAGATATGAAACAGACTTTGCACAGATTGCAAAGGGATATGGTGTAAAGAGTAAGAAGATTACAAGCACTGAGGAGTTTAAGGTAGTACTGGAAGAAGCTATAAACTGTGGAGAGCCATATCTAATTGATGTACCAATGGAGAATATTCCGGTACCTACCGACGGAGTATGGAATATAAACGACATCTATACACCAAAGGAAAACGTAAAAGGTGGTGTACACTACGGCGGAGAGGTATTTAAGTCTAAGCATAAAACAACATAGTTAAGGAAGGGATGAGATGAATTTTCCTAAAAGAATACATATAAATGAAGTGGGCCCAAGAGATGGGCTGCAAAATGAAAAACAGATACTCTCTGCAAGGGATAAGGCAGATCTTATAAACGACATAATAGATTCAGGTGTAAAAACAATAGAAGTGGGATCCCTGGTACATCCAAGGGCAATCCCCGCCCTTGCTGATACAGATGAAGTTTATAAGCTTATTGATAAACCTGAAGGTGTGGAGTTAAGAGTTCTTGTGACAAATGTAAGAGGAGTCCAAAGGGCTATAGATGCAGGGATGAAGAAGGTAAAGCTAACTGTATCTGCAAGTGAGTCTCATAACCTCAATAACTTTAACAGAACTCCAGAGGATTCGGTAAAGGGGTTTAGAGAGTGTTATGATCTGGCAAAGTCAGCAGGACTAGATGTATCTGCAGCTATATCCACAGCTTTTGGATGTCCATTTGAAGGGGATATATCTATGGAGCAGATAACTCCTATAATAGATGCTTTTGTTGAACTTGGAATCACAGAGCTTTCATTAAGTGACCCTACAGGAATGGCTAACCCAAAGGAAGTAAGGGAAAAATCAGCTTATGTTCTGGAAAAATATAAAGATATTACATGGAACCTTCATTTTCATAACACAAGGGATATGGGATTTGCCAATATCTTAAGTGCAATGAGTGTGGGGATGACAAGGTTTGATGCAGCTTTTTCAGCAATAGGAGGCTGCCCTTATGCTCCCGGAGCCAGCGGTAATGTGTGTACAGAAGATCTTATACACATGCTGCATGAGATGGGAATAGAAACAGGAATAGACCTTGATAAGTCCATAGGTATTTCAAGGAAAGTAACTAAGCTTGTGGGACATAAAACAGATAGTTACTTATTACGTGCAGGAAAAGTAAGTGATGTAATAAGAGAAAGACCATTAAAGCAAACCTTAAAGTAAAAAAGATTAAGTAAACGGTAATAAATAGTTCTGTGTTTTAAAATCCTTCTCGGGTTACACTTTGATTGTGGTGGATCAAAGTGAGCTGAGGAGGATTTTTTTATACTTTAAAAAATTATAAATTTTCAGATATATTGAAACTCAGTTAAAAATTAACTGAGTACTATAAATCATAATCATAATCATAATCATTAATATCATTGATTTCTGGCAAAGCGAGGCATAGCATCTTTTCTTGTTATTAAGGAAAGTATTGATTTTATAAAAATAAGAGGTTTATATAACCGACTAGTTTCCACAAGATAGTTTAGAATAAACAAGAGTAATGTAGATTAGAGAAAGAATAGGTAATACATTATAAAATTTTTTAATCTTTTTCAAGGAGAAAATAATAAATCTTCGGTACTATTACCGAAGATTTATATCCAAACTCTTTAAAAAGAAGGATAAGTCTATTTGAGCCAGTTATTATAGTTCTTACTATAGTTATATTCATCATATCCAGGTTGTCCGGTTACTAAATTCTCATCCATCACATTTCCTCTGGACATCCTTGTAGCATATTCCTCTTCCGCTGCTATCTTTGAGTAGTTTGTAGTATAGAGATAATCATCATATCCAGCCTGACCAGTAGCTACATCTGCTCCACCCCTATGCTCCATAAATGCTAACTCTCTGTCATAATCACTACCTAAAGCATCAAATTCCATCCTGTCTGCTACAACAAGGGAGTAGTTTCCCTGAGTATATCTATATTGTGCTAAACCTGACTGACCTGCAAGTGCAATAGTAGTTATAAACATCATCATTAAAAGTATAGTTTTCTTCATAATCAAACTCCTTTCAAAGTTAACGATATCATCTATATTTATTGTATATAATAAATACGAAATTAGGATTAAAGTAATTTGAGTCGGGGCTTAATATAAGTTAAGATAGAGATTAATGAATTTTTAAGCGATATTTAATCTATAGAAAACAAGGTAAGAGAAATAAAAGATACAGAGGAAAGTCACATTTAACTTAAAAATGAGAGGATATTATTTTCATAAGGATAAATTATTTTTTATAAATTTAAAAAAAGTTAGCTGGAATAATATTTTGGTGTTGAAAATAAAAAAGTTTCAGAGGTGAATGGAAGATCATTGATTAACCCTTTGGTTTCTAGTAAAATGAATTAAAGTCTAAAGTGGAAGTAATGTGGAGGAGTTATGATTGATAAAAAAAGCATTTTAAAGAAGATGAACTTAGAAGAACTTATAGATCTACCGCTATTTGAGGAAGTAAAAGTGATGAGAGTTAAATCAGGAGATGACGGAGAGATTTATGGATACAGAAGTGGTAAGGCCTGGTATATATTAAAGGGGAGGGTGAAACTAACAACCTATTTTGAAGACGGAAGAGAATTTTTCTGGGAGAGTTCTGAGGGAGAGTGGGTAGGAATACCTGATTCAATCTTAGGGACAGAGGTGGAGTATGATGCCCATGCATATACAGATGCTATAGTTATAGAGCTTCCTTTCAGAAAGATGATAGAAGGTGAGTATTCATCACCTACACTTTTAAGAAAAGTAATAAGGATAATGGCAGATATGATAAAAAAGAATGAGGAGGCAGCTCTTATACGTCTTGGATATGGAGATGAGAAGTACTTTTTAAAGTACCTTGAAAGAAACAACTATATACTGAGATATAAGACTCTGGCCGATCTTTCGGAACTTTTGAATATAAATATGAGAACCTTTCAGAGAATATTAAAAAGACTGGTAGAAAAAAATATAGTTATAAAAAAGAGGGGCTGTATAGAGGTGGAGGATATAAAAAGATACAGGAGTTATATTGAGGATCTTTCAGAGTAAGGGAGGTAGCCTCTGTGAAAGATAATAAGCAGAAAAAAGGAATTTATAGATAACTAAGGGATATTAATAGTAGCTTTAAAAAGCTAAATTATAAAAAAATCAGATGAAGGGCGGGAAGATATGCTAGTTAATATTTCACTTATGATTATAGTGGCTATGATAATAGCCAGAGGCTTTGAAAAGATAAAACTACCACCCCTATTGGGAATGATGCTTACAGGAGTAATACTGGGACCCTATACCAGGGATTTTTTTATGGAAAAGGGTTATAAAGGAGTTCAGTGGTTATTTATATCAGATGAGGTGCTCCACCTGTCCTCGGAACTGAGGACAGCAGCTCTTATAGTGATATTAATAAGAGCAGGACTGGGTATAAATAAAGAGGTATTAAATAAGATAGGGGTCACTGCTGTAAAGATGGCAGCTCTTCCGTGCCTTGTAGAGGGAGCAGCGATAACTTTATTTTGTCACTATATAGTAGGGATGTCTCTTCCGGTGGCAGGAACTCTGGCTTTTGTTATAGCAGCTGTATCTCCTGCAGTGATAGTTCCTGAGATGCTGGTACTAAAGGAGGGAGGATATGGAGAGAAAAAGGAGATACCTACTCTTATCCTAGCGGGAGCATCGATAGATGATGTATTTGCCATTACACTGTTTGGGTCATTCCTTACTATAGCCCTGGGTAATGATGTAAATGTAGTGAGACAGCTCCTTGATATTCCCATGAGCATAATAATAGGAGTGGTAGGAGGTGCCATCCTTGGTTACCTGCTATTAAAGATCTTTACAACCTTTCATATGAGAGACACTAAAAAGGCAATAATATTTATGGTAACAGCGATCTTCTTTCATAGATTTGAAGAATTGAAATTGATTCCCGTTGCAAGTCTTCTGGGAATAATGGCAATGGGGTTTGTTATCCTTGAAAAGAATAATGATCTTGCAAGACGGATGGCAGCAAAATTTAATAAGATATGGGTACTTGCGGAACTACTCCTGTTCATTCTCATAGGAGCAGCAGTTAATCTAGGGGTAATCTTCAGTTCAGGAGGGATAGGTCTTCTTATTATAGCTCTCGGACTTGTGGGAAGGTGGATAGGAGTCAGTATATCTCTGGCAGGATCTGGTCTGAACTTTAAAGAAAAGATATTTTGTAAGATAGCATATAGCCCAAAGGCTACAGTGCAGGCGGCAATAGGAGGAGTTCCCCTTGCTATGGGACTGCCTGAGGGAGAGATAATACTGGCTGTAGCGGTACTGGCCATAGTAGTAACAGCACCTCTTGGAGCTATGGGGATAAGAAGGTATAAGGACAGGCTTCTGGAGATAGATAAGTAGAAGAAAAGTGTAAAAAGCAGAAACTAAAAAAAGAGGTTAAGACCCTCTTCTGAAAATGGGTTTAGTAGTACTCTACATAAACTCCATTCTGGATATATGTTTCCTTGATAATTACATAAAGCTTGTGGATATTTCTATACTCATGCTCCATAGTTACAAGATCAAAGAATTTACCTTTAATATTCATCCTACCACCTCCTTAGTTAGTATAATAAACCCTGGGTGTAGTCTGAGTATTTAAATTGTGTAAAAGATATGTAAAAGATAGCAAGAATATTATCTGGGAGAGAGAACTTAAAGTTTAGGCTTTGATACAGGGAAAAAGATCAGACAGAATGGAGAGGAGTTTTCCTTAAATCTTATATTAAAGATCAGAGGGAAGGAAGGTTATAGGAGGAGTTTATGTTCAAGATTTTAACTGCTGAAATAATTGGAGGAATCATAGGTCTGGTTCTGGGATTTATATTTTTAATTAGCGGAGGCAGGTTTTATAGCAGCAGATATGGTCTTATAGGAGTGATACTATCTATAGTAATAGGGATAGCTATAGTTATAAAGATTATATAATATTATTTCAGGTGTCTGTGAGCAGGGTGATAAAAGATATTATAATAAAAAGGCTATATAAAAAAGCAGCTTTAAAAGGCTGATTTTTTTATTTTTAAGGAAAGTATAAAATTTTTGAAAAAGAATAAACTTATATAATCGACTAGTTTCCATGCCATAGTTTATTTTAGTTATCTAAGGGGCAACGTCACGTTGCTTAACTCCCTTATTGACTATGGAATAAAAATGCAATATACTCTGATTATAAATTGTACTCGAAACAAAAAAGTAACCATTTCAACAAAAGGAGGAGTTATGAGAGAAAAACAATATAAAATGGCAGTAAGATTTTTAGATGAATTATTAAAAGGTGAAGGGGATTTTATAGCAAATCTGGCCAATAGTTCAGCGGTACTTTTCTCTAAGATAGAAAATTTAAACTGGGCAGGGTTCTATCTCTACGACGGGAAGGAATTGGTACTTGGTCCCTTTCAGGGAAAACCAGCCTGTGTAAGGATAAAACTGGGAGAGGGAGTCTGCGGAAATGCCGCAAGTGACAGAGAAACCTATGTTGTAGAGGATGTTCATAAGTTTCCTGGACACATAGCCTGTGACGTAGCTTCTAATTCAGAGATTGTCGTACCTATGGTAAAGGACGGAAAGCTTATAGGAGTCCTGGATATAGATAGTTTTGAATATGATAATTTTGACGAAGTATCAAAAAAATATCTGGAAGAAGTGGTGGCAATAATATTAAAAAGAAGTGATATATAGGAAATAGAAGGATTTTCAGGTGGAAATTAACTCTAAAATTGAAACTTAATTCACATTTGACACCTCTGTTTCCGAATATATAGAAATATTATTATTTTAGCAGTATGACTGTATCCCTTTAGAAATAAGAGAATATTAATTTTCTTTTAAAAGCCTATGGAATCTTAACAAAAAACACTTTTAATATTCATATGGAAACTCTATAATATAGGCGGTGAATTTTTTTTAACAACAAGGAGGATACAAAAGATGAAAAAAGTACTACTTACATTGGGAGCGGCAGCTCTGTTATCTACAGGAGTGTATGCAGCAGAAGGATATAACCTTTCTTTAGGTGCGGGAGCAGGGTATCAGCTTAGCCCATACCAGGGAGTGGGGGGAACAACATCACCTATTCCATTTATGAATTTTGAGTATGATAAATTTTATATGAGATCAGGAGATGTAAGATACAGCGTACTGTCTATAGGTTATGATATGTATGAAAATGAAAGTATGACTGTAAGTGCATACTTCAATCCATGGGGAGGATTTAATGTAGAAAGATCCGACATGGACAAGGGTTATGGAAATATCGATGACAGAGAGTATCAGGCTGAGGGAGGACTAAAGGTATTATTTGATACCGGATTAAATGGTCTGAAGGTTCAGGTAAATACAACATATGGAGAAGAGGGAGGACATGCTGGAGTATCTGCATTTAAAGCATATCCTGTAACTGATAAGATGGTAGTAGTTCCAAGAGCGACAATTACATATTTCAATGATAACTACTTAGATTACTACTTTGGTGTTTCAGAAGATGAAGCGGGAAGAAACTCTAAGATAGATGGTAAGTATGAAGCGGGAAGCGGTTTTGCATTTGCATTTGATCTTGCCACTAACTACAAATTATCTGAAAACTTTCAGTTGATAGGATTTGTAGGGGTAGAGAAGTACAGCAGTGAAGTGGATGACTCTCCTATAGTGGAGGAAGATGTAATATACAGAGCTGGTACAGGAATCAACTATATATTTTAAACTCCAAGGGAGCCTTATGGCTCTCTTTTTTTATTTTTAAGGAAAGTATAGATTTGAAATCCCAACTTTTTAAGTTTAAAATTAGAAAAATGATTAGAATATCGACTATATGAATTATTTAAATAGTTGATTTAAGGTGATGGTGCTTGAAAAATCACCGTTTTTCATTGTAAACAATACACAAAGATAATCATTATAAAAAAAGTTGATATACAGTAATTTAAGTGGTATAATATTAAACAGTTTTTAAGGAGGAGTTAACAAATGAAGAAGTTTTTTAATGTGATCTTAATGGTGGTGCTTTTATCTACAACAGTGATAGGTAGTGATTATGAAGAACTAAAAGGTAGTGTAACAAAAAATTCAGGAGATATAGAGTCTTTGAAAAGAGGCGGTGCAAGGTCAGTTGGTCATATGAAGGGGATTGCTGACCTGGCTAATTCAAACCTTGAAGTTGGAAAAGTTAATAATAGGAATATAATTGCTGTTAATAAAGAGGTTGAGACGAACACTGAGGAAATTAAAGATGCTAAGGAAGTAGCTGAAAAAGTAAGTAAGAAAAGTGAAGAAAATTCAGAAAAGATTGAAAAAACTAATAAAAGAGTGGATGATAATACGTATGATATTAGAAGTAATTCAGATAGAATAGGAAAAGTTGAAAATAGACTTACTTCACTGGAAAGTGAAATGAATAGAGGGTTTGCTATGACAGGTGCTACAGCTTCTATAGTTTATCCGGAATTAGGTGAAGGTGATTTAGGTATAGGAGCGGGTGTAGGTGGATATGGTAACGCTCAAGCGGTGGCTATCGGCTTAGCTATGCAAGCAAATGAAAGTGTTAGAGTTAATGCAAATGTATCTACTTCAGACGGTCAAGATGTTATGTACGGAGCCGGGGTAGGATATAAATTAAACCTTTTTAACTAACTTTAGGCCCTACGGGGCTTTTTTAATTTGCATTTTTTGAACTGTATATGAGTTTTTATATATTTTAAAAGTAAGAAGGCAGAAGAATTGTATTTATCCTAAGGGGTCTCAAATTCAAATAATAGTTGAGCTTGCCAAGGGGAGTATCTCTTAAAGAAGATGGAATAGATAAAAGGTAAAAAAGCATCTGCCAACTGACATTTTATAGGAAAAGAGCTTGTCTTATAATAAAAGTATAAAATGAAGAATAAGAGAAATAATCGGGATAGAAAAATATAACTCAGATGACTAGAGTAGATGCAGGAGATAAAGGAAGAAGAGTGATTACAGGTGGATAACTGTGCTGGTGAGGATACGTATAAATAGAGAATTCTTTTAAGGTGGAAGGAGGGAACTTAGCTGTTAGTTTTTATAGGATAGTTTTAGTTAGATTTAAGTATCAGGTAAAAAAAAGGTACTTATTTTATAAAAAGGTGATATTTATACAACTCTTCCTTAAGAAGTCGTATAAAACAGTAGCTATAGAAAGACAGATAAAAAATTGTTCTTAGAGAAAAAATACCATAATCTAAAAGCTGACTTAAAAAAGAGGTTGGAAGAGGGGCATAAAGCACACTTAGAGACAGGTGTCGTAATGAAAGAATAAAAAAAATTATATAATCAAATAAATTGATATAGGGAGACGAAGATGAAGCCAAAAAATATAATGATGAATATATTAAGACTAATAATAAGTAATTATACCGTAGAAGATGATATGGAATATTAGGCCATAAAAAGAATTGGCCCTGTAAATTATTTATATGGGAGGTAACCTATGTATAGTATAAAAAAGCAGGATAACTATCTGCTATATTATGATAAAGTGTGTAAAAAATCAGAAGGACTGGTAGAAAAATTGTTGAAAGGTGAGTATGAAGCAAGAGAAACTCTCCAGGAAAAAAGGGACAGAGTAGTAAAGCTGATAGAAGTAGAGGGAAAAAAATATGTTCTGAAAAAAGAAAAAGGCAGAGGGATTCTAGATATCTTCTTGAAAAGCAGAGGAAGAGTAACTCTGCATAACTCCATACTTTTGAGGGAGAAGGGCTTTAAAAATGCCTATGATGTGAGAGTAGCTGTAGAGAAAAAAAGTAGATTTGGAGTTTCTGAAAGCTTCTTTCTAGCTGACTATATAGAGGGGGAGGATGTAACCTCTAAAGATTACTCAGAAGTGATGGAGCTTCTGGCTAAGCTGCACTCCCTGGGTCACTACCACGGAGATGCAAAACCTAAGAACTTTATAAAAACAGACAGGGGAATAGTTTTAATAGACAGCAGACTGAAAAAAAAGTTCACCTGGATAGGAATATGTAAGGATGTAGTGAGGTTTCAGAAAAGAACATCGGAATACCTGGATTTAAATAAGTATTTTAAAGGATATAAAAAACACTTGGGATACTATCTGGCTATAGCTCTGGTCTATAAAAAAGAACTCATAAATGGAGCTGATATAATAAAAGAGGTATTATAAAAGGCCTGCTAAAATCAGGCCTTTTATAATTTTTTTTTTTAATCTAAAACTTCCCAAAAGGAGGTGAAATCTTTTTGAAAAAATCCAGAGAGGTTATCCTGTGGCAGGAGGTAAAAAAACATATGAAATCCTAGGAAAATAGGGGCATCTTTTGTGAAAAAGCACTGGTATTTCATGGGGAATTTTAAACTTAAAAAAGATTAATCTTTTTTAAAGAAATTATACATTCTAAAGGTGTAATTGAGGTCATATTTCATATGGTTTAGTGGCAAAAAAATGATGTGAGAGAGGTTATTATTCCCTTTATAGGGAGAGGTGGAAATATGAAGGATAGAAAATTTCGAAGTCCGATTTCTGCAGGAGTAGGTTTTAATATAAAGGAGTACAGAAGGGAGGAAGGGGAGCTCTTTTCCCTTGCCATACCTATCTTCTTAGAGTTTTTACTTATAAATATAATGGGGAATGTAGATATAATAATGCTCGGAAAAACCAGTCCTGAAGCTGTAGGGGCCTTAGGGGGGATACGTCAGCTTCTTTTGATACAAAATGTAATCTTCAGCTTTATTTGTATAGGGACGACTATACTCATAACCCAGCTCATAGGAGCAGGGAAGTGGAGTGAGGTAGAGGGTATAGCAGATGCTGCCATTGTAATGAATCTTCTGATAGCCATAGTTATAGGAGGCCTATATATAATAGGGTATCATGAGATACTCACAGGGATGAAACTGCCAGGAGAACTCATAGAGATAATAAAATATTATTTCAGAATGGTAGGAGGGCTCTGTGTATTTCAGGCACTGACCATGACCTATAGCGCCATAATGAAGGCTCATGGGAATACCAGGGAGGTACTTTATATAAATCTTGGGGTACACATGATAAATATAATGGGAAACACTATCTTTATCTACGGGCTGGCTGGTATGCCGGTACTGGGAGTTACCGGAGTGGGGATATCAACTATAGTTGCAAGAGGAGCAGGGTGTATCGTAGCCCATAGAATAGTGAAAAAATATTATGGTTTTACCTTCAAACTGGAAAGGGTGGGAAGAAGGCTCACTGAGAAGATAAAATATATTTTAACAATAGGCTTTCCCATAGGGGGACAGCACTTTTGCTGGAGTCTAGCCCAGATAATAATACTATCCTTTGTAAATACCATGGGAACCAATGCCATAGAAGCAAGAACCTATCTCATGCTTGTGACCTCCTTTATCATAGCTTTTTCTCTGGGACTGGGACAGGGAACAGCTCTTCAGGTGGGGAGGATGATAGGATCTGGTGAAAGGGAAAGTGTATATAAAAAATGTATAAGAAGTACGATGCTAGCCCTTGTTATAGCAGTAACAATAACAAGTATAGTTATCTTTAATAAAAACGGTATAATGTCGGTATTTGATCCCAGTGAAGGTGTTCTGATGATTGCCCAACAGGTGTTTATATGGTTTTTATTTCTTGAAAGCGGCAGGGTATTTAATATTGTAATAATAGCTTCCCTTCATGCAGCGGGAGATATAAAATTTCCAGTGGCAGTAGGAGTAGTATCGCCGCTCTTTCTCGCTGTGAGCCTGGCATGGATACTGGGAGTAGGACTTAACCTGGGACTAATAGGGATATGGGCAGCCAATGGGATAGAGGAATGGATAAGGGGAATAACTATGCTGATAAGATGGCGAAGTAAGAAGTGGCAGAATAAGAAACTCACTTAAGATAAAAACCTCAGGGGGTAACCTCCTGAGGTTTTATAGTGTGAAGACCTATTATCTATAGTATTGTATAGAGTATCAGAGGCACTGAACATACATCTCTTCAGTGGAACTACGAGATACTGTAGATTAATTTACTGTTATCATATTTCAAGGTGATTTCTGAGTTTTCACTGAGTTCACCACTAAGAAGTAGTTTAGCCAGCTTGGTTTCGATCTCTTTTTGTATAAATCTTTTTATTGGTCTGGCACCATAGTGGGGATCGTAAGACTGCTCAGCTATATAATCTAAAGCGTCCTGAGAGCATGTAAGAGAGATAAACTTTTCAGCTAACTTCTTATTGGTATCATTTAGAAGAAGTCTTACAATATTTCTCACAGCTTCTATTCCAAGAGATTTAAAAACTATTGTCTCATCTATTCTGTTTATAAATTCAGGTCTGAAGTTTGAGTGAAGTCTCTCTAAAACATTTTTCTCAGTGGCCTTGGAAACCGAAGGATCATCCAAGATGAGGTCGCTTCCAAGGTTTGATGTCATAATAATAAGGGTGTTTTTAAAATCAACCAGCTTTCCCTTACCGTCTGTAAGTCTTCCGTCATCTAATAGTTGTAAAAGAATATTAAAAATATCCGGATGAGCCTTTTCTATCTCATCAAATAAAATTACAGAGTATGGTTTTCTACGGATAGCTTCTGTAAGCTGACCACCCTCCTCATACCCTACATAACCTGGGGGAGCGCCGATAAGTTTTGTAACTGAAAACTTATCCATATATTCACTCATATCCACTCTCACTACATTATTTTCATCATCAAATAGATTATATGCCAAGGACTTAGTAAGGAAGGTCTTTCCTACCCCGGTGGGACCTAAGAATATAAAGGAACCAATGGGTTTATTGGGGTCCTTTAAGCCTGCTCTGGCTCTGAGTATCGTATCTGAGATGATCTTTATGGCATCATCCTGTCCTATAACTCTTTCCTTTAGAGAATCTTCCAGATGAAGTATCTTTTCCCTCTCTCCCTCTAAAAGTTTTGAAACAGGAACCCCGGTCCACCTGGAAACTATATCAGCTATCTCAGAAGAGGTAACCTCCTGCTTGAGAAGACCGTCTTTTTCCCCCTCAACTTTTTTCTCCTGAGCTGCAAGATCCTTTTCAAGGGAAGCCATAACTCCATACTTCAGTTCAGCCAACTTATTGAGATCGTACTCCCTTTCAGCTTTTTCCATCTGAAACTGTACCTTCTCTATCTGAGCCTTGATATCCTTGATTTTTGTGATCTCTCCCTTTTCCATCTCCCACTGAGACTGAAGGTGGCTCTTTTTATCATTTATTTCAGCCAGTTCCTTATTGAGCATTACCAGCCTTTCAGATGATGCTCT